>Ga0187894_10000392_pt1 | contig 59364 bp, 49 predicted proteins | sample GBC1701081metaG_FD_136650 | JGI IMG/M metagenome (GOLD analysis project Ga0187894, IMG submission 136650) | White microbial mat communities from a lava cave in the Kipuka Kanohina Cave System on the Island of Hawaii, USA - GBC170108-1 metaG ...
GGCTTGCCGTGCGCCGTAGACATTGAAGTAGCGCAGCGCCACCGTCGGCACACCATAGGCACGACCAACGACAAGACAGAGTTGCTCCTGATCCTGCTTGGTAATGGCGTAGACGGAAGTGGGAAAAAGCGGTTTATCTTCGTTTGTGCCAACCGGTTGCAGAGGTTCGCCGGTCATCGGCGATTCGACTTCCCAGCGCCGTTCCAGAAGTTGCGAAGTCGGGCGCAACTGCGGAAAGAATGTGGTTCCGGCGCTGTCCTGATATGCGCCTTCGCCATAGATGGACATTGAAGAAGCGACGACGAGTTTACGAATCTGCGCCCGCCGCTTCATCACACTTTCGAGCAGAACCGAGGTGGCAAGAGTATTGCCATGAACGTAGCGATGAATCTCATACATGGACTGCCCGACGCCAACTTCGGCAGCTTCATGATAAACGACCTCTATGCCATCAAACGCTTGTTCGAGCAGAGCGGCGTCGGCAACATTGCCGCGAATGAATTCCGCTTCTTTGTTAAGATATTTCGGCTCACTCGATTCATGCACCTGTGATACGAGCAAATCCAGAACCCGTACCTGATGCCCTTCCTGAATGAGCGCATCAACCAAATGAGAGCCGATGAAACCAGCCCCGCCAGTCACTAAAATCTTCGACGCTTGCAATCAATAACCTCCCGCACAATTATCTTACTTACCATTTTGGTTCTCCTTTTTTTTCTGGTGAACAACTGATTCAAATATCCGGTAAACTCGCGGCGCTTGCGCTGCCGCCGAGTAATTTGCTTCAACCGTTGCCCGCCCTTGCCATCCTAACTGCTTTCGCAGAGCAATGGATTTCAATAACAAAGTTAGTTTTTCAACCCATTCATCTTCGGTGGCGGCGAGATAGCCATTTTCGCCATCGGAGATAATCTCTGCATTCACGCCCACAGAAGAGCATACCGACGGGATGCCGAGCGCCATATATTGCAATGCTTTTAAGCCGCATTTTCCGCGACTCCAGGGATCATCGGGAAGCGGCATAATGCCAATATCAATCGGGCGTAAATCATCAATCTCGGTTTTGGCGTTCCAGTTCATCACTTCAACATCTACGCCTTCAATCTGATAGTTGTTTGTGCCGATAACGCGCAGACGGAATTTCTCGCGCTCCGCCAGACGCGCTAAGACTCTCGCTAAGGTGTCCAGATGTTGCACGGTGCTGTAACTACCACTCCAACCGATTACCGGAATCCTGTTTTCTTCTCTCGGTTCGATGCGGTATTTCTGCGTATCTATGGTTGTTGGAATGATGGTTACTTTATCGGTTGTCTGTCTGGCATAATCCGCCAGATAGGAATTACCCACCATAACATGAGCAGCCAGCTTACAAATCGTGCCGGTTTTTGCGGGAAACTTTAAATAGCTCAAGTAGCCATTGGAGGGGCTGACATACGGCACAAAGATGGCGTCGTCAAAATCGAAGATGAACGAGATTCCCTGCCGGTGCAGCCAGCGTTCAAATACCGGCGGTCCAAGCAGCGCCGCCTCGCGTAATAGGTATACGGCATCGTACTGATGCACCGAACGCAAGGTTTTTGCCCGACGCATAAAGGCTTTGCTTATCAACCCGACTTTGCGTGTTATGCTCTTTCTGGTATACAGCAGCGAATGAAGTTCTTCGCTTTCAAAAGCCTCAAAGTCAATTTCAACACCCTGTTCCCGGAGCAGTGGTTCCCATTGTTCGATGCGGAATCGTTGTCCGGGAGAGGTATTGTAAAGACTAGGTACTAAAGCCAAAAGTTTCATCTTATCAATTCCAGTTACACATCAATTGCTGCGCTGCCTGCCCAAAACACCTGCGCTATACGTTTCGTGAGGAGAGGAACAGCGCACTCTAAATTGCCGGTCACTCGTAACCAAAAACCGGCAAATGAGTTTTTTGTTTTAAGCTCTTTTGAAAGAAGTAACCTATCAGTGAATAAGCAGAACGATGCCAACATTTTATCATCATCAATGTCAAGTCAAACTGCTTATCACGGAATTTCTTACACACTTCATCAATTCATTGTCAACCCGTAGTTTCTAAACTTCATGTTGCATGGGTAGCTTTGCGCTATTTGACCGCTGCATAACCTGGTCAAAAATTTCTGCAACCCTTGGCATTTGCGCTTGAATGGAAAATTTCTCAACCGCCGTCTTGCGAGCTTCTTTGCTCATTCGTAAGTGCAGTTCCGCATCCGTGGTCAACAATCGCAAACGGTCATACCATTCGCGCTCCGTTTCGACCAAAAAGCCATTGACGCCATCTTCAATGATTTCACAATTCGATCCCATACGCCGCGCCACCACAGGCAAACCAACCGCCATATATTGCACCGTCTTCAAAAAAAACTTCCAAGGGTTCCAATTCAAATCATTCAATGGCACTAAGCCGACGGTGCATTCCTGAAGGTCAGCAACTTCGGTTGCTGCCGACCATTGTTTCACTTCGACATTGACTCCCGGCAGATTCGCTTGTCCGACGCCAATAATCCGCACCGGAACCCCGGTCTCTCTTTGTAACTGGCTAATCGGTTGGGCAATGGAAGCCAAATTTGGCATGGTACTCAAACTGCCTATCCAGCCAATGCGAGGCTCCTGCTTCGGCTTTTCCAGAGGACAAAAATACTGCGTATCAAGAAAATTCGGCACTACTGTCACATACGGATTATATTTTGCCGCGTAATCGCCAATGATGCGATTGATGGAAACAATGTGATCGCTGATGCTGAATAACGTATGCGTTTTTCTGGAGAATTTCAATAGACTGAACCAGCCATTTGTCGGGCTATGATAAGGAAGAAAGAGCGGATCGTCTATGTCATAGATAATCGGCACCTGTAAGCGCCTTGCCAGCCGTTCTAAAATCGCCGGACCAATCAGCGAGGCTTCGCGGTAAATCAAGATCAGGTCGCAACTCGGTTTATCTAAAATAGAGCGCATTTGCCGCATATAGCAGGAAGCAAGGCGCGAGGCTTTCTTCAATGTATGACCGGAGGTATAAAAAACTTCATTGAGCGAGTGGTCTTCAAAGGGGTAGAAATCTACCGCCCAGCCAAAGTCCTGAAGATGTTGCGCCCAGGTTTCAATGCGGATTCTTTGACCGGGTGAAGTGCCTAAGATATTGGGAACAAATGCGGCGATGCGCTTCACAGTATCCTGTTATCTCAAAACGATTGCCTAAATCTTATATCGAAAAACTCCTGTACTCCTGCTTCTCAGCGTTTCGCTAGCGTCGAACCGGCAGCCGCTTTATAAGCCGCCGGATTGACCAATTGTTGAAGCTGTTGCGCCTCATGCGCCCGTTTCGCGGCTTGCGCTTGATAGCGTTTCATCAGCATTCGTTCCAATCCGACCATGCCAAAAATAATCAGCCAGGGCATCAGTTGCGCCCGCTGTCTGAAAATCAAGCCGATATTGCCGAACATCATGCTATAGAGAATACCCAAACCGAAAATAACGAACAGCATGGATTGAATATCGCCAAGTCGGTTCTTTAGTAAATACCAAGTGCCGGGAAGAACACACATGAAAAAGAACCACCACCAACAGACTAACTCCGGCACGGTTAAAATCATGCGCGTACTGCTGCCTTGCCCCAACTCCCACGGAAATGGCGCAAGCAAAAGGTGGGCAAAGCCATCGAGGACAGCCAGACTGAAGCCCTCGTTGGTATTCATATCATAATCGCTCTTGACGCTTGATCCCGTGCCTAGATTGCCGATGGTCAGGTCGGTGCGAAACTTTTGCACATATTGTAGATCAAATGTCTCAAAGGTCTTTTCATGTTGGGCAAGAATACCCGACATCATGACAATCGGCACAACGATTGCCCCCAGCACGGCGGCTGACCCGAAAGAGAATTTGCGGGTTCCGGTGGGGATGAGCAAACTCAACGCGACTGCCGCCGCCATAATGTAAGCGGCATAAAACCGAAACGGGATGACCAGAATCATCGCCGCCCCGCATAAGAGAATATCTCTTACCGAAAAGCCATATCTTTTGAGCCGGACACAGCCATAGAGAGCGACTGCTTCGAGGAAAATTACCACCCCTTCTTTCATCGTTTGCGCGGACCAGATAATCATGGAAGGCAACAAACAGATTGCCCAACCGGCTTTCCTTGCCACCCACTCAGAAAAGAGAATTCTCGCTGTGCGATATGTCAGCACCGCCAACATCGCGCCCAAAAAGCCATTTACCACGGCGAGCGCAATACGCGAAGGCGAGCCAAGTATAAAAAACAAGGTGCCTGCCATATAAGGATAGCCCTTGTTTTGCTCAAAAAAAACACCGGCGAGTACCAGGGGTAAATCAAACAAACTGAGTCCTTGCAGGTTCCATTGTCCCCACCAATACTGTCCGGCTACCCAGCCCATCGAATCTTCGTCGCCGACCACTTCAACCAGACCAAAGCCATAGAGACCGAAAGAGAGAATCACTCTGATCGCCAAAGCCGTTGTGAAAAGCTGCCGCTGAAAAGGTAAGGTATCTTTATGAGTTGAGGTCAGGTTCAGCGCCATGCTGCCGATAATCAAGCATAGAATAAAGATAGCAATTCCGTAAGGAAATTCGTTTGGATTCATGGAGCAACTACTCGGATGTTATCGAATCTCAAGGTAAAGAATCGTTTCAATCACTATTATCAGGGACAAAAAATTGATTACGTCAACTTCAGGGCTTTTTCAATTTCTCATAGACCCTTTTATAGGCAGCGCCGCCTACCGTTTCCAGATCAAAATTTTGCCGCGCTACTTGCCTACAGCGTACAGGCAAACGCTCATCATTCGCAAGAGAAATCGCGGCTTCCGCAACACTACGATAGACCTCCTGAGTAAAATCGCGGACGATTACCCCAACCCCGAACTCTTCCAGCAACATATCCATATCGCCGGTCAACGCATTGCACACAACCGGAATACCGGCTGCCAGATATTCTGGAATTTTCGTTGGCGACGCGGCAATCTGCGAAAACGTCGGCTTGCGGAAAGACAGCCCAAGACGTGCGCCGCGCAGATAGGTCGAAACCTCATGAGGCGCAACCGAGCCGACCCAAAAATCGCTGTCCTGCAAACCAAGTCTTTGCAGTGTTGCGCCGGTTTCATCCGGCGCAGATTTGGTGAGAATTCTGAAAAAGGCATTTTGCTGTTTTTCGCGTAAGACGAGAAAAAATTGCGCCATCTCTTCCAGCATATAAAGTCCGGTCACGGAACCGGCATAGATAACTTCAAATCGTTCAGCAGGTTTTGTGCCGTTCGTGATTTGGCGCTCATCAAAAAGCGAGAAGTCCACGCAGCAGGGAATGACTTCAATCTTTCCCGCTTCGGCAAGTTGCTGCTCGACCAGCCAATCGCGCATTCGCTTAGTCAGCACGATAACCTGATCGGCTTTTCGCACACTAAACCGCTCAAGCCTTTTCATAATCCGATACGGCAGCGAATCTTCTGTCCAGACACCGGCATCGGCGTACTCTTCGGCAACCAAGCCGCGAATATCAAAGACCAGTTTGCAGCCGGTCAGTTTTTGCGCCAGCAGCCCCATCGCCATCGGCACATGAGTCCGGGCGTGCAGTACATCTATCTTCAAACGACGCGCCAGACGTGCGGCAGTCCACGCTCCGGCAATGATGTCATATGCGGTGGCAGGCAAGGACGGACGTTTATGATAGGGCAACAGGTACCATTTGATACCGTCAACCTCTAACTTCCGCCGCCATTCCTCTATCTCTGCGGCTGACCACTTGCGCTTCTTGTCCGCTTCAAAAGTCAACAGGCTAACGTCAACGCCGCTTTTACTCAGTTGTCGCAGATAGGGAAGCACCTGCGATTGCACTAAGGGTTCGCGCAGCCCGAAATAGCAGAGATAAAGCGTTCGCACAGCCTATCGTTCCTTCAACGGGTATTGCCCATATCGCCTGCCGACGATGCAACTCGGTTGCTTGAATTTCTTTCCAGTAGCGCCTGTCCCCAGCCGATAAACGTTGCCGCATCAATGGTCAACAAAATAATGCCGACCATCATGAATTGCACGGGATTCAGCAACCAGAAAAGACCGCGCCCTTCGCGCCGTTCCCAGATACTTTTGGCGATTCGCGCCATCGTTCCTGCTAGTGGCACGAGTATCCACCACCATTGATGGAAGATTGCCAGCAGAATGAACGGCAGCCCCAACAGATATTTGCGGGCAACCGCATAATGCCAGTAGCGTTGCCAGCCTGCCTGCACGTTGACTTTTGAATAGAGCAGAAATTTTTGAAAAGTTGATGCCAGATTCGGACGCAATTTCCACCAGGCGGTCGCTTCGGGCGACCACGCAATTTTGTAACCGCGTTCTTCGATGCGGGTCATAAAGATACGGTCTTCGGCGGCGCGAAGGTCAGGAAAGCCGCCGACCTCTTCCCATACCCGGCGACGCAACAGCATGGAGACAACCGAAGAATCCCGCATCCACGCAGCGCCGCGCTTCACTTTCAAGGAAAGATAAACCAATGCCGCGCACTGCTCGAAAAAGGTTTCCAGAAGCGGCTCAAAGTTACCGTAGACAACTTCTGCCGTTGGCTCTCGTTCCGCAGTGCGGACAAGCCTTTCCAGCCATGTCGTTTCCAACTTGATGCCCGCGTCCGTCAGCGCCACCCATTCATTTTGCGCCGCCGCAATGCCGGTATTTCGCCCCTTGCCCGGTGTGGCTTTTCCGGCTTCAATCAGCTTGATGCGTTTATCAAGGGCTTGCGCCTGTTTCACCATCTCAATAGTGCGGTCACGGCTGCCGCCATCTACAATGACAATTTCATCCGGCGCGTAGGTCTGACGGTGAATGCTTTGTAAGAGATTTTCTATCGTGCTTTCTTCGTCTTTGACCGGGATGACAAGCGACACCAGCGTAGTAAGCAACGCTGATTGAGGAGAAGAATTTTCTGCCGATTGTTTTTTAGTTGAAGGCTCCTCCGGCTTCTCTTTTCCGACGATTGCCATTACCCAACCAATAAAGGTCGCCATATCAACGACAAATATCATCCCGGCTACACCGAGAAACTGTAAGGGATTTAATAAATTGACGCTCAATTCCCGCCGGTCCCAAATACTTTTCGCCACTCGTAAGAAAATCCCGCTTGCCGGAACCGTCAGCCACCACCAGCTATGTAAAATAGCTACAGCAAGAAACGGCAGCGTCAGCAGATAATTCCGCGCAATGCCATAATGCCAGTAGCGTTGCCACCCTGCCCAGACATTGTGTTTTGAGTAGAGAACGAATTTCGCAAAGGTCGTCTCAACGGTTGGGCGTAAGCGCCACCATGCAGTTGCTTCAGGCGCGAAAGCAATTTGGCATCCTGCCTGCTCAAGCTTGTGCATAAAGATCATATCTTCGGCGGCGCGAAAATTCGGAAAGCCGCCGACCTTCTGCCATACGCTCTTTCGCAACAGAGATGATGCAATAAACGGAGCGCGTATCCATCTGCCTTGTCGTTGCTGTCTTGGGTAGACATAAGCGAGCGCCGCGCATCGCTCCAAGAAAGACTCAATCAAGGGTTCAAAATTGCCGTAAACGACCCGTACCGCTTCATCCCGATAAACTTCTTCAACCAGTTTGAGCAACCAATCCGGCTCCAATCTGATCCCGGCATCGGTTAAAGCTATCCATTCATGTTGCGCCGCCGCGATACCGATATTTCGCCCGATGCCGGGATAAGCCTGTCCGGCTTCGATAAGTTTTATTCGTGCATCGGCTTCGCTGGCTTGGCGAATTTTCGCAACCGTATCATCCCGGCTGCCGCCATCTATAACTATAATTTCGTCAGGCGGATAACTCTGCTCGCCGATGCTTTGCAGCAATTCTTCGATATGCGCGGCTTCGTCTTTCACCGGAATTACCAGCGAAACCGACAAGCGAGTGGCATTTCTGGCGGCTTGACTCATCTTTGCAGCCCCTTCTTAAAATCCGCCAGCGTAATTTCCGCATTCACATCTTCTATGAAGTAGAGCGGCACATCCCCACAAAACGATGCCCACAAAGAAAACGTGCTTGGCGGACCAATGATGTAATCACACTCCGCCAGCGCATAGAGGTCTTCAATCATCTGCCCTGTGCCGTAGATGATGCGCCCATTAACGAATGAAGGGAAATCATGACAAACATTGGAGCAAATCAGAAAGGTCAGTTCGGTATTCGGGAATAATCTCACTACCTGTTCTATAACTTTTCTGTAGTCTTCGATTTCGTAAAAGTATTTGCCGCTCAAAAACTCTTTGTAATCTCCCTGCCGGAGATGAACGCCGATAAGAAGTTTACAATCCTTCCGCGCCTCTTGCACCAGCGCCGCGATAGTGCGCCGGTGATGTTCCAGAGGCTTGAAAAACTCTCTGATTCTTTGAGCATTTTTTATCACCATGCTTTCATTGCGAAAGAGCCAGCCTTGCACAAAGAGCAACTGTCGCCTCTCAATGGTTTCTAAAAAAGCGGCATCATCCAGACGCAGTTCTTCTTCCCAATCCAGCTTGATGACCTTGATTCTCCCGCCAGTAAAGCCAAGTTTTGCTAGCAGACGCGCTGCATAGTAGGCGCTTTGATAAAGCCATCGGCGTAACGTCTTTCCCGGTTGAATGCGGCTCCGGCGGTGCGGATAACGACAAAAGAGATCTGTTTTCGTCGTTTCAAAAAAGTCTGCATATTCATCCAGCGAGGGATTTAAAATGGTAATCTGCTTTTCCATTGCCAGAGCCATAAAACCGGCAAAGACCAATAAACGATTGCCCAATTGTCCGGGTTTATTGGCAATAATAATCATGACAGCACAGCATAGATGTCACCAAAATTTCCCTGCTGGGCAATAGCGGGCAATCCCTGATTGATAAAATCGGTATACGGCAGATCGTGAGGTAAAACAAAGTCCAACTCTTCCCCCAAACAATAATTGTAGTGATATTGATTGGTTATGCGATTGATTATGTCAATACAGCTTCGCGCTTCTTGAATCAATTCGGGATTGTACTCGAAAGAGAGGAACGGCACGGCTTTGCTCAACCCTTTCAAGACATTAATCTCAAATCCTTCGACATCTATCTTGATAAATTTTGGCAACCCATGTTTTTTAATCAGATAGTCCAAAGTTTGAGTCTTTATGGTTACGGCTCTGTTCCAATGAGATGTTTTGAACCTTTCCTGACTGACCGATTCGATGAACTCACGAGACATAGAAGAGAGCGTATGCGAATCGCTTTCATAAATGACAGCTTCTCCGCCGGCATCGCTCAGAGCGACGCTTTCAATTACGACTTTCTTCGTAAATTTGAAGCGCGAACGAAGATGCTTGAGGCATTCTGCCTGCGGTTCTATGGCAACCACTTTCCGACAGAGAGCCGCGAAAATTTGTGAACGCTGCCCGATGTTCGCCCCGACATCGAAGACCATATCATCTCTACCGAGCAGCGAAGCGTAAAATTGTTGTTGTGACAGGTTTCGCGCATCATGGCGAAAGCGGTAATTGGTAATCTTGTAGTAAAGTCCCAGCCGCAACAGCATCTCTTTTACAGCGTCTTTACCCGTAAAGCGATAGAGTTCATCCGGCATAAGCTCCAGACCTTCTCACCTGTTTTAGACTCTTTAGCATACCCAGATTCGCCCACGCTACGCCGCTGAGAATGAAACACACGGGTAGAGCTTCAAGCATATAGCGCGGCTCTATTGCTACGGCGCTAATAAGCGGTAAAACAGTTCGACCAAGTAACCAGACAACGAGCAATAAGAACAACGGTTGTTTTTGTCGCACCAACAGGAAAAGACCAACTGCCGCGCTGCCGAGCAAGCCAAGCCAATAGAGATAGGTTACTTTCTTCAAAAAGCCGTTTGCGATGTAGCCGGTCATCCGCAACCAGGACAACGCCACCCGGCGCAACGGGGTTAAAACATAGACGCTGAAAGGGCGCGTCTTTTTTGCCTGAGCCGTTAGTAGCGCAAACTGCTCAGACGGATAGCCTTCAAATGACCCTTGCTCCTTAGCGATTCGCAAGGCTTCTTCTGCCTTTGGTCGCTCCTCTGTAGATAATTTATTTTCAGGAAACACGGCGGGCAAATTCCGGTCAAGCGCATTCCACCAATATCTTTCTTGAAACTTGGGATCATCCATCCAGGTATCCAGCCAACGAGCATACTCCTGATCAACCTGCGCTGTCACATTGCCAAACAAACGAACCTGATGAAAGACCTGATAATTACGAATCATCCAAGGCAAGACAACGAGCAAGACAACGATAATGAAAATAGCAAAGCGTTTCGCTATATATAAAAATCCCTGTCGCCAGATGAGCGCCAGCGTCGCTATAACGAGAAAGGCGATGGCAACAGACAAATCCGGTCGGGTCAGCAAGCAAAGACCGCTGCTCACGCCCGCCATTATCCACCATTTTTTCTCTTCCTGCCGGATTGCCTGAAGCAGCAGAAAACAGGTTGCTGTCAACGCCAGCGTAGCAACGACTTCGGTAAGCAATGTGGCGCTGTAGATGGGCAAGAAAGGGCAGAGCAAGCCGCTTGCCAGCGTCACTTGGATAACCGCCGATGAAAGATTGAGACTGGCGGCAATCTTTACCGTCAGCAGTAGGATAAGGAGTTCCAGGAGCAGTTGAACAATCACTACCGCTTTGCGACTGTCAGAGGTAAGCCAATAGATGGCTGCCACAAAGCCTGGATAGAGAGGCTGATCGAAATCATCCGGCGTGTAAGGAGATTCCGAAGCACGAGAGAAGCCGTGACCTGATTTTATATTTTGTGCCAGCGACTCATAACGTAATTTGGCATCGCCTACGAGATGAACTTCAGGCAAGGCAACGCCAAGCCTTATCGCCAAGGCAATTGTTACAATGCTGCCCCAGATAAGGGCTTGCGATACTTTGAAAAGATTTCGCTTGCTTTGCTCGTTTACGCTGTTTTCGCTCGTTATCATCCGGGCTGTCTTTCTATGCCTGCCCTGCAACCTGCGCCTTCGGCAATACCGGCTGTCGGCTAATTCTATTCATTGCCCAACGCAAGCCGAATATGACCATGCCAATCAGTACAGGTAGAAGTTGAAGATAATAACGAGCAACAACGCGCAGCACAAAGCTAATGGGGATGAGCAGCACAATTGCCAATGACCAGATAACGAGCAACTGTTTCTGCTCCTCAGACAAGCTGCGCCATTTGTGTAGGTAATCGTTTCCTGTTGGTCGCCAGAAGCGGTAAGAGAGCAGATAAAGCAAGGTGACAACCAACATCAGGAGCAGCCGATCAAATGCCAAAAAGACCGCCAGCAAAGCGCGTACAAAGAGTTTAAGATTATAGACTACGTGCGCGGTAATCTCTCCGGGATATTTCTTTATGGCAGCGAAAGGATGAATATCCGACCGATCCTCGTCAATTGCTTCTGCCGAGGTGGAAACTCCCGGTAACACCTTTACCCAAACTGCCGCCCAGCCCAACTCATTTCCTGGAGTTGTGGCGCGTAACTGATGCCGGTCAATGTAATTCATAGCGAAGTTCATGGCGAAGGCTTCCGCGAGGCGACCGGGTTCAGGTGGCGTTAAGCGCATCCAAAAGAGGGAAAACAGGGCTATGCCAATCAGTGAAGTCGCTGCCCAATACTTTCTGTCCGACGGGTCGAATGAAATTCGGTTCTCGGTTTTATTAATGATTCGTTTTCCTGTCTGAATCGCCAGCACGAGGCAAACGGCGGCAAATGGTATCCACATTTCCGAGCGCACTTGTGTTGACAGTAAAAAAAATAAGAGAGCAACCGGCAAACGCGCTGCCCGGTTCGGTGAGAGCAGCATCAATAAACTCGCCGTGAAGAGAACGGCGGCAATAATATGCGAGCCATTCGTCTCTGTTACCAAATACTTACAGTTCAACGCCCAAATGCCCATGAAAAGTCCCGTTCTGGTATCGAATAGGTATTTGCCCAGACAGGCAATCATTAAACCGAGCAGAAAAGTAGAAACGTATTTTTCTATATAGAAAGAGCGTTCCATATCGTAGCCGCTGAGGATATGAAAAATGCCCATCCATAATCCGTAAAGCGGCGACCGCCAAAAGAAGAGAAAGTAATGGGCGAATTCATGCCCTCCGGCAAGATACATCTTCTGGTCTGAATCAGGTGGATAGAACAACCTCGTATAGAGAGCGCCATTAAACACCGCCATGTAGACGAGGAGAATAAGCGGCAGAATAACGCTTGCGGTTTTTGGAGAAGGCTTCTGAGTCAGAGAAGAAGCAGTCATTGAGCTAGCACGAATGGTATCCCGTAAATTGAATGAGGCAGACGTTTTCGCTGAAACGCTGCCTCAAATGTTTTCATGGACGATGTAATTTTCATTCATCCAGCAATCCTCTATCAAAGGGTTGCCGGTTTACTTAATGCCTGACTTTTCATGGATTCACGGACTTGTTCTTCAATCCATGTGTAAGTATGAGCGAGTCCCGTTTCCAGAGAGATTTCCGGTTCCCATCCCAGCACCTCGCGCAATTTCGTATTATCGGAATTGCGTCCGCGTACTCCCTGCGGCCCCGGTATATGCTTCTTGGCAACGCGAATACCGGCAATTTCCGCGATGATGTCAGCCAGTTGATTAATCGTTATCATGCGATCCTGTCCGAGATTTAGTGGCTCATCATAATCGGAACGCATCAACTTATAAATGCCTTTCGTACAGTCGTCTATATAGCAGAAGGAGCGCGTCTGTTCGCCATCGCCCCAGATTTCTATTTCGTGATTGCCACTCAACTTAGCAATCGCAATTTTTCGACATAATGCCGCCGGCGCCTTTTCGCGTCCGCCATCCCATGTTCCAAGTGTACCGAAGATGTTATGAAACCGTACAACACGAGTTTCGATGCCGTAATCTTCCCGGTAGTGCATACAGAGGCGTTCGCTGATTAACTTCTCCCAGCCGTAAGCATCCTGCGGTTGCGCCGGATAAGCATCATCTTCTTTGAGCGGCGTTACGTTGGCATCCATCTGTTTATACTCCGGGTAAATACACGCCGAAGAGGTGTAGAGATAACGCTTTACGCCGTTGATATGTGCCGCTTCCAGCGTATGCAGATTTAACAGCGAATTGTTATAAAGAATTTGCGCGTGGTGCGCCGAGATAAAGCCCATGCCGCCCATATCGGCAGCCAGAGCATAGACTTCTTCAACGCCTCGCGTCGCTTGTAAACAATTGTCCCAGCGCCGCAAGTCTAAAATTTCAAACTCATCGGCATCGCTTGGCGAATACTCCGGGTATTTGATGTCTACGCCTCTGACCCAATAGCCTTCGCGTTTCAAAAAGGTGACGAGGTGATGCCCGATAAATCCACCTGCCCCCGTAACCAACACTTTCGTTGGATGCTCTTTACTCATTACGTTCTCCCAGATAATTGAATTGGTCACTTTGACAGAATTTCTCTATTCAATTGACCATAGAATGATTACCAATACTCTTCAATAAAGCGCGAAACGTCCCCCAGAAAGAGCGTCGCGCTAATCCTTCCGGGTGTGTCAGAGCCGCCCGCATTAAGTAGTTGGCGCTTTCGGCGGTCTTTCCCGCTTGGCTCGATTTATACGATTTTCGTAAATACTGCGTCGCTCTGCACCAGCGCCGGTCTGCGCCTTGCAGTTGCTTTTCATAATGCTCTGCCAATAAATCAAACTCGGCTTCCTGCCGGTGTCCTTCGGCAACGGTCTTACTAACCATATGCAAGCGATAAGCGGCAAGCGGAACCGGCAGATGTTCGCAAGTATACCCCGCCAGCAACAAGCGCACATACATTTCATGATCGAAATCATAGGGCCAAGATTCCTTGAATCCGTCAGCCACTAACTTTCGTTTCCAGAACATTCCCGGTTGCGGCGTGTGCGATGCCCACGACAGTGCCTGTGCTGCCGATTTCGGAACTACTGCCTGAAAAAATTCCGTCGGATGCCCTTCGCCGAAAAAGAGTGTGTCGCCGCAAATCCATTCACAACCGGGATGCGAAAGCAGATAATCGGTCACGGCAGCAAAGGCTCCCGGCAGATAAACATCATCGCTGTTGATAAAAGCGAAGAGGTCGCCGGTAGCGCGTTCCAGTCCTTTATTGAGCGCATGGACTTGTCCTCTGTCCGGTTCGCTCACCCAATATGACAGATGCTTTTCGTAACGCTTGATGATTTCAACGCTATTGTCGCGGCTGCCGCCATCAACGACGATATATTCGAGATTCGGGTAGCGTTGACTCAAAACCGAATTTAGCGTCTCTTCGAGAAACTGCCCCTGATTGAAGGATGGCGTAACAATTGAAAGTTTCGGATATTCCATACTTCGGTAGCACTCAATTACAAACGTACCTTGCCAGAGTGACGGTTGGCGCGAAACCAGTCAATAGTTTTACGCAACCCCTCTTCAAATGTCGTTTCTGCGACGAAGCCAAATGCTTCTTTAGCGCGTGAGGTGTCGAGACAACGGCGCGGTTGCCCGTCAGGCTTCCTTGCATCCCAGACGAAATCGCCCTTGAATCCGGTTAAGCGAGCAATCAGATTGGTCAGGTCAAAGATAGAAATCTCAAAGCCTGCGCCGATATTGACCGACTCTGAGGAATTGTACTGTTCGGCAGCAAGCACGATGGCGCGGGTGCAGTCTTCAGCGTAGAGAAACTCGCGTGTAGCGACGCCCGTTCCCCAGACATCAATCTTGGCATCGCCATTGTCTATGGCTTCAACGCATTTTCTGATGAGCGCCGGGATGACGTGCGATTCGCGCAGATTAAAATTGTCGCGTTTTCCGTAGAGATTGACAGGTTGCAGAAAGATCGAATTGAAGCCGTATTGCTCGCGGTAGGATTGCGATTGCACGAGCATCATCTTCTTTGCCAGTCCATAGGGCGCGTTAGTCTCTTCCGGGTAGCCGTTCCACAAATCCTCTTCTTTGAACGGTACAGGGGTGTTCTTTGGATAGCTGCAAATCGTCCCGGTGGCAACGAATTTCTCAATGCCATGTAATCGTGCCTCTTCGATCAACTGTACGCCCATCATGAGGTTGTCGTAGAAAAACTTACCGGGATTTTCGCGGTTCCAGCCAATGCCGCCGACCACCGCCGCCAGATGAATAACCAGATTCGGTTGCGCCGATTTATACAATCGTCTGATTGCGTCTTTGTCGCGCAAATCAAATTCAGCAGAACGCGGGATGATAATTGATTCGCAACCTTTGGCTTGCAATTGTTCGACGACGTGCGAACCTAAAAAGCCCGCCCCGCCGGTAACAATGACTCGTCGTGTCTTCCAGAAATCGCTCATAAATGATAACTGCCTCGGCTTTCGTTGATGGCAAATTCTTCGGGGGCATCCGCCAAGTGTCTTTCGCGTTGCGCCAGTTTCATGTCGGATTCGACCATCAAACGCACAAGCTCTTTGAAGCTAATCTTCGGTTGCCAACCAAATTTTTGTCGCGCTTTTGAAGCATCGCCAAGCAAGGTATCCACTTCCGTCGGGCGAAAGTATTTCGGATCAATCTCGACATATTCCTGCCAGTCCAAATCCAGAAGCGAGAAGGTTTCCTCGACAAACTCTTGTACCGAATGCTGCTCATTGGTGGCGATGACATAATCATCCGCTTCATCCAATTGCATCATCATCCACATGGCTTCGACATAATCTTTGGCGTGTCCCCAATCGCGTTTGGCGTCGAGGTTTCCCAAAAAGAGCTTTTGCTGCAAGCCGAGTTTAATTCTCGTCGCCGCCCGGGTGATCTTTCTGGTGACAAAGGTTTCGCCGCGACGTTCACTTTCGTGGTTAAAAAGTATGCCGTTGCAGGCAAACATATTATAACTTTCGCGGTAATTGACGGTGATATGATAGGCATAGGCTTTGGCGCAGGCATACGGCGAACGCGGATAGAATGGCGTCTTTTCGGTCTGCGGAATTTCCAAGACTCTGCCATACAATTCAGAGCTTGATGCTTGGTAAAACTTCGATGTTAGACCGAGTTGCCGGATAGCTTCCAGAAGTCTCACCGTTCCCATTGCCGTCACATCGCCGGTATATTCCGGGACATCGAAGGAGACGCGCACATGGGATTGTGCGCCGAGGTTGTAGATTTCATCGGGAGCTAGTTCGCGCAAAATTTTATTCAAGGAACTGGCGTCGCTTAAATCGCCATAGAACATTTTCAAGCGCACATTCGGCTCGTGCGGGTCTTGGTAGATATGTTCAATGCGGTCGGTGTTAAAGGTTGAGGTGCGGCGGACGATGCCGTACACCTGATAGCCTTTGGCGATGAGTAATTCGGCAAGATAGGAACCATCCTGCCCGGTGATGCCGGTGATTAGTGCTTTCTTCATAGCTCGTTAATGGATTTCATTGTCCGCAAATCAGATGATGCGACAGTTGCCAACTTGGTAACAATTCCTATTCATATAGTAAATAGATTATTTTTTGTCAGTTACTTTCTTAGACTAATAGGGGATGCCGGAGGCTTGCACATCAGCAATGAAATCATGCCAAAAATCCTGAATTTGTTGTCGCGTCAACGATGAAGTGTACGTAAGAGCTTTCAGGTCTGTGCGCGAGCCTGCATAGAAAAATTCTTCCAAAGCGGAAGCGTCCATGTCCCAATGAATATCATAATCATGAATCGCGTCCTTACCATAATCAGCGCTTCTGACATCTTTCCCCTTAGAGATAGGAGTTCCCGAAAATGGGATGAAGAGACAAACATTGACCCTGTCCGGCTTATTTTCCAGAACCCATTTTCTGGTTTCCTCCATCGTTTCCAAGGTCTCACTCGGCAAACCTAAAATGACGGAAGCCTTAAAGCGAATGCCTATTTCGCGGCACCACTGACGGACAAGAGTATTTTGTTCCACAGTTGTTCCTTTGTGGATGCCATCGAGTATCTTTTGGGAACCGGATTCCACGCCCACCAGCACTTCTCGCAATCCTGCACCATACATCATTTGCAGGAACTCTTTGCCATAACTAGGTTTGGTCATAATATCGACTCTGATAAAACACCGCCAATAGAACCCAAAATGTTTCAGTTCTTCGCACATCTGTCGCATACGCCCCTGATGAAGGGGTAGTATGTCATCAAAAAAGTGAATGGCATTAAATCCTAACGATTTGATTTGCTGAAATTCTTCAACGACGCGAGGCATAGGAACATACCGCACTTTGCGTGACCACAATGCCGGACTATCACAAAAAGCGCAACGCTCAGGACAGCCACGCGACGAGAACATCGTTGTACCCTGGTGCTTTTGCCCCCGTTCATCTTCCAAAAAGTATCGGTATTTCAAAGCATCCATGCGATCAGGAATGGGAATGGTTCCAAGGTCATCAATATTGGGCTTTTGGATAACGACCCCTCTTCCATATTTGTCCATATAGGATTGCGCTTCATCAATTCTTTCAAGCGCCTCCAGGATGGCTAATTCGCCTTCATTTTTTACCAGGATATTAAAGTTTTTCACCAGTTCCTGATCAACCGGCGAGCCGGTATCAAGCATTGGACGCTGCCCGAACAGGGTCGGAGCTCCGGCATAATTGGTTACGTGCGGACCGCCTGCTATGGTGAAACACCCATGCTTACGTAAATATCTGCCTAGTCGGCGAATCTCACTCGCCTGCGGTGAGGTTCCAGAAACCAGATAAGCATCATAACCGGAAGTTGGCGGATTCAGATGTTGCCGTACCCTTTTGCCATCCGTTTGTATGTCATATTCTGAGAGGTCGAAAAAATCTACTTCGTGACCGCGCTCTTTAAGCATTGCTTTTATGTAAAACAGTCCTAATGGCGGAAAGACCATCGGGTCTTCAAAATAGGTGGTTTCGGGGAAAATCAAACAAATTCTCACTCCTGCTCCTCTTGCTACAGTGATTCGAGAGCCATATGGTCCATTTACGGTCAACTGCCCTCAAATTACCATAGAACTTTTTAAGGCATAAACCATCCTGCCCGGTGATGAGCGACTTCTTCATACAGGTATTATCCGCTTTCTCGTTCCCACAATAACTGTATTGCTCAGAATAGGAGATTCAGATTATAGGCGGCGCGTTCAATAGTGCAAGGTCTTCTGTAGTGAGGGTGCGATTGGCAATGCGGCGATAGTGCGCCCGAAACAGCCGTGCGGTCTGTTGCCAATCAAAACAGGCGGCTCGCTGTTTGCCCTTCTCTATCAAAGTATGGCAAAGTTCTTCGTCTGTCCAGAGTCGTCGTACCGCTTCGGCAATCTGTTCCGTATTATCAGGATCAAAAATTAATGTCGCGCCGTTTGCCTGCGATGGTAAGACTGTAACATTGGAACAAGCGACGGGGGTTCCGGCTAAAAAGGCTTCGACAAGGGGCAGCCCGAATCCTTCAAACTTTGACGGAAAGATCATGGCGTGACTGAGTTGGTAAAGGCACTGTAACTCCAGAGGGGAGACAAAGCCAAGAAATCGAACTTGTTTATCAAGCTGCAATGCCCTAATGCTACCCTCAATAGTTGGAAAATACTCATTATTTCGCCCTGATGCAATCAGGTGGATGATTAGCCCTTCTCTATCGCGCAATAACGCCATCGCGTCCAGAAGTCGAAGATGATTTTTATGCGCCCAGGTTTGCGCCGGATAGAATAGAAACTTGTTAGGAAGCATGAGTCGCTGTTTTGTATCGGCAACATCTTCTGCTGACGGCGAGGGATAAACACTTAACACGGGAGCCGGTGGAACAACCTGCACTTTATCATCCGGCAGGTTGTACTTTTCACAAAAATCTCGTTTGCTCCATGAAGCGGCAGCGCAAACCATCGCCGCCTGTTCGCAAAATGCCCGATAGGTCATCTCCCGATAGTCATATTCTTCTGCTGTAAAGAACTCCGGCAGGTGAAGATGCTGCAAATCCCACGGGTGGTAAATACTCAGCAGCGAGGTCAGAAAAGCGTTTTGCATGGGAAAATGCATAATGTCTATATCAGACTGTTCAAGCAGCCCATCTGAACGTGGAATACCTCTTTTGCTAGCTGGCGCCCAGGGTCTGATTTTATTCAAAGCCATCTGCATACCGGGAACTTTCTTCACCACTTGTATCCATCCCGGCTGGCGTGTCGCGGCTGTGCCATAAAGAATTTTGCAGGAGCCTTGAATATAGGGTTTTAACCAATCGTCCATTCCTTGATAGGTCAAAAATAGATACTGCTCGTCACCGTCCTGTAATTTTGACAGACCATCAGCCAGCCCAATAATAAATTGCTCGACGCCACCCAGAGCGCCGCTTATAATTCGAGCGTCAATACAGACGCGGAAATCGTGTCGGGCAGACTTCATCGTTATCGAATCTTCAATTAAGAATTCCGGCTATGGTTTTCTGGCGAAAAATGAATAGAGTCGTCCCGGTAGTTTATGCTGTCGGATTCTATGCCAGACCAGAGCATCTATCCCCGGCACATATGCCAAAATACTTCCCGTAAATCCAAATTTATCTTTCAACAATTTTTTCGGAAAAGCCTTTAACTCAGCTTCTGATCGCATAATGGGAAAAGCATTAACGATGGTATCCCAAGGATCAAAAACCTTTTCCAGCTTCAACCCTGATGAATTTATCGCTGTCAGGTAGTCATCTAAATAGAGGGCATTTTCTCCGCCAGATAATTGATGCATGATGTGTTCATCAAGAAAGACCTGCAATTCTTCCGGTTTGTCAATAACGTGTTCTCGACAAGCGATAAAGACGCCGCCCGTTTTCAGAACTCTCGCCACTTCGCGCATCACGGCTGGCAAATTCTGCACATGATGAAGAACCTGACGAGCGTAAGCGATGTCAACTTCCGAGTCGGCTAACGGAATTTCTTCGGCAAACGAGGATAATACCTCAATAGGTAAATTGCCTTTTATGCGCCGAATGGCTCCCGCGCCAACCTCATCACTCCTATCGGGTTCTAAAGCATAAACCTTTTTAGCTCCACAACTGGCAAAGGCAAAAGAAGCAATGCCATTCCCGGCTCCCAAATCTAAAACCTTGCCTTGAGAAAGAGAGTCCTTTAGAAGTTTGCGAATGTATGAAAATTCGTCTGAATGAAAAAAGCGATGGGCGCAGGATAAGACATCCTCTCCCATATAAGAATCATAAACCAAAGATGCATATTTTGGCTCACTTCTTATATAGCGCACGGCATCGTCTTTCGTCATTAGCAGTTTCTTAGTCCTCAATCTATTTCCGGCAAAATTGTGAGCCTGCAAGAGGCGATTCTTCAAGGTATGTACGCAGAACGCTTACTTTATGCGCCGCTGCTGAAACCGTGTACGCAACGGATTCGGCAAAGTGGCTAACAGTTTTCGTCCGATTCGATGGCGTAAGGTTGCGGGATGAAACTCCTTAGCAAAAAAAACTTCGTGGGTAAATTTATCAGCTTCTTCATCGCATACAACTTCAGATGGATGCTCTAATGGAAACATCATGTCGTTACATATCATATTGGCAACCCCGTAAATATCTGTGTGGGTGTGTGTGGCATACTCATTGAAACCGATATTAGACACCAGATTGACATTCGGTAAGATTGCCAGTTGACCATGTGCCCAATTGCTAAAACTCAATTGCAAATCCCAAGTATCCAATGAACCGTCAAAGACTTTATCCAAAGAGATACGCCAGTGTGCGGCAGCGTCATTGCCTAAAATTCCTTCCAACCAGTTTTTCCGTCTTAGCTCTGCCCATCGTCTCATTTCAACATCGTAATTCTTCCAAACGCGCCGCCAACTCGCCCAGCCCCAAATATGCATATAGTGAGAGAAATAATAACTACCATGACCTCTCTTTCTACCGCGCTGAAAATTACTGCCACTAACGAGGGCGATTCGCTCATCATCCCGGTACCGCGCCAGTAACTCCGCACAAAATCGAAAAAAGGTCGGATTCGGCAGGCAATCATCCTCAATAATGATTGCCTCATCACAGAGACCAAATGCCCAATCCAAGCCTGAGGAAATACGGCGTTTGCAGCCCAGATTTGTTTCTGAAAAGTTGGTTAAAACTTCACAATCCCAATCCACTTGCTCAATTACCGCACACGCCTGGTGACATTTTTCCGCTTCCAAATCGTTTCGTGGTCCATCAGCGACTACCAATAACCTTGCAGGCTGTGCTTGAGCAATTTGCTCGAAGACTCGCTGTGTCGGTTCAGGACGGTTGAAAATTAAAAAAACTATAGGGGTGTGAATCATAAAAAACTTATTTATTGATGCCGAAAGACACGCGTCTTTTCATTTGCGAAAATAGGAGTTGAATCGAACCATTTGCAATGTATGGAATCGAGTTTTTCATCAAAACCCCAAACGACTAATACATCAGTTTCTGTATGGATTTGCGCCAACAAATTCGCCCAATAATTTATCTTGCCCTGATAAACAGTCTCCGAATTTGTCGTATCAAATAATTCGACTCTTTGCAAATCTGTACTGCGCTGGCAATACTCCTGAGTGACAAATTTCGTCGGGAAATAATAACTACTGGCTTGGTAATTCCCCCACAAGATATTATGGTTGTTCACTCCTAACATATAGTTTATGTGCAGCAAAGGATTGGGATTGAAACGTCCTTTTGTATCAATCGTAACTGTTACAATTCGCTGTTTATCGCCAACAGCGCCGACAGCCTGCATAAACTTCTGCCTATTTCGATGTGTGGTAAAGGCATATTCCCACACAAAAGCCGATTGAAGAATCAAAGCTACCAAAGTAGCTGCATAGCCGAGTTTTCCTGCTAATCTGTTCAAATCGAAAGTTAGCGCAGGCAGCAGGGTAATGAGCGCCAATAAAAGAATTCTCATTCTGAGAAAACTACCGTGATTGGCGCCCAAACCATCCGGGGCAATCAGCCCAATGACAAGAAGAATGACTCCGAGAATAAGCCACCGCGAGTTCTCTTCTACAAAAAAACGTCTCTCTCTATTTCGATAAGCTAGTGCCACCCATAACAGCAAGGGAATGGCAACAGCAATCCATAAAGTGGGGCTGGCAAAGCGAAACAGCGAAGAACTCTTTTCAACAAAAGGCAGGATGTTCTGATTGTTCAAAGCCAGCGGGCTCGGAGCCAAAATAAAGTTCAGCCAGCTTGCAGGAGACAGTGGATTTATGTCCGTCATCCACATAATACTTGCATCACCTGCTTGTGTCAGTGACTTATAGACCAACAAAAGAGGAAGCAAAGGAAGAAAACTCAAGGCTGTCCATAGCCATAATTTGAGTCGCCTGTCTCGATCTTCCATTATTGCCAGAACGACAATCGAGAGGACAGTGAAAACCAGACTGACGATGTGGCAGAGATAACCGGCAACGAAAAGCGCCGCAAGAATTAAACAGTATTTTACGCCCACTTGCTTCCGCGCCTCCCACCACCACCCTAACGTCAAGGTGAATAAGCACGTCCCTACCAAAAAATTATAAAATCCTAAAAGCCAGATTAGATTGAGCGAAATGACTACCGCCAACGGTGCGGCAAGAGCAAAACCTTCCCATCCAACCACGCGCCAGCGCAACCACATAACGGCGGCGGCTACTCCGGTTCCGGTAATCGTCATCATCACCTTATCTGAAATTTGCGGCGACAGGACGGATAGCAATCCGACGAGAAGCCAATGTCCGACAAGATTCGGCGCCAGATGAGGATTGACCACATAGTAATTGTGAAAAAATGAGTCCGGCTTAAACAGTTCCAATAAAATATGCGCGTTATAGATATGTCCCGGACCGTCTTGTGTTGTAAAACCCGGTATAAACCATACTGCCAGAAATGCCGGAAGCAAGAGCAATCCTAAAATCAACAGATTTATTTTGTTGGAGGTTTTGCCCGAAAGAAATCCGTTGTGAGTTGAGATTTGTGCCTTGGGGACTGTCACACTTTATTCTGATTGCGCCGACAAATTACCGACTGCCTGATAAGGTCATAAGCTGACTGGCGATTCATCCGAAGGAATCATCGCGCCATATCCGGGACTATTATTTTCGGTGTCTGCCGCATCCGGGTTTGATACGATAAGCAACGTCCAGACGGTAACGATTGCCAACGCTGCGACAGGCAAATTGGGTGACGCCGATGCCTGCCAGTTACCGATATAGACCGCAAGAATCAGCAATATCGGTGAAGAAAAGAGAATGAACCAATCGGCAAGCTTCCCGCGCCTCGTCAGACAGCGGTGCAAACAGACGACAACGTGCAGCACAACAAGAAACAGCACAAACCCATTCGCTACGGTTGTCATTCTGCCTTCGAGCCATCCGGCATTAAATGGCGCAGACAGCGCAAACCAGCTTGAGGCATAACCAAAGCGGTGGTGCAAAAGCGCCAATCCCGGTACTGCGCCATAATCGGACAGCCAGCGAATCGCCCCGAAGTGATACAGTCCGGTGTCGTAGAACTCAACCGCCTGATTCACGTAAACCGCGCACACCGCCGACAAGACAAACAAGCTGACAAGCAGCTTGACGGACAGAGTTTTCGCTACGGTTTTGAGTTCCCGTCGCGTCCTTTTCAAGCCCAACGAAAAGACGACAACGAGCAAAGCGAGGCTAAGAGCGACGAGAGGGGTAAGAGGCGTTAGCAGTGATGCCGCAAGCAATAGGCTTGAGAGAAAGCACAATCCCAGCCATACAGCGGGAAGCCATCTATCAGCAGGGCGGTTGAAGTTGTTAGCAGCAATTTTGCCGAGAATTGCTATGCCGGTGAGCCAACTGACGGCAAATAGAAATGTCCAACCCAGAAGCAGAAGCAGCATCGCTGATGGTTATTTGACCGCTTCAACATACAGACTTTCAAAAGCGCGGATTTCGTAATCTATGCCCTGCATAGCCGGATGCTGTGAAATGCCGAAACTTTGACGAACAACAGAGGCAAAGCCCGCCTTCGTAAGCAACCGTGACAGCGATTCAGCATCATAAATCCACAGATGCTGTCCGTATTCCCGCATCATCATATTGATTCTGTCCATGCGAGTATCGGCTTTCTGCTCAAAACTCGGATGATTCAAAAACTCGCCGTCGCCGAGATAGGAACGCAGATACAATTCCGCATCGGGTGTAGAGATTCGCAATACGCCGCCCGGTTGCAACACGCGCCAGCATTCCTGCAATAGTTTTTCCGCATCCTCTTTTGCAATATGCTCAATCATATGTTCGTTGAGAATTGCCGTACAACTTTCGGCAGCAAACGGCAGACCGTGTGTGGCGTTCCAGACTATATCAATGTGCAGAGCGCGAGCCATATCTACATTCAGCCAGCCTTTCAAGCCGCGTGGTCCACAACCAAGATTGACCAATAGATTCGATTTCGGCAACGCAAGCAACCGTTTCCGGGTGCGTCTTTGCGCCGCCCAATCGTAGAAAGGATTCGCAAGGCGGTTCGCGTTGTCGCGTCCAATGATGCCAATAACTGCTTGCTTCACCTTTTGCAGCAGACTGCCGGATTGATTAATCTTTTGTGTGGCTTCGCTGTGCAATCTACGCCCGCTCCAAAAAAGTTTTTGCTTCGGCAATGACCAAAGCCACGCCTTCGCTTAAAGAGACTTGTAGTTGCCAGTCCGGCAGCGTATTTTCAGGATCAATCATCACCTCTTCGCCCTGCATTGTGCCGGGTTGCACTTCAACATTCAACTGCCGGGCAATCTCTTCGGCGGTTTGACGAATGGTAAACCACTCGGAACCAGCGATGTCGGCGCTGTCGCGGCTGCCGTCAAATAGACGCATCAACGCATCAACGCAATCCCGTTTATAAATAAATCGCCGTCGTTCCCTGCCGTCTGTCATGGTGCGGACTCGTCCTTCGGTCAACCCCGACAGTACCAAATCGGTAATAACGTGACTGCGCTCTTCGGGGCGTTCCCAGCCATAGGTATTCCACAATCGCGCCAGTTTGCCGCCGAGTTGCAGCGTCCACTTTTCCGACAATAGTTTCGTCATACCATAAGCGTTTGGCTGTCCGGCGAGTTGCGAAGTCGTAAAGAGGAAGGGCTTTTGCACCCGGGCGATAGCGTCAAAGACGCGCACCGAAAGTTCGCAGTTATGCTTGTACATTTGGTGCTGTTTGTCCGGCGCTCCGATATACTTCGCTCCGCCCGTGTCCCACGCCAGAAACCAGATGCGGTCACAATTTTCAAAAGCCGAGAAATCCGCATAACGCAAATCGCAGCCACTCTTTAAGTCGAGCGATTCGACCTCATGCCCTTTTTGTTGCAAAGCGTTGACCAGTTCGGAACCGATTAACCCTTCGCCGCCTAAAACCAATTCCCTCATTCTAATCTCCAGACCCTTTCTGCTAACGCCACTTCTTTACAATCGCCAAGCCCCCAGCCGTCGCTGTTTTCATAAGGCAAGCCGTCCATCGGCGCATATTCTCCATGATGCGGTTGTACGCTCTCGGTACAAGATGTCGGATGCGCCAGATGCAGAATCGTGCCAACTTTGCTGATGCCGGCTCCATAGCTCATCATCTGTGCTGCGCCGCGCACATCACAACCGATTCGATGCTTCAACAGCGCCTCATCATAGCCGCGTACCTTGTGCCACAAGGCGCGACTGGCGAGAAGAAAATCGCCGGTTCCCAGTTCTACATAAGGAATAATGCGTTTGTAGCGCAGACAATCCCGTAAGCCGATCTCCTGATCGCGCCACTCTTTCCAGTCAATATCTATGCGTTCAGCGGTAAACGCCATCTCTTCTGGCAAAAGAGCTTTTTTCAGTTGCTGAATCGTATCAACGCCCAGCGCCACATCGGCGTTGGTGGCAATCACCCAATCGGCAGTGGCGCGACGAATGCCGACATTTTTGGCGTGATATTCCATTAACGGCAGCCGCGTATTATGGCAAACCTTGGTGTGCAATTCCGGCGGCACAACATAGACGCGCACTTGTTGAAACTGTTTGGTCAGATCATATGCCAGCAGTTCGCGTTCCGGCGGCGGATTCCATTCGATGAAGATAACTTCATCTACCAGATGGCGGATATTCCATGCAATGGTCGCCTGAAGCCGTTGCTTAAAATCCGGCATATAGTCATCGTTTCTGCCGACCATCACGGCGGCAAGCGAAGGACGATTGCCATTGCTGATTTTGAGTCTGGTAAACGTACTGGCATTTCTGAGGGCAAACGCGGTTCGTTGCCCCGCCTGATTGAGGCGATATTGAATTCCGGTAATCGTCATTGTGCTTTAAGAGAAATCCGGCGTTTTATGGCGCGAAGCGAGGCATGAATAACTTTATGCTTCGCCGCCCACCCGCATGCCAGCCAGGTGAGGGTTCGCCCATACAAACCGATAAAAGTTCGCTGATACTCTTTGGGCGGCAGATGGCGTTTGAGCAGACGCATAAGGGTCGGCATATTCATCGGCGAACGCCGGTCAAAGAGGAATTTTTTTGACCATTGCAGCGTAAAGACTTCGCCGAATTCCGTGCGCGATTTATTCGGCACGTTTCTCAGTGTTGCGCCGGTCGCCAGATAATACTGATAGCCGACTTTCATTGCCCGATAATGAAAATCGTGATCCGCCCAGTAATGCGGGAAAGCGCGATTGTCCACGCGCCCAACTTCAGCAAAACATTTGCTCGGAAACAGCACTCCGCGCCCGCCGGGAGGATGTTGTACCAGAACCTCGCTTACAGAAAGGTCAGGGGGAGTCCATTTGCCGAACTCCTTATGCCATCGAGGAGGGTTGCCAATCCATTCATCCTGCTCACTGCCATCAGCCGGTTTGACGCGAGCGCAAATCACACTCTGCTCGCCGATGCGTTTGAAACTCTCAACCATCCGGCTCAAGGTTTGTGGCTCGACGCGGTTATCATCATTGATCCAGAGAACCAGATCACACTCTACCTGAAGCGCGTAGTCAATCCCCATATTGATTGCGCCACTCCACCACAGATTACCGTCGCCATGCAACAGCTTGACGGCAGGAAAATCGCGGCGGCAACTGTCAACGGTTTCATCGGTGCAGCCATCTTCGATCAACACAATTTCAAAATTCTGATAATCGCTCTGTAGCAAATGGGTGAGAGCAATTCGTGCCTCATACCAACGATTATAAGTTGGCATAATGACCACAAGGCGCGGCTCTGCGGTTTTCTTTTCTTGCTGTTGTTCTGCCATAGATGCTGTGAAAAATTTATTATAAGGGCTTTCTGCCATTGCCCACCCAACCATTATTGGCAATTACTTTAATCTCTTCAAGTTGAGCGCGTTTGAGCCAGCCCTCTACTTCGGCTCTGCTATAGCGATTTTCAATCGGCGCGGAAAAGCGATCAAACTGGTCATTGACGCAGACGCGGAACGGATAATCGGCATACTGCTTCATCGGCAGCTTTTCCGCCAGCTTGCGCGTCCCGCCAAAAACCCGCAAAACTTTGTAAGGCAAAACGAAAAAGAGAAAGGCAACCACTGCCGCCGGATAAGACAACCAGTGCAATAGCTTATGCGGTAGGCGTGTCGTCACTTGTCGGAACAAAGTAACGACACTGAGCAAAAAGCGTTTGACGGGTTGATTTTCCGGCTTCCAATAAAGATAGATTTGCACCTCGCCGCCCGGCTTCAGGAAGCGGAGCAGATTTCGGAAAGCGCCTTCCGGGTCGGGCAGATGGTGTAAAACGCCGATGGAATAGACGAAATCGAAAGTTTCAAAATCGAAAGGCGGGTGGTAGAGGTCGGCTTGGGCGATAAAGACCTTGTCAAATTCAAGAGTGTTCCGTCGCGCCACATCAGCCGCGCCTAAATCAATGCCCCAGACTTCCGCGCCAAACTTTGCGGCATAATAAGCGTGCCGTCCACTGCCGCAACCGGCATCAAGAATGCGTTTGCCTTGAAAAAAATCGGAGGTGTGCGGCGACATATAGTCAAGAAAGTTGCGCTGCCAATCTTCATACATCTGCGAAAACTGATTCCACTCATAACCGAAACTTTTTGCCGTTTCAACCTGTCGGCGGTCAACGCCATTCGCCTGCTTGTTTTCGAGAGCGTCGCGCATATCGCGGCGTAGCATTCGCGCCACGCCGCCAGTGATAGGATAAAGCTCTTTGCACGGCGGGCATTTCAGTAAGCCCTCTATTGCAGTTCCCTGCTCTGCTTCAAACAGCAAGCCGCCCCGGCAAACCGGACAACGCAACCCTTGAGCAAGTTTCAGATGAGCGTGGCTTACCGTCGTCGAAACCAATTTATCCTCTTCTCTCTGTTTCTACCTTCATCGAAACCGATGTCTTTCACTCGCTCAACCACTGCTTACCTGAAATCGCTCTTCTAAGCCTGCCCTTAATTGCCACAAGTCGCTGACGGAGTTTAATAATCCGTTCATCGCCTCGATCCAAATTGTTACGTCCGAAGTAGGTTTCAAAAGCATAGATGTCGGCTAGTCGGTGTCTGACCATAAATTGTGGATGGGTAATTTCGCCTAAGTCTCCGGCTTCTATCGTCGCCAAATAACTTCTCTCATACGCGGTGTGAGTATGCGTGGCATCGGCACGAAAGCCAAGATTCGCCACCAGATTGACGTTCGGCAGCGCACACAAGCCGCCATTCATCCAGCAGGTGTAGAACCATTGAAAATCCCACGTATCTATATCGCCGCTCCAAGTGCGCTCCAAAATGCTTCGCCAATAGTCTCTTTCGTAAGCGTCTTCAAAAAGCAGATCAAGATTTCCTGAGTCTCTGAACGCCGTCCACGAGGTCATGTCAGGGTCGTAAAGTTGCCATGCCCGACGCCACGTAGCCCAGCCATAGCCAGCGAAACTATATCTTGAAAAATAATAACTTGAATCCAGCTTTACTTGATTGAAGAGGAAATTGCCGCCGCCAATGTGCATCACCCGCTTATCATTGCGATAGCGTTCGAGAAGTGTCTGACAATACTCAAAAAATGAAGGCGAGGCGAGGCAATCGTCTTCGAGAATGATGGCTTCTTCAACCTTCGAGAAGACCCAATTGATGCCGCTTGCGACTCTCTTTTTGCAACCAAGATTTTTCTCTGAATAATCGGTCAGGACTTCGCACTTCCAGTCAACCTGTTCAATTACCTCTCTGGTGGCGCGGCATTTTTCAGCCTCTTCAATAGAACGCGCTCCATCGGCAACCACCAGAAGTTTTGCAGGCTTCATTCGGGCAATCGCCTCAAAGGTCGTTTGCGTTAAATCAGGGCGATTGAAAATAAAGAAAGCGATGGGTGTAACGAGTGACATAATTTATGGCAATCGGTAAAAGTTAGAAGTAAAACAATAGAAAGAAAAAGTGCAATAATAACTCAAACTTTTGCCTTTTTACTTTTTACTTGAAAGTGGTTTCCCAAGGCAGGGAAATCATCGTTACCGCAGGCGGCTTAATACCGAGATTAGAAAGCAGCGAACCGCCATCTATTACTTCAACCGAAACCGCTTTGTCCTGCAAATCAAAAAGGGTGTTTGATGCGGGGGAATAAATACCACCGGAAAAGTAATAGCGACCGGGTGAGAGAACGCCTGCCGGAAGGGTGATGCGGGATTCATAGACTCCCGGTTGCTTGTCCACCAGTAAATCTTCGGGAGTCTGCGCTTCACAAGCCCAGATGATTAGCACATCGGCATCGTTTCGCACCTCCAGACAGACATACGCGCCAACTTCCCAGCGTTTGACTTTATAGTTGAGGGCGATTTGAAACGCCTCGTTATGCGGCGTTGTGCCGATAGAACTTTCATCTGCCGCCAGAGTTGACATCGCCAGTATTTGCGCGGTCTTGCGGTCATCCTCTACAAACTCCGCTTCACTTGTTCGTCCGGCGACCTCTTCGAGATAAGCTGAGACAGCGGTTGTCACATTGCCGTCGAACGCGAGTTTGCCGTGCGTCATGACCAGAGCGCGGGAACAGAGTTGATTGATTGCGCCGAGATTATGGCTGACAAAAAGCACCGTTCGCCCTTCTCTGGCAACCTCGCCCATCTTGCCCAAACATTTCTTTTGAAAGGCGACATCGCCAACCGCCAGAACTTCATCAACGATTAAAATTTCCGGCTCAAGATGCGCGGCTACGGCAAATGCCAAGCGCACATACATCCCTGACGAGTAGCGTTTAACGGGCGTATCAATAAACTTCTCGACTTCAGCGAAGGCGACAATATCATCAAATTTGCGGTCAATCTCTTTGCGACTCATACCAAGAATAGAGCCGTTGAGGTAGACATTCTCTCTGCCGGTCAGTTCCGGGTGAAAGCCCGTGCCAACTTCCAACAGAGAGCCGATTCGTCCATATAGCTCCACCTTGCCTTCGGTCGGTTCGGTGATGCGCGATAGCACTTTTAGCAGCGTAGATTTTCCGGCACCGTTTCTGCCAATAATGCCGACGACTTCTCCGGCTCCAACTGTAAAATTGACATTTTTCAACGCCCAGAGGATGTTTTTTGCTGATCTGCTCTTTCGCCCGCCGCGAAACGGTGACTGAAACGCATGGACAATCGTTTCGCGTAGCGTCTGGTTGGGAGATTTGCGCTCGCCTAAGGTGTATTGCTTACTTAGTCCCTCGACTCGAATAATTGGTTTCATTGGCGCGTTAAACGATGTCAGCAAAATGGCTCTCCATACGCCGAAAGGTATACGAAGAGTAAAAGAGTAAAATCAATGTCACCGTCGCAGAAAAGGCAAGCGCACTCCAATTGCAAGGCGTACCGAGCAGCGCCGAGCGATAGCCTTCAATAATTCCGGTCATTGGATTTAAGGTCATCAGCCAGCGCCATTTTTGCGGCACAAGACTGAGAGGATAAATAATCGGCGTGACAAACATCCACATCTGTACGGCAAAGGGCAACACCGCACCAATATCTCTGTACCTCACATTCATGGCGGAAGTCCACAAGCCGACGCCCAGCGCAAAAAGCACGGTCAGGAGAATCAGCAACGGCAACAGCAGAATGTTTAAGGTTACGCCAACACCATAATAGAGCATCAGTAAAATCAAGAGAACGAAGGCGACAGCAAAATCAACCAGTCCCGACAATACAGTTGCGCCGGGAATAATCAAGCGCGGGAAATAGATTTTGGTAATCAGATGGGCGCTGTTGACGAGACTGGAACCGCCACTGGTCACCGCTTTGGAAAAGAACATCCAAGGCAGCAGCGCCGTGTAGGCAAAGAGCGCATACGGAATGCCATCGGAGGCGACACCGACGAGTTTGCCGAAGAAGATAGAGAAGGTGAGCATCGCCAGAAGCGGCTGTAAGATGACCCAGACAACACCCAGCAAAGTCTGTTTATAACGAACCTTAACGTCACGCCACGTCAGAAAATAGAGCAGTTCCCGATACGCCCAGAGAGATTTCAGATCAAGCAACGCCCATTTCCGCCCCGCTTCTATCGTTGCAATCGGATGTTCGGGCAAAGAAGGCGGCGACTCCGGGCGTTTTGAAGGAGTGACTTCTACAGCAGCTTCCATAATGAAGTAAAAAGGTAAAAGGTAAAAGCAAAAAGGTAAAGGTATGGCAGTGGCGCTTCACTTTTGCCTTTTTACTTTTTACTTTTTACTTGTTGCAGCCTAACTGCCATGCTCCGCGTCACCCACCTCCGGGCGCGTCTCTTCTCCATAAGTTTCATAGTAGCGGTAGTAGTAATACTCATCATAACTACCTTTACGAAAGTCAACATTGTTGAGGACAACGCCAAAGATTTTCGCTCCTACGGTAGACAATTCTTGGCGGGCGCGTTTGGCAACATCACGCGGACTCTTACCTGCATGAACAACCATGATAACACCATCAACCATAGTGGCTAAGATAACCGGATCGGTAACATACATCAGCGGCGGCGAATCGAGCAGAATATGATCGTACTGCTCCGCAAGCATACTGAGCATATTTCTCATCTTCTCGGAACTAATGAGTTCAGCCGGATTCGGCGGTATTGCGCCACAGGGAATTACCGAAAGATTGGTGACTTGGGTTTTCTGAATCAAATCGTCTATTACGATGTCCCGTGACAGATAGGTTGACAACCCGCGGGTCTGCGGGATTCCCAAAGCTTTGTGAACCGAGGGTTTCCGCAAATCGCAATCAATAATGAGAACTTTCGCTCCCAACTGTGCCAGCGAAATGGCAGTATTTACCGTTGTCGTGGTTTTGCCTTCACCGGGCTGACCGCTAGTGACCAGAATCAGTTTTGGCGGGTTGCCAGCGTTGGAAAGCATAATCGAAGTGCGTAACACGCGGTAGGCTTCCGCCGCCGATGAGCGCCCGTCCAAGGTGGCAAAGCGTTCCGGCATCTGCAAGCCCTTGCGCTTGTCATTGACCGCCAGAGCCGTTGCTTTATCGCCTTTACTGACAGTCAGTTTTTTCACTTTGCGTTCTTCTATCGAAGGGATAACCCCCAGTGTTGGCAACTGTGTATGCTGGGTCACATCTTCGACCGTTTTAATCGTGTTATCGAGGTAATCGAGGAAGAACGCCAGACCAATGCCAGCCGTGAAGCCAATAATCAACCACGTAAAGATTGTCTTCATGCGATCAGGACCGACCGGAGCGCCGGGGACGCTGGCTGGCTCAGCTAAAAAGAGATTATTCTTCTGGTCAACCCGTTCCAAGTCCATCTGCCCGCGCTTTGCCAGATAATCGCTGTATAGAGTGGTTGCCATAATGACATCCTGTTTGAGCATATTGAATTCAATCTGCTCTTTATTCTGCGTCGCGGCTTCGCCTTTGCTCTGCTCCGCCAACTCTTTGAACGATTGTTCGTCTCTTACAGCTTTCTCGTAATCCGCCTTGATTCTTGCTGCCAACTTCACTTTACTGGTTGCCAGTTGCGCCTCAATCTCTTTGATCTGACTTTTGATAGCGACAATTTTCGGATTTTTCGCGCCAAAACTTTCTTGTAATTTTGCCTCTTCCTGTTTTAACCCCTGCAATTGCTTCTGTCGCTCTATCACCTGTGGGTCGGAATAGGCTTCCGGCAAATCTTCCAATTTATTCTGCTTGACCTGCTCGTAAGCTGATTGTTTAAGAATCCGGTCTTGTTCGGCGGCGCGGGCTTTGGCGAGCAATTCCAGATAGGTGCTGGTTCCCTGATTCGTCCCTTCGCCTTTTCCGTCAGTGCCAACAAACGCCATTTTGTTGGCGCTGAGAAAATCGTTGACGCGCTTCTGCGCCTGTTCCAATTTTGCCCGCAACTGGCGCGTCTTCTCGTCAATATAATCGGAGGTATTCTCTACGTTCCCCACCTTATCTTTGAAATTCTGGATAATAAATTGTTTGCATATCGCATTTGCCACGAGTGCGGCGGTTTGCGGGTCGGTATGCGTGTAAGAAACCTGTATCAACCGCGCTTGCTGCAATTGTCCCACCTTCAAACTGCCGCTGATGAGTCCGGCATAACCGCCCCATTTCGCTTGCTCTTCGGGCGTCATCTGTTTATCGGTGCCTTCTGTCCTCTCTGTGGGAATCGGTTGCACCGGCGGCGGCGGTTCTCCTTTAAGAGTGAGCCTATTCATCACCGTTTGTAAGGATTCCCACACCGATTTTCTGGTCGTATTATCTAAAAATTTCGGATGCTGATCCAACTTCAGATTTGCCGCCACCTGCGCCAGCACGGTCTGACTATTAATTCTGAAGATGTAGGTGTTCATCGCATCGGTGTCATCGGACTGCACCAACAGGTTATCGGTTCTAATCAGGGTTGTCGCATCTTTACGGACTTCAATGGAAGCGGTCGCTACATAAGTGGATTTTGTCCGGTAGGCTTCAATGGTGGCAGCCGAAGTGACAATCAAGGCAATGACGAGGATGAGCCATTTATGCTTGAGGATGGTGCGCCAGAGAGCGCGAATATTGAAGCCGCCGGCGCTGCTTTCCGCTTTCGGGTAGCCATAGCCGGTAGAAAGCATATCGGCTGGATAGGCCGGTTGTCGCGGATAGGCAGGATAGGTTGCCGGAAGTTCCGACTTGGCGGTTATCTTTTCAAGTTCGACCCGTTTTTCTTCCACTACTTGAGTCTCCTAACTATAAACTTCTTACGTCACCGAACGCCTGATGATAAAACGCAGGGCTCTTATTGCGAGTAGAATAAGCGCCTCAATTACCTTCTGTCTTCGGGCTAATCTCTGTAATCCTGTTGAAAAGGGAGTTTCAAAAGGTTTTGTCTGGGTGACGTATCCGGGGATTTTATTCTATCCGAGAAAATCTCCCGACCGCTGCCTGCCAGTCAATGAGAAGTTGAGAGCAGACCTGCCAACTACCGACCGTAGACGCCACGCGATACGGTTTGTACACCCAGCGTCCGAATCACCGCATTGCTAAACGATTTCCATTTGCTGTTAGGCACAACAATCAAATCATCCGCCCGCAAGTAGACATCCGCTTTCTTGCCATTCATAATCGCGCTGGCATCAACTTGCACCTCTTCCTGCTTGCCGTCAACGATATTACCGCGAAAAATAATTGCCTTTTGTCCGGCGGCATTCGGCGTAAAACCTCTGGCTAAAGTCAAAGCCTGTTTCAATGTCGTGCCTTCTTTTAAGGGATAGGGACCGGGAGCGACGACCTCACCGCCAATCAGAAACGAACCGAGTGGCGGAATGTTGATTAAATCGCCCGGTTCCAACGGAATGTCCTGTTCTAAAAGCCCTTTATCCAAGCCATTCACATTTGCCACGACAATCTTGTAATACTTTGCCGTTTCAGCCGCATCCGTCAAGTCCGACGGCGTAGAAGTGGTCAGCGAAACCGGCGTCGGAGTTGGGGCGCTTTGGTTGTCATTAACTGCATTCGCCGGCGCACTTGGCTGACCTAATTCTTCCCGTTCAATCTCTTTTGCTGTCTTCTTTCTGGTAATTAAGGCTTTCGCCCCATGGTCGCTTGTCAACCCACCAGCGAAGGTCAGCAATTTTAACATGGTCACTTTACCTTTGATGGTATAGAAACCGGGTTTGCTGATTGCGCCGGTAATATAGTAAATGCGGCTGTTGTACTCTTTTATCTCAACATTAACGATAGGTTTTACTAAATAATCTTCTTTTATGAGCAACTCCCTTATATCGGTCGCCAGTTGGTCGGGCGTCTTCCCGAGAGCCATCAGTTTTTTATTAAACGGATGTATCTGTATGGTTCCCGAACCGTCAACCGTAAAGCTGGCAGATAATTCCGGGGCATCCTGGATATTGACATCAATGACATCGGTGAGTCCGATATAATACTCATCCTGTGAAGCAATGAGGATATTGGCGGCAGACGAAGGCGTAGATTGATTGCTTTTGGTGGATTCTTCGCGTTTTTTACCCGTCGTTTCCTGTGGCAGACGATTATCCTGAAAACCGCTGCTCTTTGCCGCCCGTGCTGGCTTCGTCAGCACAGAGACAAACAGCCCTGCGGTTATCATAATCACCGCCGCCAGACAGAGGAGCGGTTTGAACGACAAGCCGGAACCTCTCCTACTTGCAGCTAAGCTATTGCTAATTGCCCGATTGATCATACCCACTAGACCTCCAAAGTAATGCCAGAGTACCTGAGCCGTGAGACATTCTAACACAGAAAAGTTTATTTTTAAGCAAAAGATTATTGACTTTACAACTTCTGCTCTGTGTCCGGTTCGCCTGCAATAGTGCAGCTATTCTATTGAATGACAAGGCGAAATCTCAAGCTCAAATTGGTAATCGAATAGCTTTTGCTGAAGATGCTGGCAACTGCTGTAGCTGGTTGCCGCCAGTCATCATTTTTCTGTCGCGGACAACTTCGATAGCGGCGCTTTGCGCCACCATCACAACCAGCAGAAAGAACAGCAAAATGTTGGACGGCAACTGTAAATTAAAATCGAAGATGCTATGAATAAAAATGGCGAAGACGCCCGCCCCGCTGCCCAGTGCAATAGCTGACAGCGTCGCATCGCGCCGTTTGATACCGCGCCAGATTTCTCGCATTGCCAAAACGATAAACCATCCGGCGATGACCGCCCCGATAATGCCGGCATCAGCCAACACTTGCAGGTAGTCATTATGCGTTTGTCCGACAATGATCGCGCCATTTGTCTTTGTATAAATCGGGAAAGTGGTTTCGTAAGCGCCAATGCCAACGCCGAATAACGGATTGGCTTTAATCATGTCCCACGAATCCTGCCAAATCCAGCCCCGACTACTGTAGAAGGTTTCGTCCTGTTGATTGGCGCTGACAATTTTGCCACTGGTCAAGCGATTGGTCACCCGGTCTGGACCGACCCAGACGAAGGCGACAAAAAGCGCCACGAGGACTGCCGCAGCAACCAACGCTCCTTTAATAAATTTCGGCACGATTTGTCGTGCTTGCAAAGAGCGCCCGCGGCGCACCGCAGGAACATTGCCATGCTTTGTCATTGCCAGACTATCACTACGGCGGCTTTCCCGCTCTTGAGAGAATCTGCTGAGACTCCACTTGCCAATCGCCAGAAAGCAGACCAACGCACACAGACTGAGCAAGCCACCTCTGGACAGTGAAGCGATGGCAGCAACACTCATCACCAGACCAGCAAAACCGTAAAATAGCCGCGCTTCTCTCGTTGCCTGGCGTTTCAGCATCATGGCAAGGCTCAACGGAATGAGCATCTCCATATAACCGGCAAAATGATTGTGACTGACAAACGGACCAAACGGCGACACCCCCAGTTTGTTCGGCTTAATCCAATAGAATTTGCCATTCCAGGTAAAATGCTGAATCAAGGCGAACATTGCCATTGCCAGACCATAAATCACTAAAAAATTGGTCAACAGCAGCAGTCTTTTTTTAGAATGAAAAAGCTGGACGCCGATGAACAGTTCAAATAACAGAAAAAAGAAGAGAAAGACGGTCTTGCGCGTTGCTTCAACATCGCTGGAAAGACTGACAACCGCGCCATCACTGCCGGCAAACGCAAGACAATGCAACAAACCAAGAAAAAAGAAGGCGAGAATTGGGAAAATCAGCTTCGGCAGAGTAATCTCGATCTTGCTGTCCACAAAAATTTTCCCTGCCCAAAGCAGAATCAGCAGACCGCCGAGACATTCCAGCGCCGCCACTGACCACGCATCAACGACACCTTGCGCCAGAGCCGCAAAGATTACCGATAAAAACAGGATAAAGAGGCTTGCTCTTTCAATAAAAAGACTCATGGATGACTATAGACAGACCGCTATCTACTACTTAAAGCCCTTTGGCAAACCGCGCATCAAATTGATAGTCAAAGACCCAAATCTCTTGAGAGTAGCTATCCTCTGCTGAGATGTGAGCGATTCTGCCTATCTAAAATGCCTTGCCATACTGGGAAACCGCGTTTGCGGCGAGAACGATGGAGCGAGCAAAAGTTTGAGAGCATTACGACAGAACTAGGGAATAGTCTATGCCTTCCTCCTTACAGTAAGTTTTCCCTGAGAGCTAGTCATTGTGGTTTGCCGTGAATTCGCAGTGTGGGCGAACCAGCATTCTACTGTTGCCGCTATAAGGCGTCAAGGAAGCCTTTTTCTTGTAATAATTTATTCACTTTGCTCCGAGTCCCGCCAGTTTCACGCGAGCCTGAGCCAGCAGGTTTCGCAGCCGACTTAACGCGCCAATACCGAAAAGGATGCCACTATCGGACGCCTGATAATTCATTTGCACAAAGCCAGTATGCTGTCTGCCAATTTGAATCATGCCAATCTTCATGCCACTGCGCGTCAGAATGGAAAATTCCTGAAAAGGACCCGTTGAATCATCACTCGTTGCAGATTCATCCGGCTTTGTTGATGGGCGCGATGGCGACTCGGCATCAGCAGCCTGACGGCTATTCACCGTTTTGACGATGGTATCTAAGGCATTTTGCAATGCCAACAATTCATCAAAATCCACTAAGCAAAGATAATCCCGATTACCGGACTTATCCGCACCGACGCCGCGCCCTGCCGGACGAATGAAACTCAAACCAAATCGCCTGGTCGGCTCATTGGCGACACCTACAGCCAATGCTTCAATGCGAATCTCCGTACCCTGTTGTCCGGGAACGATACCGATATTGAAAAATTCTTTAATCAGTAAAACATCGCGGCGTACCAACATCTTCTCAAGATTTGTCGCTGGTTCTTCCCGACTTGCCGCACCCGCCCCATCAGCCGCCCGTTTGACGCTGCTTCTGTCGGCATCGTCTCTGAGAGCGGGTTGTTGTCCGAAGGCAGTTGGCGCAAGCAGGACAATGAGTAAGGGCAAAGCTGTATGATAAAACATTCCTCTCCTCCGCTATAGGGGCATTGTTGCCACATCGCTTCCGTCTTCAGGAAATGTACCGACGGCTATCGGTGAAGAAACCTTGGGGGGTAGGCTTGGCGACCCCGCGCTCACTGCATTTTTGCAGTCGCCTGGTCGCCCGAAGTCTTAAAGATAATAATCTGATTGTATGTAGGAATCTTTTCCTTTGGAGCTTCTACAGGTTTTGCCGCTTCCGCCGTGACCAGCTGAGTGGCGACCAGCGGTTGCGCCGTTGTACCGAAACGCAGATTGACATAGCGCGAATAGATAACCCGAACATAGTTTTGCGTTTCATAAAAAGGCGGAATGCGATTGCCATAAAATTCAACTGCGCCTTCGCCGGCGTTGTACCCTGCCAGAGCCAACCGCACATCGCCGTTAAAGCGATTCAGCAGCCAGCGCAGATACTTGGTGCCGCCGAAAATGTTTTCGCGCACATCAAAGATATTTTTCACGCCAAACCGCATTGCGGTTGCCGGCATCAACTGCATCAAACCGGATGCGCCTTTCGGCGAGATAGCTCCGACATGGAAACTCGATTCCTGTCGCATTAGAGAAAGAATCAACACCGGGTCAACACTGTGCATGGCTGCCGCCTCTCGGATGACGCCATCAATTGCCGCATTACCGGAAGTCAGTTTTCCCAACGCCATCAGCGGAATTTTAATCGTATGGTTAGTTACCGCAGGCGATTGAGACGCAGGCGCTTTGGTGGGCTCTTTTGCGGCATTTTTGTTGAGCAACTCTTCTTGCTGGGCGCTGGTCATAGGAACCGGCGGACGGGCCGGCGGCGTTAGCGGATTCTGCGCCAGCGCCGATGCTGCTATACTAAGGAAAAATGCAATTACCGATAGACTCTTTTTCATGACAATCTGCTACAACAAATTACTGAATTCTTATCTTGATGACCTCTACATTATCGGTGTCACGGATGGAAAGCTCAAGTCTATCTTTTGCAGAAATCATTTTGGCATCGAAGGCGATTACCCCGGCTAGCGCCTCTTGCGGGGTTAGGGTATTTTCGGCTTTCTGCTGTGTCAACTCAACCGGAATCGGCTGCATCGTGCCTTTCGGCTGTCCAGCTTCAAGCGATATAGCGCCGAAGGCGAAATCCTGATTGCTGACATTTTGAATCGTATAGTGCAGATAGGATTTGCCGTCAAAAACCCAGATTTCAGGATCAATCTTGACGACGATCTTCTTGGTCGAAGCGCGGGTATTTTCGACTGTGACCCGTTGAATGCCCTGCATCAAGGTCTGTTTGAAACGCTCGTCGCCGGCTTTGTTTGCCCGTTCATTGGCGCTGCGAAGTATTTCGGAAGACCGCGCTTCGGCTTCATTCACCGTCTTATTGGCTTCCTCGCGGGCTTTGCGAATAATCTCATCGGCTTTGCGTTGCGCCGCCTGTTCAATTTCATCTCTGCGGCGAGCCAAATCAGTTTCGGTTATGCAGGGTGTGGCAGTGGGCGAAGGGTTTTCCGGCGATTTGCCGCCATCACCACTATTGTTCGCCGGTGGCTCAGTAGTTCCCGCTACAGGTTTCGCATCATAGACATTGACAACAATGTGAGCTTTATCCTGCGTCGCTACATACAACTTCAAGCTGTAGGTCTTTCCCGAAGCGGTAGTCACAAACATATTACTGAAGGTATTGGCGCTCTGCTTCTGCACCGGCTTGAGGAAGACATCTTTACTGTTATTTTGAATGACGAAGGTGCCTCTGCCGGAAGCTGTGTCATAAAGGTCGCCACAGATAACGCTCGATACGGTGTCCGGGAAACTGAGCTTTGTGGTGATATTAATCGCGGTTTGTACGGTTCCAAGTTGATCTTGTGCCAGACTTATCGAAGTGACCTGCGATTGTGCGGTGGCGCTGAAACCAAGACTAATAAGAGAGGTGATTAAAAACAGGTAATGGACTACGTTTTTCAATTGTTTGCCTCCTGAATCATGTTGCTCAATGTGGCTTGCCAGTTGAACAACAATCTACCATAAAATAAAGACCTAGTAAGCCTGTATTCTGACAAAGCGGCTCGCAGTTATCAAGATAGATGTTGCATTCCTGCTACGGGCAAGATTCAGGTCAGTTCAGGCGCATAAAGCGGCAGTCGCAAACCCATCATTGACTGTAAGGCGAATGTGCAGGGATACCGGGGATGTTGGAAAAGTAGATTGCCAGAGCGGTTACTAAAATCGTGCCTAAAACAATAATCAATATAGATAGCGCCTTGCGTGATATGACCTTAGACTTCTTTCTTGACCCGGCGGCAATCCAGCCTCGCCAGCCGCAGCTATGACACCTGTACATTCGCAGGGGTGAAGCAACTTTGACCCATCTTTCAACCACGCCCCGGCTATGCGAACGATGCAAATGATGTTGGCACTCAGGACAAGTGCGCTTCAACAAACTCGCCTCCGAAGGGTTCTAATAAAGTAAAGCTAGCGCCTCTGTATAGAGGCGCTAGCTAAAATGGTTGGCGCTGCTGTTGCTGCACAGCAGACTATGGGCGGAAACCGCTGACCGGCTGCCGCGAACCGGAGGAGCCGCTGCTGGCAACCGCAACCGCTACCCCTGCGGCTGCGCCACCCAGTAACAATAAGCCGAGCAAGCCAATACTGCCAAATGCAAGTCCTCTCCTGCTGCCTGAAGTGGCAACGGTTTCTGCCGGCGGGCAGACCACATCTCTGCCGCAATTGACGACGACATCACTGCCACTCGGAGCCGTTACTTCCACATTACTGTCGAAATAATCGTCTTGTCCGGCGCTGAGTGTCCGGCTTGAGCCGTCTTTCAACTTGACGCTTGCCGACCCTTGCTTCACGGCAACGCGCATATCACCGCAAGTGGTCTTTATCAAGGCGCTGCTGCTATCATAGGTCAGCGTCGCTGTGGTACTCGGTCCTATCGTGACTCGCGCCAGCCCGTCTATGTTGATAATCGCAATGCTGTCGACAGCGCCGGTTGTAATCGTGCTGCCACTCAAAACAGTCGCCCCTGATTGCACGGCATTACCGTTGATGCTGACCGACCCTGAACTGGTCAGCACACCTTTTTGATCTGGCAAGAGAGCATCCGCAGAGACATTCGGCACCGCGTAGACACTGAATGAATGGAGCATGACAACGGCAACAGCAACAATAGAACTAAGTAAACCTTTCGACCTTCTCATAAAGCCTCCTACATTTCCTCCAAGCACAAGGGGGTACGCTCAGACCGAATCTGTGCGGTCAGCATAGGCGATGGCATGGCAATTGTCAATTCTTTTCTGGTTTCATTTAATAACTCGGTAAATCGCACATCGCTATCTCTGACAGCTTAGGTAAATCCCGGTCTTTGGCGGACAGTATCGGGTTATGGATTCCCCAACTGATCGCAAGTTCCGGGTCATTCCACAGAATGCCGCGTTCAAGTTCGGGATAGTAGAAATCGCTGCATTTATATAAGAACTCCGCCGTTTCCGTGAGTACCAGATAGCCATGAGCAAAGCCTTTCGGCACATAAACCTGCCGCCGATTCTCCGCCGACAAAATGGCGCTGACGGCTTTGCCGAAATGCGGCGACCCACGCCGGATGTCAACGACAACATCCAACACTTCGCCGCGAATGACGCGGCAGAGTTTTGCCTGTGCCGATTCAATTTGATAGTGCAGTCCGCGCAATACCCCGCGCCCTGACACTACATGATTATCCTGCACAAAATCATCGCTAATGCCGCTCTCAAAAAGTCTTTTTTGATGATAGCTTTCAAAGAAGCAACCGCGCTGGTCTTCAAAGAGTATGGGTTCTAAAATTCGTAATCCTGGAATTGCTGTCTCAATAATCTTCATTCGGTGTTGTATCAATCGGAATGTCGCAAACGAGAAGAATCTACTGTCGCCTCGCACCAACAGCAAGTTCGCCGGCGCGTCAAATTTTGGGAGCGATGGCATCTGTAAGCGTCTTTGCCGCCAGACCGCCAGCCGCTTTGCTTTCTCTGCTTTCCGTTGCCGCCATCTTTTCGGCTTCTCTGAGGCGTTGGATAGCTTCGACAAGGGCGCTTTGAAAAAGAAAGACCAGCAGACTGACATCTACCAAACAAGGCTTGTCGCTATAAGCGCGATGAATTGCCAGCGAACCAATCGGTTGCCCGTCTCCCGCCACCAGATCGAGAGTCACTTTCCATACTGCCGGCTCTGCTTCATAGCTCTCCTCGTCCCGATTCCAAAAATAATGAAGCTCCCGCGCCGTCGCCAACTTGGCGTAAATGTTCAACCGATAGCCGTCAAACTCATTCTTCTCGAAGGCAGCTTGCAATATCTTATAAATCTGTTCGTAACTTTTGGCGCTCGCCAATTCGGTTGCGGCTTTTCTGATTGCCAGATTGTTGGCAATGATACGTTTCTGTTCTATCGTCCGTTGCGCCACTCGTCCAAGTTCAAAAAATTCCTGATAACCGAGATGCTGCACACCAATCCAGACGCCAACACCCAAAACGAACAGCACAATGCCGACGGTTCCGCCATTCGGGTTGAGCAGAAAGAGACTCAATAAACCACAAGCGGCAGAAACGCCATAGAGGACAATAACCGCTTGTTTCTGTGATAAACCGCGTTCCAGCAGCTTGTGATGAATATGCTCGCGGTCGGCGGCAAATAACGGCTGCCCACTGATGAAGCGACGTATCAGGGATATGGTGGTTTCCAGAATCGGCAACCCAAACGACACAACCGGAATGGCAACGGCAACGATAGTCGGCGTTTTCTGTGAACCGACCAGAGCAAAGGCGCTCAACATGAAGCCGATAAACAGGCTGCCGCAGTCGCCAAGAAAGATGGTTGCCGGATTGAAGTTAAACCGCAGAAAACCGAGAATCGCTCCCGCCATAGTAACCGTCAAAAGCGCGACCATTAAATTGCCGTTAATCACACCAACGACAAAGACGGCGACGGTTGAAAAGAGCGCCGAACCGGCTGCCAGCCCGTCAAGCCCGTCAATCAAATTGAACGCATTGGTGATGAGCAGCACCCAAAGAATGGTTATCGGTAAGGCGAACCACGCGGAATGCGATTCACTGCCAAATAGCCCGATTTGAAAGATGCCGGAGCCTTGATAATAGAGAGCCGTCGCCGCAATGCTTTGCACAAGGACTTTGACATAAGGCGATACGGGGCGCACATCGTCATAGAGACCCAATAAAAAGACCAAACTTCCCGCCAGTAAAATATCGAGCAAATTTCGCGGCGCAATGCCAATATCAAGTTGTAAGTAACTGGAAAGCGCAATGAGAATGAGGGTGACGATGCTGAATGAAATATAAATGGCGACACCGCCGAGTCTTGGCACTGGCTCACGATGGATATGACGCTCGGAAGATGGCAGCGTCACCCAACCTTTGCGATTCGCCAGATTGCGTACCGTTCTGGTAATCGCAAAAGAGAGCAGGACAGCGCCAATAAAAGAGATAAGGTATATCGCAGTCATTGAAAATCCCAATTCCTACATCAAAAGCGAGGCAGTCCCGCCTGATGCAAATCTGAAATAGCTAATTCAAAGGGGATATAATTGACCGTCTGAATGCCCGTTCATGCACATCTCAACAAGGCTTTCGATAGTCTACTGCAAGGCTTCCCGACTGGCAACCTTTTGAAGCTCAATATTGAGCTTCAAAAGGCGATTTTATAACCCAAACGGGTCGGTAAGGGTTGCTCGCCGCCGCAGACCAGAACCTTATTAGCCAATTTCACGCCGAACTCAGGACAATACCAGCCGTCTTCGATTTTCAAAGTCTGCGGCGCATCAACATCAATGGTGCAAGGCACTCCATCGCGTTCCAAAATCACCTGCTTGCCCTGATGCTCTACCTTCACTTCAGGATGCAGATGCAGACGACTTTCAACGCGGTGCTTGCCGAAACCTGTCACCTCATCGGCGATGACGATTTCGCGGCTCTCTTCATCACAGGTGATGCGCCGGTGATGAACGAGGTTATCGCCAATCAATTTCGCGTAGCCGTCAAACTGTCCTTGAAAGCGGCTCTTGCCATTGCCTTTGTCAAACGCCACCTGACGCGGCGGATAGCGACGGGCAACGCGAAAACTGCCCCAGCACTCCGCCTGACTCAAACCATCTATGCAGACCGTATTATGCGCGGCAGTCGAGCGCCCATAATCGCGCATCTCGCCTGCCTGATATTCGTAAACCCCACTATCAACGATGAAGGCTTTGCCCGCAATAGATAATTCAAAACTAAAGATGTCAGCGTGGGCGTGCGCCAGCAGAAAATCAGCGCCAAGCACGCCGCCATCAATAATCAAATAAACGCTGTCGCTGTCATGAACGAAGTAACCACTTTCCGGGAAAGCCGAGCCTTTTGCCGCATCATAGTCGAGCAGACGTTTCGTATAGTCGGGAAGCGCGGCAGTCGGCGGGGCAATCTCTCGCGTCGAATCGTTGAAGAGCGCGATTTCACCATCAGGCTTAGTAACCGACAAGAGAAAATCGCTCATCCGCTTTGCCGTGTCAACGAAAAGCTCTCTGTCCGAATGCGTGGGCGGCAGGATATTGAGGATGTCGAGGTAGCCTTCCAGCATCAAGGCGTGATACATCGGACTGCGTTCAAAGTAACCGCCATCGCTGAGAACCTGTAAAGGCGTTTCGCGCCGGTAAATCTGTAAGCCTTTTGCCAACCACTTATCGGCTTCGCCCTGTTCGTGAAAGAAGTTGCCTGCGAAGAGTAAAGCTCTGGCGTTTTCGAGCAGATGATTGCCCCGGTGATGTGCTTCCAGATGGCGATAGAGATACGCCGCCTGCATGTAAAGGCTCTTGAGAATTTCGTCATCATCGAAATTCGCTTTGCACCAGTTGACGATGCGAAGCGAGGTTGGGTACGCCTGCCAAGCCACGCCCTTACCCGGCGCATTGGCAGCAATCCACTGCCGGCACAATTCTATCTGCTGAACGCGGTTGAGCAGATAGAGATAGTTGAAATAGTGCAGGTTGAATTGCCACAGCAACGACAAGCGCGAAACCTGCCAGTCAACGGGTTGCCCCAGCTTTTCAGAGCGATTGAGAAACCGGAAAACGCCCTGCTCAAGTTGCTCTCGCTGATTCCCGGTATCGTGTTGCACGAACGCGACACCGGGACGCAAACCGCCGCGCAAATTGACAGGCGGCAAGGGCAATCGCGCCAACCCGCCGAGCCGCTTTACTGCGCCCCACAATCGCAGATAAAGCTGACTCGGCTTCAGGTATCTGAGCGTATGAAAGAGCAGCCGTGCCTGCATCAACATAGAATAGAAATGGCAATGCCTGAATCACTATCGAGTCTTCCCACGCGGCAATCAATAGCAGTTATGGCTTTCAACCATGCGGCGTATCCATAAAGACTGGCGCCGGTTCCGTTGCTTCAAGGCACTTGCGGAACGCTTCAATATAGGCGCTGACGGCATATCGTCTATCAAATTGATTCATAAACACCTGCCGCGCCCGCCTTCCCATTTCTTCAACTTTCGCCCGATCATCGGCAAGTTTGACGATAATTGCCGCCAGTTCTTCGCTTGCTCCACTGGCTATAGTCGCGCCGCATTCATTGTCGCTGATGATTCGCGCTGTGGCGCTGCGAAGATCACCGACAAAGAGTACAGGCTTACCGGCGGCTAAACTGCCGTATAGCTTACTTGGCACACTCAACCCCGCCAGTCCTGCTGCCAGCGTCACCAGATGAATGCTGCCCGCCGCCAGACTGTAAGGCAACATCTCTCGCGGTTGATAGGGCAGCAACTTTATATTTTCAAGTTGATGAGTAACAGCGAAGGTCTTTATCGCTTCGCGTTTCGCCCCTTCGCCAATGAAGAGAAAGAGCATATCCTGACGCTCACGTAGCAAATTCGCCGCTTCCAGAACTGTAGAAAATTCGTTGACATTACCGAAATTGCCTGAAAAAAGAACCACAAATTTGCCTTCCAGATGATGCTCTGCGACGAACGGATTGGCAGCGTCAACCAGCGGCATCACTTTGGAACCATCCGCCCAGTTATGAATGACATCTATCCGCGAAGCGTTGCCAATGCCGGTTTTTGTAATTACCCGTTCATACATACAATCGCCCAGCACGATGATTCGCTCCGCGCTGCCGAGCGCCAGCCGATTCAGCTTATCTAAAATTCGCGTCAGAAAACTTTGCGGCTTCAATGCGCCAAGAGCGACGGCAACATCAGGATACAAATCTTGTACTAGAGTAATAACTGCCATGCGACGCAGACGACCAACAAGCAACGCCACCAGACTAATCATCGGCGGCGTGGTCAAGACCAAAATCAAATCATGTTTCGGCATTCGCAGAAGCCGCCAGCAGGCTCCCAGATAAAATGACAGATAATCGGCAAGGCGAGCGACGATATTGCCTTTACCGAAACTTGTCGCCCAGGCGCGTTCTATGGTGACGCCGTTAACCTCTTCGCGCTTCTTGAAGGTTTCGCCGCCATTGTAGCTGCCGCGTCCGGCAAGCGCGGTTACGCCGATGCTGCGCTCTACAAGGTCTTCCGCTAAGTCGGTCATTAGCTGACTGGTCGCCGAATGATCAGGATAGAAATACTGGTTCAGAATAATAATTCGCATCGCATTTTTCTACCTTCTCATCAGGAACGGCGCACCGCATGATTACCGAGATAAAGCACATCCATGCGCGTCTTCAAAAAGCACTCGATGGCGTGTTGCGGGGTGCAAACAATCGGCTCGTTTTCATTGAACGACGTATTCAAGACCACCGGGACGCCGGTAATCTCATCGAAGTCAGCAATCAGTTGATAGTAACGGTCATTGACGGTGCGCGAGACAGTTTGCAATCTGCCGGAACCGTCAACGTGAGTCACCGCCGGAATTTCAGCGCGACGTTCCGGCTTGATCTGATAGACCATTAACATCGTCGGAGCCGGATGGGTCTGCTCGAAATAATCGCCGACGCGCTCTTCCAGAATGGACGGCGCGAAGGGGCGAAACGGCTCGCGCTTTTTAATGCGCTCATTGAGAATCTCTTTCATATCAGCGCGGCGCGGGTCAACAACGATGGAGCGGTTGCCCAGCGCCCGCGGACCAAACTCCATACGCCCTTGAAACCAGCCCATCACTGCGCCATCGGCAATATCTTGCGCGGCGCGACGGGTTACTTCGCGGTCGCTGTAAGATTCGTACTGTAAGCCATACGATTCCAACGCGGCGCGAATTTCGGCATCAGAAAATTCCGGTCCGGTATATGCGCCTTCCATGACTTCGCCGCGTGAGCCGTTCAGTAATGCATTGTGAATTTGATAGCAGACGCCGAGCGCCGTGCCGCTATCGCCCGCCGCCGGTTGAATGTAGAGATGGCGGAATGGCGTATGCAAAAGAATTTTGCCGTTCATTACCGAGTTGTACGCGACGCCCCCGGCAACGCCTAAGCAATCCAGTTTCGTTTTTTCGTAGAGATGATTAAGGACATGAAAACCGATTTCTTCGAGGCGGAGTTGCAGACTTGCGGCAATATCGCGCTCGCGGTCAGTGAGCGGCGTACCCGGCTCTCGCGCTGCGCCGAATTGTTCCACATAAGCATCAGAAAAGATGCGCCCGATGGTTGGCGAGCCTTCATCCCAAGTCATCTCTACACCTTCGCTGTGATGACGGAAATAATCGAGATTGAGGCGAAATTGTCCAGCCTCTTCGGTGCGAATCAGGTCTCGAAACGCCTCTATGAAACGCGGCTTGCCGTAAGGCGCAAGCCCCATAATTTTGCCTTCGTCGCCATAGTAGGGAAAGCCTAAGAATTGCGTTGTCGCCGTATAAAGAATGCCGGTGGAGTGCGGAAATTCGACTTGCCCAAGAAGGTCTATTTTATTGCCTTCGCCATACGCCCACATCGTTGAGATGAAATCGCCGAAGCCATCAACAGAAAGCAGCGCCGCTTTGTCAAAACCGGAAACAAAGAAGGCGCTGGCGAGGTGGGCGCGGTGATGTTCGATGTTATGAAACCGCACTTTCAATTTGCCTTCGCTGATACCGAGATGCTTTGCCAATTCACTTTTAATGTCGCGCATTTTGGCGGCATTTGCCAAGCGTTCTGTGACGGCATCGAATAGCCCGCGACGGCTTTTTTCCTCTGCTGATTTTTTTGCGCCGCCGAGATTTTTTGCGGCTCGCGTGGCGGCAAAGAGAATCTTTTTATGCAGATGCGCCGACGGGTCGCGGGAGACGCCAATATGGTCAACATCGGTGAGCGATACGCCAGCCGCCTCAAGACAGTATTGAATGGCGAGCGTCGGAAAACCGGCGCAATGTTTTTTACGATTGAAGCGTTCTTCTTCAACGGCTGCCAGCAACTTGCCATCTTTAATGATGGCGGCGGCGGCATCGCCGTGATAGGCATTGATTCCTAAAATAATCATAATTTCTTGCTTCTCTTATCGTTCCTTAAAAGTTCAGGATGCGGTTGTCCGCAGAGCCAGTTGTTGTAAATCAGCGCGTAGGAGCCGGATCAATTGAATTTCGCCCGGTTGGTCGTTTTGAGCATTTTGCAGATGTAGAGCTTTCTGTATTGCTTCTTCTAAATCTTTGACCTCATAGGCAACGACGACTTTGCCTAATTTTTCCAGATTGGCGGCATTATCGAATTGGTGATTGTCAATAATCTCGCTGAGCGCCGCTTTGCGCGGCACTAGGACGGGAATTTTTTTGTGCTGACGGGCGGTTAAAACGGCTCCGCCGCCTGCCTGCATAATCACCAGTTCGGCGGCGGCAATATGGCGCTCAAACTCTTCCATCTCCATAAACGGGATGCCCTCACAGAGGGAAGAAGCAAACTCCGTATGTCCTTTTTGAATGACCACCGGCTCAGGCAATTTGCCTTGTTCGGCTAACGCTTCTACCGCTTTCAGCAATCGCAAAAATGGCTGTCTGGAATTTCCCAAGGCAACAAAGGTACTCACAAGAGGGGCCCTCCATAAATGCCTTTTGGAAAAGCGTTTCGCAAGGGTTCCCACTGATAATAAAATTTGTCAGCCAGACGGTACATAATTCTGCCGGTTAGCGACGGTTTGGTAACGCGGGTAAAGGTTTCGATGAAAATGGTCGGTATGCCCAATAGTTTGCCAATCAGCGTAAACGGTACAACAGGACCCGCGCCGGTGCTAAGAATTACTGTCGGCTTTTCTTTTTTAAGAATTTGCCAGGCTTCCCATAGATTGACAAAGAATAGCCAGTCGCGTTCGGAATGCCGGATAAAAGCAGTCTTCTCTTTCATATCATCGGGTAAGATGATGCGGTCGTTGAGGACATAAAAATGCTCATACGAGTCATAAGCAGACTTTAAGGCTCTGACCTCTGTGAGATGTCCGCCACAAGAGGATACGATACAAATTTTATGTTGATGCTTAGTCATGAGGAACGTAATTCATTTACAAAGAATTCTGTAATACTGATACTCATTATTTCATTTTTGAAATTTCAGCCTTTGCACAAAATTTCACCAGCCTGATTTCCGTAGACCTATCTTTATTTGCATCGCTGCCATTTTCTGCCTGACTTCTGCAACGGTTTCTACTCGGCGCCATTTTTCATTTCTGCAACGGTTTTTGCATTGGCGCTTTTTTTTCTGCACCGCTTTCTGCATCGCTGCCATTTTCTTGTTTCATCGGCAAAGTGAATTGCATCGGCGCTTTTTTTGCAAACCGAGAATAGACCGGGATTGGGCGGATCAGAACGGATAAGCCGCCTTCATCCGCCGCATCGGTGTTTATCCGTGTCTAATTCCGTACTAAAACCGTACAATATATTCCTTCCTCTACATTGGTTTCTGCAAACTGGTCTGCATCTGTGCCATTTTTGGTTTCTGCATTGGCGCTTTTTTTCTGCACCCTGTTGCGGTTCGGTCGCTTGGTTCGTCGTAATGCCCTTTCTGCATTTCAATCCTTGCCAATCTATTTCTGCAAACGGTTTCTGCGTCGCTGCCATTTTTCATTTTTGCCCGACGCAGCAAACTTCTCAACTCCTCAACTCCTCAACTCCCAAACTCCCCTATTCTTCCCCGTTTCTGCATTGGCGCTTTTTTCTGCAACTCGCCGCACCGCTGCTTTCCGGCTTCTTTACCCCGAAACCTATTTGACGCTTAAACTGTACCACAAAAGTACGATTTATGAAAGAGCCGATATTCGCCATCTCCGGGCTGGCTTCATCGGGTCGAAGGAAGTTGCGCTTGAGTTTGCGTCGGTGATAATTGCTTTCGTTGAAGGACAGGCAGCAAACGGTCAAGATGGGCGCTCCAGCTAAATTGTTTGCTGCGCCGTAAGCCGTCTGCCATTAGGTCGCTTCTTACTGCTTCCTTACTCAGCGCCTGACGGATTTTTGCCGCGCAATCTCGCTCATTAAATGGCTCGAAGTAGAGCGCCGCGTCCTCGCACAATTCGCGGTTAATCGGCGTATCGGCGGCAATAACGGGAATGCCAGCCGTCATTGCTTCAACCAACGGATGACCGAAGGATTCAATCACCGAAGGATAGACGAAGAGATCAGCCTGTTGGTAAAGATCGGCTATCTGCTCGCTCTTCATCACGCCAGTAAATTCTATGCGGTCTTTGAGGCGCGTATCGTTCACCAGTTCACTATCGGTCTTTTTAATTGGCGTTAGCGGCGTATCTTCCCACATCGGGTCAGCCGGAGTCAGCAGCTTGAATCGCCAACCGTCTGCCGCCAGTAACAGCAATGCCCGTAGCAGCGTCGTCAAATTTTTATGCTCCGAATAGAGCGATGAGAAGAAGAAGCTCCACTCTTTTTGTTTGGGGTCAGCTACGGTTTGTCCTTCCTTGGCAACAGGAGCAAGAGCGGCATTTACGCCATAACGATTGACCTGAGCTTTTTCATCGGCAATTGTTGTGAAGCGGCGCAATTCATCAAGCATTGCTTGTGAAGGGGTCAGCACGACATCCGCCCATTTTGCCGATTGTACAATCAGAGCGCGGCGCAGCCAGTTTTCGACTTTGGCGCGAAAGGATTTATGCGGCAGAATGCGGGTCAGGTAAATCTCCGAAAAGTAGAGGACATTGCGTACCAGCAAGACCTGATGGCAGGGACACGCCAGCATCGCAAAGTTTGCTGTGGCATAAAGCGCATCCGCCTTTTCGCGTTTAAGCCAGCGGCGCAACGTCACCTGATCGAACCACAGGCGTTTGAGAAACGAGGCGCTGCCGATTTCAGTAGCAATGACGTGGAAGTTTGCCGATAGCCCGCGAATTGTCCGCGCCTGTTCTTCCGGCACGAAAAAGATAAATTCATCTTCAAGGTTGAGCGCCGCCAGTTCCCGCGCCAGATTCTTAATATAGTTTGCCGCGCCGCCCATCTTGGCGGAAACCGCACTGAGGACAATCTTCATGATGTTTCCATCGGGTTGAGTTCGCGGAAGAGTTCAATGACGCGCTGCCGGAATCGCTCAATGCCGAAGTTTTCGATTACCGTCTGTCGCAGATAGTCCGGGTTGCGAAGCGGCTCCGCATTCTGTTCATCGAGCAACCGCAGAAGCGCCTGCGCCACTTCCTGTTGATTATCCGGGTCAACCGGAATGCCGAGTTTGCCGTCCATTAGCGGGTCGCGGGCGCCGTCACCGTTACCGGCAATCACCGGCTTGCCGCACGCCATCGCTTCTAAAAAGACGATGCCGAAACCTTCGCCTTTACTCGGCATTATAAAGGCATCGCAGAGATTGTAATAATCCACAAGCTCATCATCCGGCACAAAGCCGGTAAAGATGACATTGGCGGCAATGCCAAGTTCACGGGCAAGAGTTTTCAAAGAAGCGAGAGCGTCGCCCTTGCCGACCAGCAGATATTTGATGTTGGGCTTAACGCGCAGCAGGTCCGGCAAAGCACGCATCACTGCATCATAGCCTTTGTAATTATCGGCGAGCGACAATCTGCCAACCGTCAAGAGCGTTTGCCAACCCTGCAAGCCATAGCGACTCAGCAATTCTGCCGATTTTGGTTGCGGTGCAAAATGGCTGCCGTCAACCGTATCCGGCAAGAGTTTGATTTTCCCTTTCATTGCCGGAAGTTGCGCTTCGAGTCTATCGCGGGTGAAGCGACTCACAGAAAAGAGGTTTGTTGCTCCGGCAAGCGATTTCTTGAGCAACCCGCTTTTTAGGTTCCACACTTCAATACCGTGAACGATGACGACATAATTGACGCCCAATAACTTTTTCAGCGTCAGGCAGATTGGCGCGAGATTGACATGACCGCAAACCACAAAATCGGTTCTAAAGATTGACAACCGAATCAGCTTCAAAACCAAAACGAGTTTCCACAACATTCGATACGACGTAACGGCGCAGGGAATAATCTGGATATTCGGTTGAGGCGCTGAGTGCGCCTGTGCATCATTCAAAACCAATACCTTGCAGTCTACGTTGTCGCGGCTTTGTGAAACCGCTTCAATAAGATGTTGATTGTAGGTTTCGATACCGCCTTTGCTGTTGAATAACTCAGTCAGTAAAAAGGTATAGCGGAAAGGTCGCATTGTCCTATTGCCAAAATTCGGTAAGGGGCAGTGGCGCAATGAGGAGAAGAGTTCAGAGTACAGCCTTTAGGCTGCCGCCTTGCAATACTAACGCTTCAGCCTGAAGGCTGTACTCTAAACTTCTTACCTCCTATCACTACCACTTCGCATAATTCTCTGTGTGCCAGTTGAGGATTTCCACCATACAATTGTCATACGAATAAGCGGGAACACAACGGGCGTGACCGGCGCGGGCTATCGCCTCGCGTTTCTCCGGGTGCGCCATATAGTGGGTTATCTTCTCAACCAGTTCCGCCGTTCCATCGAAGCATTCTATCTCTTTGCCTTCGGCAAACAGTTCGCCCACCTCTGCCGAGCGTTCGTGCAGCATAAAGCCGCCACAGGCAGGTATCTCATAGGTTCTCGTCGTCGTTTCATCACCCATAGATGCGCCCGTTACTTTGCCGGACATAATGGCGAGATTGATGCGAAAGGCGCGAATCGCCTTGGCATAACTGCTGCCATTCAGGGGAGATGCCTGGATATATTTTTTTAGCGCGACTGCCTGACATCGCTCCCATTGATTGCCCCAGATTTGTAAATCAATCTCCGGGTACTGGCTAACCAATTCATTCAGGAGGTTCTCTTTGTGCTTTGTATAGGTTGCGATAACGCCGACATCGCAGCCATATTGTTTGATGTCTTTCTGACTGAGTTGCTGCGGGTAATGTAATTCGCTGTCGTAGCCATGTGGCAGAAAGCGAGCCGCCCGCAGATGCAAGCGGTCGCGCACATCGCGTTCGCCAAATCTCTTGGTAAAGAATACGCAGTCATATTCCGGCAAGGCTTCCGCTAAAAAGCCGCGATGAGCAAAGGCTGATGTATCCGGGTAATAGTTATAGAGCGCGATACCTTGTTTCCTTAGTTCCTGCAAAGTTTCGGCTCTCGTTTCCGCCGCTTTGAAAGCCAGCACGAAATCGGGTTTGAATGACGCGGCAGTATCGAGAATCAGACTGTTATATTCATCTGAGATAACTCTCGATAAAGCCCTCAGCATGGCTCTGGAACTGATTTTTCGCCATTGCGGTTGAATCGTCTGTATATCTATATCGGACACATCACAGCCGAGTCGTCTGAGCGCATAGCAACAGGCGCGGGCGCAACTGCCATACCAGTTTTCGCCAAGAAAGAGAACCCGGAGGGGAGTTGCCACAGAAGGTGATGAATCACTCATTACTCTTTATTTGCTATAGACTCCGTTCGCATACGGACAAGCATATCCATTGTATAGATGCCGCCTTTTTTATCGCCAACCTCAATCAGAAACCACGAGGCAATACCAAAGCGGATGATTTGCCAGAGGGCGTAGCGAATGGAACTTTTCAGCCCGTAAGGTACGGGACCACATTCCCGAAAATCAATATCGCCATGAAAGCCGGTCAACGGCGCAAGCTGGCGGAGATTGTTGGGTGTGAACGCCCATTCGTGCGTGATGTCCCAATGGCGCGTCAGTCCGCCGAACGGCGAAATGGCGTTGGGAATCATGGCAATCAGAGCGCCGCCGGGACGCAAAACCCTGGCAGTTTCCGCGAGAATCGCCAGCAATGTATCTTTCGATAGATGCTCAAGAAAGTTGAGGGCGGTTATCAAATCGAACGTCTGCGAGGCAGACTTTTGCAGATAGAACAAGGCATCTGACTGAATCAACTGTCCCTGTATATAGGGACGCGCCGCCTGCAATTCTTCTTCGCACAGATCAACCCCGACGGTATTCTGAAAGCCTTGTTGCTCGAACAAATAAACAACTTCGCCGCAACCGCAGGCTAAATCGAGACATCGGGCATCTTTATTTTGCGGCAACCACGGGCGCAATCTTCGCAGCAGTCCGGCAGCCGCATGATCATAGTGTTCTTGCGAAGAAGTATGCCCGCGTTCGGCAGTGGTTTGATAATAGAGACGCGATACTTCATCGCGTAGCGACGGTTGAAGCGGCGACGGCACGACTCCTCCCTGGCTTGCTGTTTCGCCTTTCAATAAAGAAAAACAGCGTCTTAAAAATCAGAAAATTGATTATGATGGAGACAAAGACCGTTACGGCTTCGGGCATATCCGGCATCCCCAGCATCACCATACAATACAGAATCATATGAAATGGCTTATTTCTTGGGTCCGTGCCTGCCAGCCGCCAGAGTCCCGAAATCAAAACTCCCAAAGTAAACATCCCCGCAATCACTCCGATAATGCCGAAATTCCAGTATAGTTCGCCGGTTGCCGTAATGCCGATTGACGTGGTTGATTCCTCTTCACTGGTGGCAAAGCCCAGATAGGTGGCAAACCACGCGCCGCGAGTGACAGTTGGTTTATCGCGCCAAAGAATGCGCGGCACAAACGCATAAGCAGCGTAATCCATCGTCTCGCCCAGTTGCAGCCCATACTCGCTGACCTCGCCAACCAGAAAGCTGACCGGAATGGGGTCAAATTGCCGGGACAGGAAAGCCGCTATTTGTCCTTCCTCATTGGCAGCGCTATTTCGTTCCGCATTGTAACTACCACTTTGAAAGGTTCTGATGATGCGCTCAGAAGAGGATTCTCCCTCCAATAATTGCTCCTGGCGCGAACTCATAATCAGCGGCGCTACCAGAACGAAATAGAAAACCGCCAAGCCGACGACAAGCGGCAGCAGCCATTTGCGAAGCGGCGGATTGATTAAAAAAAGCCAGATAATCGGAAAGAAAGAATACATAACTGCGGCTTTGGAGTTCGCTTCAAGGCTGGTAAAGGTCAAGCCGACGACGCCAATAATCAACAGTGCGGCAAAGATGAGTTTCGATAATTTCAATTTTGCCAGGGAGGTTAGCGCCAGCGTCGAGAGGCTGGCTATGGCAACCCATTGCAGCGGATTTGCCAACGCTCCTAAAGGGGAAAACAATGATGGTTTTACTTTAGCAAGAATGCCGATAATCCATAAAACGCTAATAAAAACCAGATAGTCATTTCTGCCTTGCAGATGATGACGAAGCGGTTTGTCCGTGTGAACAGGGCGGTTGAGTTGCAGCCCCGTATGCAGGGCAAGCGAACCGATGAGAGAAATGACATAGCCGGTGGCAATATCTTTCGCAGGCACTTCGGCGACGGCAAAACTGATGAACTCTTCCGATAAGAGAACGATTCCCGTATAAATTGCCGAGAGTCCAAAGCCGACCGTGTACCAATAGAAATAGAAGGATAGCGGGGTAAACCATAGAGGCTCACGGCGACTTTCTCTTAGGGCAATGATGAAATACGTCAGAAACATCAGGCTGCCGCCCAGAATTAAAACTGCCGAAGGCGAATCTATGGAAAGATAGAGCAGGATGACACACGCTACCGTAACGGCGTGCAGAACTACGCCTTTCCAATTTCTATTGGCTAGAGCTTGCGCCTTGACCGGCAGGGCAGTTGGGTAGCGGATTAAAGCAGTTTCAGTCATAGCTCATCTTTTTGGCAAGCGCGTGTGTCACCGGCGCTCCCATCCACGTTTCCGGCGGCAGGGAGCGAGGGCGATTGCGCCCGGTCAACCGATTGAACAGCCGTTGCGGAATATGCAGGGCAAGAAAAGGAATGCCGAGCCAGAAGTCTCCCTTCTCCATCACGATTTTACCAAGCGCCGAAGCATATTGCCGGTGACCACGGGCATATTCAAGCAGCATATTCAGGCTATATTGCGCCGTCAGCGAGGCGACTCTTTTTTTATAGCGCCGCCATTCCTGATTGCCGAAATGACGCGGGCGAAAAATCTTTTCCGGGATGTCAAACCAATCTATCACATCAAGCAGCTTTCGGGTATCCTGCGCGGAACTTGAGTCGGGCTGATTGCGCCCGTAAAACAACGGCTCGTCCGTATGCAGGTAATCGCCGATTCTACAGAGACGCGCTGCGAGGTGATAGTCGCCGGCATAGAGAATTGTGCCATCATAGCCGCCGATTTGCTGGTACGCTGAAGCGCGAATCATAAAACTGGAATTGCCGCCAAATCCTGAACCCTTTGCCATGCGGTCGAGCATGGCTTCGCCCTGAATTACAGACAACGGTTCGCCAAACAGACATTGCACTTGTAAGGGAGCGCCATATTGATCAGTATGGACTTCCGCAGAAGTGGCAAGCACGACATTAGGATAGATTTCCAGTAATCCTGACAAAACTTCCAGACAACGCGGCGCAAGCCAGTCATCGGCGCATAAAATTTTCAAATACTGTCCGCACCCTGCGTCAGCCGCCCGTTTCAGGTTTTTGTTCATCCCCAGACGTTGCTCATTACGGATATAACGAATTCTTGAATCCAGCGCCGCATAACTTTTTACCAGTTCAGGGGTTTCATCTGTCGAGCCATCATCACAGATAATCAGTTCCCAGTCGCTCAGGGTTTGCGCCCTGACGCTTTCGATGCAATCGCGCAGAAAGCGACCATAGTTGTAGGTCGGCACACAGACTGAAACGAGAGGCGTTGGTTCCATTATTCTCTATCGTTCGGTTTCAAGCGCGTTTTTTGGCGGCTCACAAATCCCGGTGCCGCACCAATGCCCGAAAGAAGTCAAATCCAGTTTCGACCATTGCAACTCGCGCCAGATAGCCAGCATATTCCAAAGTCTTACGTCATCAAAAACAACGATGGGGTCTCCGACATAAGCAATGGTTTCAAAGTTTTCTATGAATTTTCTTTCCTGAATGCCATCCTTGGCGGCGTCAATAAAGATCAAGTCGGCTTTTTCAAGCAATTGCCGGTGCTGCTCAAATGCTTGCCGTTCCGTCAGGTCAGCAACTCGTTGGTGTAATCTGCCATCCGCGAAATCATGGTCAGTTAAACAGGGGCGCGGATAGTCTTTCCAGTTGACAATATCAAAGGTGACGATACGCCCGTCGTCAGATAAAAATTTCTTCATGGTCAAGGCAGACAAGCCTTCTGCTGTGCCGATTTCGATAATCAATTTCGGTTGCAGACTCTCTACTAAACCGGCTAACAGGCGATAATGTTCACCGGGCCAGATATTCAAAAGATTATCGGCATAAGGAAAACGTCCGTTTAATCGGCTACTGATGGTCGTCAAATCAATTTTCCGCGCCCGACTTATGGCTTCCAATGCCACATCCAGCAATCGTTCACTTGGACGAGAGCGAGCATCATCTTCGGAAAAGAGTATAGAATACTCCTGATGCCGCGCTTGTGTTTGCACAGAGAATAACTTTCTTCGGGCAAAGTTTAGCAATCGCTTCTGCATATTATTCTGGTTACACCATGCGGACGTGGACGTCCGCGCTCCCAGTTTCAACGGTTCCTGCTACTATTTCACTTTTTCCTTGCCGCAAAGATAGACCATGACTGGCAATCTCCGGTGCGGGCAGCGGGCGGAAAGAGTTCGGCAATCGCTTTGGTAACTCCAGGTTCGCTGGAATCGTGAAAGGCAATCCAGCCACCTGATTTGACAAACGGCAACCAAGCTCGCAAATCGGCGCTACAGCCTTCGTAGGAATGGTCGCCGTCAATGAAGAGAAAATCTAACGGGCGCGACCACCTAGAAGCAACGTCCAGCGAACGCCCGCGATTGACTTCAATTCGCTCCCGATATTTCTTAGTATTATTCAAAAATTCCGGTAATACATCGGTTTGTGAATCATAAGGCATGGCATCGTTCTGCCACGTATCCACACAAATCAATTTTGCATTTACCGGCAATCCGGCAGCTACAAAACAGGAAGATTTGCCTTTGAAAGAACCGATTTCAAGAGCCAGTCCGCGCTCAGGAACCTGTGCCGCTAACCAATAAAGAAACTTGGCTTCCAGCAAGTGTAAGTAGCCCTGCACGGCAAATAAGTCCTTCGGAGGACGAATGAAGAGGTTAAGGTAGTTCTCCCAGAATTTGATCTTCCAATACTGTCGGCTCAGTCGTCTCATTGCTCCTCCGCAGGGGTACGCGATTCAAAATTTAGAGGCTCTGACAATAGAATATCGCGCCACGAAGTTTCGTTGTACCAGTTTTTCAATGCCACTTTATTCCCCAAAACACGCCCGATAGTTTTTAATAAGTTATCCTCCGCATTGCGCCATACCGCCAAACCTTCGCGCACTCGTTCCCATTTCTGATGTTTGATTAACGACAACATCGCCCGGATGAATTTTCGTCTGAGCAGATTGGCGTAATCGGCGCGGTATTTTTCAACCTCTTGCGGTAGAACATCGTTATAAAAAGCCAGATGTTTTTTATATATGGCAAATTGCCAGAAAAGATGTTGCCACGAATGATAGGCGAACGGGTGATCCGGCTCACGCGGCGTTACGGTAATCAACGGCTCGGCAACATACGCCACATCGGAGTCATGAGCCAGCCGCAGCCACATATCCACATCACTGATAAAGCCATAAGCCGGATCAAAGCCACCGGCTTTTTTATAGGCGGCAGCGCGAGCCATAACCGTTCCCCAAACGCAACAGGTGAAGGTGCGAAAATGGTGCTGCGCCACATAATAACGCGGCGCTTTGCCATCAAACGGCTCGCCACTGATGCTCTCGCTGCCATCGGCATTTATCACTTTATAAGCATTAAAGACGAAACTTGCGGTCGGCACAGCATCAAGCGCGGCTTTCCATTTGGCAATTAAATCGGGGCGATAGACATCGCCATCGTGCAGATTGGCAACATAGTCGCCCTGCGCTCGTTGA
>Ga0187894_10000393_pt1 | contig 59250 bp, 40 predicted proteins | sample GBC1701081metaG_FD_136650 | JGI IMG/M metagenome (GOLD analysis project Ga0187894, IMG submission 136650) | White microbial mat communities from a lava cave in the Kipuka Kanohina Cave System on the Island of Hawaii, USA - GBC170108-1 metaG ...
ATTCATCGCGTATCCTTTCTGTCGGAAACTCTCCGACGGTTGATGGTTTGAAATTCACCTCAAGGATACGCGATTTTCTTTTTACACTCTATTTCTATTTCCACAACTTTTGATACTATCTCCTTTACAAAGGAGAAATATATGTCTGAGAGATATGAAGTAACCGCTACCTCGTTAAATTTGCGCTCAGCGCCAAGAGTGGTATCAACTAATCGAATTGCCGTTCTGCATCAAGGTCAAGAGGTTAGCAAGATTGACGAAGCCAGTAACCCGTTGTGGTGGCTTGTTTCGACACAAATCGAAGGTGTTGCAGTTGAAGGCTTTGCCAACAGTCGTTATCTGACTCCGGTTGGCAGCGCCCCTCCCCTTCCCGTACACCATACCATTGGAGCCGTCCATCTGACGAATACCCGGTTGACAACTCGTGCCGGCACAGGAAGCCGCGCTTTCCCACTCAATGAAGCCGGTCAGCCCGGACGCACCGGCACAACCCCCGCCAGCAAAGTCGCCGCTCTTGCAAGAATTATTGCTTGGTTGGATGTGGCACATAGCGCCGATATGCGCGAGGTGGGGGCAACACCTATTGCAATATTTACGCTTACGATTACTGTTATCTGGCAGGCGTTTATTTGCCGCGAGTCTGGTGGAAGCCAGATGCAATCCAAAGGCTGAACTCCGGCGCAACTGTTGTTCCTCGTTATGACAATACAGTGGAAGAATTGAATGCCAACAGTCTTTATGATTGGTTGAGCAGCTACGGGCAAACTTTTGGATGGAGACGCGAATTTGATCTTACACGATTGCAAGACGCTGCTAATGCCGGAGAAGTCTGTTTGATTAACGCACAACGCCGAGAACTCAATCGTTCCGGGCATATAGTCGCTGTTGTTCCTGAAACCGACGCGAATCAAGCCCGCCGAAGCGGCACCAATGTCATAAGTCCATTGCAAAGCCAAGCTGGAGCAGTCAATTTCCTTTACGGAGGAACAAACAGGACTTGGTGGACAGGCGCTCAATTCCGTGCCTTTGGATTTTGGATTCATTCCTGATTTGAATCTTGATAAGCACTCCCGTTGTTGATAAACCAATGGCTGAAAGACAATCAATTAATCAACCGGGCGTCAGGAAAAATGATGGGCTCAAAACTAAACAAGCCATTTGCGAATATGCTAGACCACAAATATGGTGTGAACAACCAAGTTATATCACGCAATGTTTGAGTCTGATTCTGAGGAAGCCTGTGGCAGAGTTAGGAGAGATTTCTATAACGAGTCTCTCCTACTTGATTCCCTCTTTTCCTGTCACTTCAATAGCCATAAAAGTTGCGCTGGATGTCTTGCGCGGAGTAGCCCTGCTCGCCCATCTCGAAAGCGCGTTTTACATCTTCATTCAACAACACAATCAAGCCATAAACCAGCAGCCCAATCGCAGTAGGCACACAAATACAAGCCATTCCTGTTATTATGCCAAACAGTGACGTTACCACCCCAGCGATGAGAGAAACCATCATCAGTGTTTTACCTGTATAATTCTTAGCTTTCATTCCGGCATAGATTCGCAACCCACCAATCACAACAACAAGCAAACCAAACCCGAGATAGATAGCTGTTAGAATCTGTGGGCTTAAATCTGACGATTTATCAAGATTTGAGAACGTAACAGAACCCATAAAGACTCCAAAGAAGACAAGCAACAGACCTACCAGTATTTCCATGCCGCCTTCTACCATATTTAAAATTGCCAATGTCGGAACCTGTCGAATCAAACCGGAGCGCGGCGGTCCCATTGGCGGTTGTCCGTAACCGCCGGGTTGATTGTAACCGGGCGGTTGTCCGTAAGGCGGCGGATAGCCCTGTTGTGGTGGATAGCCTCCCGGCGGTGGATAGCCGCCCGGTTGGTTTGGGTCTGACGGATAACTCATCTCTCTACTGTTCCTTTGCGTAAATTTTCAGCGTTTCGTTCGTCTGCCTATACATAGGCAAACAATTCCAGATTTGACGAGTTTAGTTCAGAGTTACGCCTTCAAATGTGATGTTCACGCCTGAAGGCGTAACTCTGAACTTTACTTACTTTCTGATTCGCAAGGCTGGCAGGACGATAACGGCTCCTTCGCCATTTCCCCGAAGCGCCGTCGTTGAACTGCTGATGGATGCAGTCAATGTGGCGCTGGTCAGTCCGTCCGTCACTGTTACCCGGGCAGTGGTGACATCAGGATTGTCATTTGCGCCGGTAAAGCGTTGCTCAACCGTGAAACTCTGCCCACGAACCAGATTGCGGTCACGTATCGGTTGCTGCAAATCGGTATCAAAAGTAGCAAGCGTGTTGCCACTGGCGTCCAGTAGTTCAACTCTGGAACTCCTGACATCCAGATTTGGGTCGAATATGCCATAGGTCAAGACGTAATTGTCGCCTTGCCGTACAAACGTAGCTTGCGGCGGTTTCTTCGGATTGTTCAGATTGATGAAAGTAAATTCGGTTGACAGATTTGCCAGTAAATTCACGACAATCGTATTGCCGTTTGAGACTCTAAAGGTGGCTCTCGAAGTAATCACATCCGGCAGCACAAAAGGTGCGGCAAGCCCAGTTGCATTTGTAGCGACACGCGGCAAAACAGCAACCAAGCGGGCGCAGAAATTCGCCGTCTCGCCAACGCCTATGGTCACTCTGCCGCCGAACGGTACATCTATCTCCGTGCCATTGGAGTTGAAACGACTGAGGCGGTAGAGGTCGCCTTCGTTCGGGTCGGTGATGCGCCCATTGGTGACATCCGTGCCGGTTCTCACAATGGATTCAAAGGTGAGAATCAACGGCGTTTGCCCGATATTGGTGATGCTGAAATTGCTACAGCCTCCGGGTTTGGGCTTTCTCCGTACCGGCGAATTAGGAAATTCGACATTGCTTCTGCCACCGGGAATGGAAACCTGTCCCTGTGGCGGACCGCCTTGAACCGTTACCGAGAAGGTACAAGACGCCCGGTTGCCGCCAACATCGGTAGCCATGCAGGTGACGGGCGTGGTTCCCAGTGTGAATGCCGAACCCGACGGCGGCACACAAACCGCCGTAGCGCCCGGATTGTTGTCGGTTACAGTCGGCGCGGGATAGGTGACAACGGCGGAGTTATCTCCGGCAGCCGCCTGTACCGTGACATTTTGCGGACAAGTAATAACCGGCGGTTGCGTATCGGCAAGAACCGTTACCGTGAAGGCGCAGCTTCTCGAGTTGCCGATGTTGTCGGTTGCCGTGCAATTTACCGTTGTTGTACCTACCGGGAAGGTGGCGCCGGAAGCCGGAGTGCAGAAGGAAAGCACACCGCTACAGTTATCGGAAACCGTCGGCGCGGGATAATTGACGACTGCGCCGGACTGACCACCGGCAACAGGGACGGTGACATTGCTCGGACAGGAAATTTGCGGTTGCGTCCGGTCTAAAACGATGACATTAAACGAACAACTCGGTCCTTGTGTTGTGGTGCAATTGACTCGCGTTGTGCCAACCGCAAAGGTCGCGCCGGACGCCGGTTTACAAGTTACGGTTCCGCAGTTGCCAATAACCGTCGGCGCAGGGTAATTGACCGTCGCGCTGCACTGAGTAGACGGAGCCGTTACCGTTATGGTTGTCGGACAGGTTATCGCACAAGCGTTGCTGACCGTTACCTGGAAAGAACAGTTCGCCGTATTGCTGGCAGCATCGGTCACGGTGCAGTTGACCGTTGTTGTGCCAATCGGGAAGGTTGACCCCGAAGCCGGAGTGCAATTCGGCGTCCCGACACCCGGGCAATTATCGGATACGGTTGGTTGCGAGTACGTCACCTGTGCCGTACCGGAACCAGGCGGGCTTTCGATTACCGAGATATTGCCAGGACAGGTAATGGTCGGCGCTTGCGTGTCGTTTACCGTAATGTTGAAGTTGCAGGACGCGCCCGCCTGTGCTGTACAGGTGACAACAGTTGTGCCTTTCGGGAAGGTTGACCCAGAGGGCGGATTACAAGTCACCGTACCGCAGGAACCGCTCACCCCCGGCGCGGGATAGGTGACGACGGCGCTGCATTGATTGGGCGCAGTCGAGACCGTGATATTCGCCGGACAGGTGAGCGAGCAGTTATTATTGACCGTCGTTGTCGTACTAACATTGTTATTGTCCGGCGCAGGGTCTGAAGTTGTAGAGGAAACGCTCGCCGTATTCGTGATGACCGTGCCGTTCGGCGTAGCGATATTGACATTTACGACAATGGTAAAGACCTGCGGCGCACAACTCGCCACACCGGGATTCGTGGCGGTAATTGTGCCTGTGCCGCCGACGGCAGGAGCAACCACATTCCAGCCCGCAGGCGCGGTAATAGATACGAAAGTCGTATTGGCGGGAACCGCATCGGTCAGCGTCACACTGGCTGCCGGATGCGGTCCGGCATTGGTTACAGTTACCGTGTAGGTGATGTTGTTACCGGCAAGCACCGGGTCGGGCGCATCCGATTTCGTAACCGAAAGGTTTGCCGACAACGTACCGGGAACGCATTTGCCGGAGACATCCGCCGCGACGATGCTTTGAATTTCAGCCGCCGTAAGCGGGCGGCAATAGAGCGTCAATTCGTCAACGTCACCAAAGAAGGCATTGCGTAAATCGCTGTCGCCGCGTGCGCCGATAGCCGCGTTGGTGGTAAATAAAAACGTCTCGTTGTAGGCGATAGGCGTACCCGCAACGCCGTCAACATAGAAGATGACCGTGTTGCCCGATTTGGTTACGGCAACATGGTGATAAGCCGTATCGGTAATGGTCGCCACCGATTGGACATTGGTCACACCCACTCTGCTTAATTCCAATCTGCCCGTATCAGTAATAAGGAAACCGTAGCCATCCTGACCATAAGCGAAGAATGTGCCGCGCACCGTACCGGGAAAAGGATTATTCGTTACCAGCGTCGCGCTGGCGCGTTTAATCCACGATTCGATGGTGAAATTCTGTAACTGCAGACTTGGCGGGTTGCCGATTAGTACGCGGTCATCGTTGCCATCCAACGTAAACGCCTGCCCGACTTTACCAGCCGCAAAGGTCGCGCCGTTTTGCAACGTCCCGTTATTGATGCCTAATTGGTCATTGGCGTTATTTTCCGCGCGATACCAGCTTACGCCATTGGCAGGCAGCGCGGCGCACGGCGGCGCACCAACCGTTAAGGTGAACGACGCATCGGTTGTTGACCCGCAATTATCAGTAGCTCGCACGGTGATAACATGATTGCCTGCCGGAGCGGCATTGGTGATGGAAACGACGCCGGAACTGTTGACGGTTGGCGGCGTGTTCAACGGCGGCACAACACTTTGAATCACGTATCCCGTGATGTTGCCATTGTCGGTGTTGGCTGTCGGTGATACGTTTGTCGAACCGCCAAAGGCAACCGAAGCATTGTTGTAGGTAAGCGTCGGCGGCGTGTTGGCGGTGACGTTGACAACGAGCGTCGCCATGGCGGTGGCGCTCATATTGTCGGTGACGGTCAGCGTAAAGGTCGAATTGGTCGCCGTACAGGAAGCCGCAACATTAGCGGTTACATTACCGGAAGCATCAATAGCAATGCCGGTAACAGTGACGCCGGTTCCGGTTCCCGGCGTAGCAGTGACGTTTAAGGTATTGGCTGGCTGGTCCGGGTCGCTGACTGTAGCAATCTGCGAATTGGTTGCCGGACTGCCCTGCTGACGGCTCAACGGACCCGCAGCAGTGATGGTCGGCGGATTGTTGCTCACCATCGTGACCGTTCGGCAGGCAGAAAATTCCGATGTGTCATTGTTAGACGACCTCGTTGCCGTTGCCGTCACTACCTGCCCGATGGTGACGGCAACAGGTAAGGAGACGTTAATCGTCGCATTGCCGCTACCATCTGTCGTTACATTTGTTGTTCCTATAAATACTTGCCCTTCGCCGTTTCCTGAACCATCGCAAGTTGGACTAGAGAAGAATTCCAGCCGGAAACTTTCACTTGCATTGCTGTTGAATGTCCCCATGATTGTCGTGTTGCCGCCACTAACCTCAGCAGAGGTCAATACCGGGAAGTTTTGCAGGTTATTCGGTCCTGAATCGCCATCACCCGAATCATTCGCGGTTATGCCGTTATTGCCAAGGTCAATGCCGAGTGACCCGTTTGAGAAGATCGAATTGCCAAGAACCCGGTTGCCAGTGCCGTCTATAACATTTACGCCTCGCCCGGTATTAAAGGCAATAATATTGCTTGTTCCCGCCGCTGTGCCGCCAACCGTATTATTATTGGCGTTAAAATCGAAACGTACACCATCCGTACCGTTGGCAATAGCCGAAGTACCTGTGGCGTTTGTACCAATGAAATTGCCTTGAATCTGCGTGATAGTCGTGCCAAGGATGAGAGAAATGCCGTTGCTGGTATTGCCGGAAATGATATTGCGCTCGTTTGCGGTGGTTCCGCCAATCGTTGTACTATTTGTACCGTTAAGGAGAACTCCATTGCCGCCGTTGGCAATCGCCGTCGTGCCGGCAGGGTTCGTACCGATAAAGTTGCCTTTTACGGAATTGCCAGCAAGAGATGATTTTCCGTCGCCCATGCTTACCCCGTGACTGCCATTTCCCGAAATAACATTACCCGAACCTGCCGTAGCGCCGCCTACCGCGTTAATGTCGCCGCTGAAGATTCTAACTCCTACATTACCATTGCCGAGGGCTGCGTTCCCTGCTGCATTTATGCCGATATAGTTGCCTTGCATGAGAATATTCTCAGCGAAGTCAATAGTAATACCATTGCCACTATTACCGGATATAAGGTTGCGTGCGGCGATTGAGGTTCCGCCAATGGTATTATTCGAGGATTGGGAAATATTTATGCCAGTGCCATTGCCGATAGCCGTTGCTCCGGTGGGATCTGTACCGATGAGGTTGCCTTGTATCAGGATTCCCGAGACATCACTATCGTTAATCGAAATCCCAGTGGCTGAGTTGCCGGAGATAACATTGCCTGCGCCGGCTGCCGTGCCGCCCACTGTATTGTTGGTGGTTCCTGCTTGCATAGAGACACCGTTAGCATTGGGTAAAGCGCCGGAGCTGTCTGCTTTCAAGCCGATGTAGTTACCTTGAATGGAATTTCCTGTCGTGCCGGTAGATTGCAATACGATACCGGCACCTGAATTGCCGGAGATGATGTTACGCGCCCCTGATGCCGTGCCGCCGACGGTATTTGTAGACGCTCCCTGATCAATGGTTATGCCAATCCCGTTTGGTAAGGCAGCCAAGCCGGATGAGATTGTGCCGATGAAATTGCCTTGCACAAGATTTCCGGTCACACTGCTTCCCTGCATCAGGATACCATTACTGCTGTTTCCTGAAATGATATTGCGGGCAGTTGCGGTTGTGCCGCCAACGGTATTACCCGTTGCATTAGAGAAGACCACAATGCCATTAAGGTTCGGAATCGCTCCTGTTCCCGCCCCATCCGTGCCAATAAAATTGCCTTGCACGCTGTTGCTTGAGGCTCCAATAAAGACGCCGCTAGCTGTATTGCCGGAGATGATATTTCGCGCTCCGGCTGCTGTGCCGCCGATGGTATTGTTGGCAGCAGCGCCGCCGATGTTGACTCCATCCACGCTGTTTGGAATCGCGGCTGAAGCTGTGGCGTTCGTGCCAATAAAATTGCCTTGCACGAGATTGTTTACAGAGACATCACCGCTGAGTGTGACGCCCGCCTCGTTGTTACCGGAGATGACATTACTCGCCCCCGATGCCGTACCACCAATGGTATTGGCATTAGAGTTGGAAATACGAACGCCGCTAAGCACATTGCCCAAATCAGCCGTGCCATTTACGTCTGTGCCAATATAATTGCCCTGCACAAGGTTGTTCGCGCCGTCGCTGAGAATGGCTACCCCGTCAGAGTTGTTGCCGGAGATTAGATTGCGGTCAGCTGTCGTCGTGCCGCCAACCCTACACCCCGACGCCCCATTCAAAACGACGCCGCTGCCGGTGTTGGCAACCGCCGCCGTGCCGGCAGCATTCGTGCCAACGAAATTGCTCTTTACCGTAGCAACCGCAGAAGCGGTTATCTCTACACCGTTGCTGCCATTGCCGGAAATGAGATTGTCAGTGATATTGACGTTCGTGGTGACGCCGCTGACCACGACGCCGACAGCGGAATTAGCGATAGCTGCCGCACCTGCATCATTAATGCCAATGCCGTTGTAACGAACATCGGTACTATTTGCACCGGAATTTAATAAAACTCCATTGCTATTATTGCCGGAAATCAGATTTCCCTCCGGTCCTTCCGTGAATAATCCAACGTCTGTCCCGGTAGAACCAGTGATCGAAACTCCATTTTGAGTATTGCCTAAATCCGCCGTACCACTAGCGTTGGTACCGATTTGATTATTAGACAGAGCCACACCATTCGAGTTTGAATCTATGGTAACTCCATTGCCGGTATTCCCGGATATAACATTATTGTTCAAATCTCCCGAACTCGCGCCGGTAAAACGAACACCGCCACTGCCGCCATTCGGAATTACCGCATCTTCACTTACATTTGTGCCGATAGAGTTGTTGGTAACAGACAAGAAATCGGCAGCATTCGTCACATGAATACCGGTAGAAGTATTGCCGGAGACCACATTCCTTTGTAAGTTTGAAAAACTACCAATACTCATGGATGATGTGCCTACAATATTAATGCCTGCGCCGCCATTTGCGGCAGCAGCAGCGCCGGCAAGGTTGGTGCCTATGTAGCAATTGCCGATGAATGTCTCACCCGCATCAGTGGAGGTTTGAATCCCGTTGCCACTGGGAAACGTGCCTTGCATATTTTGAATCACCAGCCCGCCAATCTCACTGGAAGCATTGATAATCAAACCGGCAATAACCGTTCCGGCGCTTGTGCCATTAATCGCTATAATTGGCTGTCCATTGTATCCCGGTTGAGATGCGCCGTTTATGAAGATCGCTTGTGTGATTGCCGGCAGCGCAGCGGCGAGGTTGATGGTTTTCGCTCCGCCTTCGGGAATATTGAAATCAATCTGGTCAAAGCCAGCTGCAGCGTTAGCATCAACGATGGCTTGCCGGAGCGTTCCCGTACCGGCTCCGGGCGCCGGGTTCACACCGCCGTTATCGCCAGTATTGGTGACGGTAAAGGTTGCTTGCGGCGCGGAAGGCGCAACCGTAATGGCGCTTTGCCCGCGACGTAATACGACAAAATCGCTCAACGGATCGGCATTTAAGCGCATCGGCAGCACGGCAATCGGTTCTTCATTCAAATTCAACTCAGCAACAGAAGCCGCATCATATTGCAAGCCGCCGCGTGTCTTCTTCCTGCCTTCATTTCGGATACCGGACGAAATCAGATGCAGTTGTCGCGCTGCGCCGTCAAGGACTGCAAGGTTGTTCGATATTTCATCGGAAACTCTGGAACTGATTACTTGTGTAGCAGTCGGATAAATGCCTGTCGCCAGAGTTCTGGTGGAAAAAACGGCGGTTGCGCCAGCGCCATCCGTTCTGGCGACGATTTCGATGCTGCCATCTGCGGTGAGCAAGGCGACTTCCCTGCCCTGTTCGGCATTGAAATCGCCGAAAGTGAGCGAGCGAATGGCGGATGAAAAGCGTTTCCGGGTAATCGTTGCCGGTTCAACCTCTGTCTGTTGGTCTATGCCGAGAGCAAGTTTACGGTCACGCCCGCCGATAATCAGGAAATCTTTGCCGGCGGCAACCGCAATGTCTATTAAATAATCGCCATCCAATTTTTCAATCAGCAAATCGCTGACCTGCGTGGGCATGGCAAAGATTTCAGGCGTCGCTTTCATCGCGCCAAGGCGCGATTCAAAGACCATCGCCTTCGCGCCTTCGCCGCTCCACACCCCAACCACAACATCTTGCAAGCCGTCACGACGATTGACATCGCCACAGCGCAATGCCGTAACAAATCCGGGCAATTCCACACGAACTTCGGGCAGAAAATTTCCCTTTCCGTCTCCCGGTAAAAAAGTGAGCGCCGTATTACGACGCGAAGCGACGACAAGATCGCGTTTGCCGTCGGCATTAAAATCGCCTGCGCCGATGAAGTCAGGAATCTCGGCAATCTCAAAAACACGGGCTTCCGGCAGAAACGGCGCATCGGTAAATTCACCGGCTTGTTTCCGGGCTTTGGCGGCAGTGGAATAGGGCTGCAACCAATCTACGTTGCCATACTGTAATGCCAGAAGGCCACGACCCGCCGCAGTGTAAGCCGCGACAATATCTTTCACGCCATCCCGGTCGAAGTCATCGGCAACGAGGGCTAGCGGTTCAGCCTGCTGATTTCTGAGACCTTCGACAGCCTGTTGTGCGCCCGTATATTCAGTCACCACCTCGCGCCCGTCCGCCATGCTGATGCGCGGATTATTGGCGGCGCTTAAGGCAATGCTAATCTCTGCCTTCATGCCGCCTTTCTTCTGTTGTAAAGGTTTTGCCGGCGTGCGCGTCACCGACGACCACGCCGCAACGCGAGGCAGAAGCTGTATACTGATAGCAATGATGCCGATTACAACGATAAATAGAAGGGCAGACAGTTTCGAGGTGGTAATTTTTTTGGACATGAGTAATGAACCTCAGATTTCCTGTATTGCGTCCTGATGTTGTCCACACTACTGATAGAATCAGCCTGCATAAAAAAGATGTAATGGCAACTGATCTATCAGACAACGGAATGTAAAGTAACAGTAAGTGAGCGAAACTCTATTTCACCGGCGTAAAGGCATCCCAGTCATAAGTGATGCCGACGACGACGCCGGTTTTCGGGGCATTCGTTGACAAGCCGAAAACTCCGGCGGCGTTAAAGCGGACGCCGAGGGCGCGAATCTGTGCGCCCAACCGCGCTTGCGACAGGTCTTCTGTGCCAAGCGGCGCTCTTTTGCGCGTTGAATGTCTGCCGTTGACTTCACCGACGAGGTTGAGATTGTCATTGACTTTGTAGATGCTTGCCAGTCCGTACAGCAAAACATCATTTTGTGAAAAATTGCTCAGGGGCGTTTGCAGAATACCAACGCCTAGATTACCAAAAAGATTGACCTTTTCACCATCAAATTTTTTGCCGATTGTCACCATGCCGAAAACATTGGTGGTATTCGTGCCGATGCCGCGTGTTTCATCCGAGTTCGGCAATTGCATTCCGAAGCGAAAACCCAAGGAGGGCAGGCGTGCAGATTCATTCCGCACTTTAATCTTCATCCACAAGGTAGCATCGCCGACGCTATTGGTATCCGACGCATTCGCGCCAAGTTTCAAGGAGAGCGGCGTGGCGCTGCGGTTCTTGATGGAAAGAAAGGTCTGCGGCGTCCATTCAACCTGAAACTCAACATTTGGCGCAAGCCCGAAACTGAGCCGCGTATCAGCAATCCTGGTTACATCGCCGCGCAAGCCGGAAAGGGGAAAGGTCTGTTTTTGCAGAAACTCAAAGCCGGTTTCAATGCGAATCATTCCGGGCTTGATGATTTCGACATCTTCCGTAAGCAAGGGGCGTTGTTGCGCCATGACCGGAAGACAATAGACGATTGCAACCAGTACCAGAAACCCAATTTTAGCGAAGCGATGAATCATATCTATCTCTGTGACCACCCGCATTTCTTGAGCAATTCTGTTTCGTAACAGATGCGGCGATTCTATTGGTTCAAATTGCGGTTTGTCAATCACGGGGAATCTTCTTAAAATGAAGACTCTGCAAAAGAAACTGCTCAGACAGGGCAAGGATAAGGACAAAACGCTTTGCGAAGAGAAATCGCCACCGCCGATGCGGCGTCAGGCAGCCAGCCAGTCGTCAACATTACCGAAAAAATAATTATCGTCGCGCTTGTCCTTTATGCCGTCTTTGCGCCGCATTCCATCGCCCTGACACAAGCATCTTATTTAATCGGCATGGCGGCATGGCTGGTGCAAATTCTCTCTAGCGGACGATTCCGCCGGCAAAAGACCCCGGTAGACTTCGCGCTTTTCAGTTTTTTTGCCTGCTGTGTCGTCTCCTCTTTTCTCTCCTACGAATTACTGACCAGTGTTAAAGGCTTGAAAAGTCCTGCCTTCTTTTTGGCTTTCTATTTAGTCAGTTGCAAAATCAAAGATTTGAAATTCGCCCGCCTGTTGCTCTTGCTGATTATCACGTCCTGTCTGGTCAATGTGGCGTATAGCGCCGGACAACTTGCCGTCGGGCGCGGCTTGAGAATTGACCACCTCAACGATGATTCGGCTTTTGCCTCTGAAGGTCTGCAAGTTGGCGATGTTATTCTTGCCGCCGATGACCGGAAAGTGAATACTCTCGAAGACCTTTCCCGTCTCGCCGACAGTTCACGCGGACGTTTGCATATCACCTATCAACGTCAGGAAGCTATCGGCGAAACCAGCGTTTCACGACGCGCCATCCGGCAATCCGGCGAAGAAGGGATGGCGCGGTTGGGCATCACCACGTCGCCGGGAAGAAACTTTCGCATCAGCGGTTTTTATAGCCACTATGAAACCTATGCCGAAGTGCTGCAACTGGTCGCCGCGCTGGCGATAGGAATGTTCATCGCGCAGCCTAAGAAACGCACTGCCGTGGCGCTGGCGCTGGCTTGCGCCATTCTGCTGATTTTATCGGCGTTGCTTCTCACTTCGACAAGAGCGACGTTAGCAGGACTGGCAACCGGCGTTCTGTTAATGGCGTTGGCAAGCGCCCGCCGACGCGCTTTACTATTTGCGGTGTTAGCAGTCATTCTGTTGACCCCGGTTGCTTATCTGGCAGTAAAACATTCTCGCGGTGACATCCTTTTCAATTTACAAGAGGACAGCGCCAGCTATCGCTTTGAAGTCTGGCGCGAAGCCTTGACGATGATAAAAGACCATCCGCTCAGCGGCATCGGCAAGGGCAGCGAGGGCGGCGTCTTGCTGCGCGAAAAGTACGCGCTTTATGGCGGCGGCACATTGCCACCCGGACATTTTCATTCGACGATTATTCAAATCGCTACGTGGTGGGGACTCGTGGCGCTGGCATTTTATATCGTCGTAATGACCATCTTTTTCAGAGAGATATGGCGCTTGAGCCGCCGCTTGCTGGCAGCGCAACGCTTTGAGGCGTGGGGCATTACCCTTGGCGGGCTTGGCGCTCTTGCCGCTTTCAATGTCAGTTCTCTGGTTCACTTCAACTTTGGCGATGGCGAAGTGGTGATGATGCTCTGGCTGATTACCGGCATTGTCTTTGCGGTGCGGCGTTTGACGCTAGCGGAGTTTGTTGATACAGGCATAACGCCAGCAACGCCAGCAGAGTCAGATTCACATAAAAATCTATCCCAATCACCAGCAGCAGCCGCTGAAGTGAGCGTCCGGGTATTAGCGGCAAAACAGCATTCAAAATCGCAATAATCCATAAAATTATGCTGCCGCGCTTGGCAGACTCGGTGCGCTGCGGAAACCATACGCCAGCGAGCGCCAGGACAGGCAATAGCAGCGCAATGAAATAGATCTTCGAGGTCAACGGCTCAATCAATAGCATCAGGCAGGTCAGTAAACCAAATTCCAGTACGACCGTTGCCGAAGCCGCTGTCTTCTCTTCGCCTGATTTCCTTGCGGAATTGCTGCGGTAGAGTAGCCAGACGGTCAAAGCGAGCGCCCCTGCTGAGAAAATCAACCATAACCAATGAATAGTAGGTTGCGGCAGAGAAACGATATTGACCTGCTGATAACGAGTATCGCCATCCACGCGCTGTTGATAATCCACCGACGACAGATAGCGGCGCAATTGCCCTTTCAGCGACAAGTTTATCGGACCATTGCTTTCGTGAAATTCCTGATTGATAACGACGTGGCGATTCCAGTCTTGCAGCAACTCCAGATTCTTTGCAAAACCGAAATAGAGCGCCGGCAGCAAATTTATCAGCATCAGAAACAACCCGACTTGCGCTATATACTGCCATTTCCGCTTAATGACAAAGTACAACAGAAACAAGGCAGGCGTCAGTTTAATGGTAATAGACAGAGCCAGCAGAACTGCCGACCAGCCATCTTTTTTCTTTATCACCAGATAGAGCGCGGCAAAGAGCAGAAATATCGCCAGCAGATGGGCATTGCCATAATGCAGAATGGTGATGAAATACTGCCCGACGCTGAAAAACAGTAATAGCCCGATTTTGCCGCTTCCCGGTGTCTCCGACAATTGCTTGTGCAGCACGATTACGAAAACGGCGAGTTGAGCAAGCGACAAAAGATACCAGAGATAAGCGGCGATTGGATAAGGCAGATACCAGAGCGGCAACAGCACAACCAGAAAGAACGGCGGATAGCGATAATCCATCACGCGACCAAGCGCGAAATCGGCGGCGTACAAATCCTCTCTGCCACTGAGCAGCGATTGTCCGGCGGCATAATAGACGGGAAAATCTATGAGGTTGCGAATAAAGATGAAGCCGAGACGTATAAAAAGCAGAATCAACCCGACCCAAAGATACTTTGATAAGCGATTAACAGGCATGGCGAAGCGGTTTCAGAGATAGGATTCTTTCCTGCGGTGTCTGCAATATCGGCGCTTCCTGCGTGTCGTCTCCGTCGTCGAAAATCAGTTATTTCTGCGAAAAATTCTTCTGGCGACGAATTCTGCCGGAGTATGAAAAAAGGCGGCAGATAAGAAAAAGACGAAGATGGCAATGCAGCCGAAGAGCATCCCGAAGCGGTAAAAAATGAGGGCGCAAATAGCGCCGGCGGCAAGTAGTAATAGCCCGCTTTTCTTACGTTTCGCTCTGCCGTTTAGCCATTCATTGACCCGCCAACAAAACGAGATGACTACCAGAGGCGCTAGCCAAATATACCAATCCATACATTCAATTCCTTTACCACTACTGCGGATTCTTGCACTCAAGAATCTCCTGCCCTTGAAAAAGCAGTAAAACAGCAATGCCCGTTGGCTCACGACAGGCTGTTTCTGGCAGCGGGGCGAGATTCTTTACTAATTCCTGCTTCACGGCTGACAACGTAGAGAGCGCCGTAATTTGCCAAAATGGAACCAAAAGTGTCTACCGAAAAGAGCCGCATCCCCGTAGTGATTACGAAAACACGGCTTACGGATAAGAGGCAATGCCGAGAGCGGGAGTCGAACCCGCACGAGCTTTTGGCTCGGAGGATTTTAAGTCCTCTGCGTCTGCCATTCCGCCATCCCGGCTGATTTGACTTCGTGATTATAAACAATGTGTAACAGTGCAGCAAACTTGCAAATCGAATATCGCTTTGCAGATGTGTTATGCGCGTGCATTGCTGCATGGTTATCGCTTCTCTACTTGCGGCTCATTCCCTTCGGTTAGCAATTCCTGTCCTCGTCGGCTGCCAAAAAATTGAATGCGTTTCGGAACCTTTTGCAAAAACCGCTCGTCTTTCCCCGTATAGTAGACCTTAATATCGCCATAAGCGGTATTCTTCAATTCGCCGAGCAGGTGATATTTCTCATCAAATTCCTTCGTCCAGCGGCTTCGCGCTCGCTGCGCGGCATTCGCCATAATCAGGGCGTAACCTTGCGGGTCTGCTTCAAATTGCGGTTTGGTGCGCTCTTCAATGGTGGCAAAACAATCGCCGCGCTCAGGAAATATCAGCCACATTTCAGGCGCTTTCATTGCCACCGGGCATAAGCCGTCCGGGACAAGATCGCGGAGAGCGGATTTGATTTCGGCAAAAGAAGCAAGCTGCGGGTTTCGCACTTCTCTGAAATAGCGGCGTTGTTGTTGCAAAAATAGATAGCTGAATAACAGGCAGACGAGCAGGACACCGCCCATGCCAATTGTATAGCCTCGCCCGCCCAGCCACGCCAAGCTAGCGGGCGCTGGACGATGCTGCAAATTCTGAATCGCCTGTAGAAAATCCCTCAGCATCACGCCAACACAGATGGCAAACCACGGCGCGAGATGAGCGATATAATAAATGTCTTTATTGCCGCCGAGTAGCGCCAGAAAAACCATTACGAATATCGTCACCAACAGAATGTGAAAACGATAATCGTTGAGAAAGGCACGGTTCTTTAGATTACGCAAAAAGCGAATAAAAAGATAAAGCAAAGCAATAACGGTCAGCAGTTGAAAAATATGCAGCAAGGTGCGCGGCACATTCAAAAACATCTCGCCGCCCGTCCGCCAGAGCAGATAGCGTTTCTGCTCGCGCCATACATTCTGCATCCAGCCGCCGCCTTCCAACACTTGAAAATGCAATTTATCAGCGCGATTCTGTTGCAGAAAATTTTCGCGGTCAACCAGTACCGAGACGATTTCATACGCCATCATCAGAAAGGCGCTCGCCGCAAAGAGATAGAGTTTATGGCTCTTGACGATGCGCCAGCCATCGCGCAATAGCATCAATAGACCGATTGCGCCAATCATGTACAAGATATTCGTATGGCACATTACGCCCGCGCCCGCCGCTAGTCCCGATGCGATATAAAACCCGTTACGTCGCTTTTCTTCGGCAATCTCAAAGAGATAAAACGCCAGCAAAGCAAAGAACGCGGCGGCGTAATCGTTTCTCAAGAGTCGCGCCCGTTCCAGAAAGGTCTGGTCAGAGATGAGCAATAACGCCGCAATCATCGCCGCCCGCCAATCGAATAAGCGGCGAGCAATAAAGTACATCATCACTAGCGTTGCCAGCGCCGTTAGCAGATTAAAAGCGCGTCCTTCGACAAGCCCCCAGCCGAAGGTTTTGAGGAAACCGCCAAGCATAACGAAATAGACCGGCGTGTACGAATGCCAGTGATTCTCGATATTGCCGCCGAGATAGCGATACATCGGCAGAGCGATTTTATTGTGATTGACAACCTCGTAAGCGACTTGCAGCGTATAGGATTCGTCAGTTTCAGGAACCGGCGCAGTTCCCAACCGTTGCGCGGCGATAAAGGCAAAGCCAACGACAAGCAGAGCAAAGAGGAACAGGTCAAAATGGCGTTTCAGAAAAGAGGTTGTACCGTTTTTTGCCGACGCGGTATCATTCGTTGCATTGAGCGTCTCGCTTGAGATTAGTTGATTGTCAGCCAATTGATTCATTTGCGAGCCAGAGCAATAACCGAAAGTCCGAACGGCAAAGAGAGATGTTTAACGATGCCCGACTCCAGTTTTAGAGCCGAAAAAAAGAGTTTATTCATCAACGGATGAACGGGCTTCACGTCCGATTCTTCGCTACCTGTAAGGCGGGATAAAAAGCGATGTGGCACGGCAAGCGGAAAGAGCAACGTATTGGCATAAGTAGCGCGGTCAATCGTCAAGCCTTGAGCCGTCAGCAGATGTTTCAACCGCCCGCGTGTAAATCTATGTTTGGTTGCTACAACAATATCGTGACTGCCGCGCATCCATTGATATGCCGGTTCACGAATATAGAGAAAACCATCCGGCGTCAAGACCCGCGCTATCTCGTTGACGGCTTGCGCGGCAGCCGCTTGCGATAGCTGATAAATCACATCGAAACAGGTAACGAGATCAAAGGTATTGTCAGCAAAAGGCAAGGCGTTAATCGAAGCAACCGCCGCCGTATGAATATCATTGAGTTTCCAGAGTTCCGCCGCTTCGTAAAAGAGGTCAACGCCAAAGACTTCTGCGGTGGTGAATTGTTCGCGCAGCCACTTCATCGAAAAGCCGGTGCCACAACCAACATCAAGCAGACGTAAAGGCTTATTGCCATTCAAATTTTTACGGAGCAGGGATGCGGTAATCTCGCGCATACCCTGATACCACCAGAGCGTGCGTTCGAGTTCGTACATCCCCCGGTACTCATCTTCACGCATAAAATAAAGTTACAATACCGGAAGCTCAGGCATTCATGCCCGGGCTATTCGTTTCTACAAAACGAAAAAGTTTTCAGCGCCGAAGGTGCGGCATCCAATAGCCCAACGCGATGCGTTGGGGACACGAGGCGTTGACAGCCAAGCCCTGCAAGGGCGACATAATGTTGTTTCGCCCTTGCAGGGCTTGACGAATTTGGTGCAAGCGACCCAACGCGATGCATTGGGCTATCGTATGTCGCTGCTTTGCGGCTTAGTTTCGCAACACAAAAACTTGTATAGAAAGTAATGATCCGTATGCTCCGTAATCATTTCCGCAAATTTGCAACTACCTCACTTGCTGCTTACGGCTTCTTTACTTCTGACTTCTGAATCCTGACTTCTATATTCTGTCATTTTCGCTTCCGGCAGTACAACTTGCACGTCGCGCATGACGACGAGTTTCCACCATAGTTTGGTTAAATCCCGGAAGGTCTTGAACAGGCGTTTGAAGTTGAAGAATTGCGATTTGCCATAGGCTCTGTGAAAGTGATGCACCGGACATTCAGCAAAGCGGAGTCCTGCATCTTGAAGACTCTTGACCATCTCGACACAGATTGTGCCGCTATTGGAATGCAGTCGAACTTTATTAAATTCCGCCCGTCGCACCAGACGGAAATCGCAATCCACATCGCGTATCTTCAAGCCGAAAGCGAGCTTCATCCCTAAACGGTAGATGTTGCCTATCAGGATGCGATGAAAGGGATCAGAGCGACTGGTTTTGTAACCGTTGACCCAATCCACCTCATCGGTCATTAGTGGTACAAGCAGCGCCAGTTCCTGTACGTCATATTGTGCGTCGCCGTCGGTGTAGAAGATTAAATCTTTTGTGGCGCTGGCAAAGCCGTTGCGGAGCGCCCCGCCGTATCCCTTGTTCTTTTCGTGTGTGACCACGCGCAGAGTCGGATAGCGCAATGCCAATTCTGCCAGCACATCGCCGGTATGATCGGCGCTGCCATCATTGACGACGATGATTTCATAGTCGTCCGTAAGAGTGCGTAACGTCTTATCCGCTAAGACAACCAGACTGGCAATGGTGCCAGCATCGTTGTAAGCCGGAAAGAAAACGCTGATACTTGGTCGGTTAGTCATCGTGATTCAGTTTAGAAAAACAGAGTCCGAATTGTACAGGTCGCACTCGCAGGCTTTCAAGCGGACGAAGGATTTGTAAAAATGGAGCCTTCCGCCTATATAGTAGTTCGACAGATGCGTTACAAAGGAAGTCATTATATGCAACTGAAACGCAAGTTAATCTATTCCTTTATGCTAGTGGCGTGGCTGGCACATCCAATCATCGCGGGAAAAATATCTGGAAGTGTGCATTCGGCTGATGGAACTCCATTAGCTAATGTAGAGATTTATGTGGGAAAAGATATTCCCGAAACCAAGACTACTGTAGATGGTTCTTTTGTTTTTGAAGCAAACTGGAAAGTTACAACCATTTTTATTGCTCATCCTGGATTTCGACCTGCGGCAAAGTTGATTGATGCTTCCAGTGAACGCTATGACTTCGGTCTTGAGCCAGAAACTATTTCGACTTGGTGGATCCCTACTTGCGAATATGAGTATCCAAAAACTGTATTACTCCAGCCTTATTATATCGGTCCGTGTCTCATCCTCCCCAAAGGAGTGAAAATAAATACTGGCAGCACCGACATTGATTACCGTGTTGATACGATACAATACGATAGCTGGTGGTATAAGCAATGGAATACGCAAGAATTAGAATTCTGGATAGGATCATCCGCCGGGGGACCGATACCGCCGGATTATCTATTCGAGCAATCCAAGGAATTCACTTTACGTTTCTGGCGAATTAAAAATATGTCGCTAAATGGTATTGATGCCAGAGGCAGCGATTCAAAAAACCGGCGATGGCGGCATATCAATATCGGTTCAACAAGTATAATGTACAGACAAGCCTCAGATAAGGCGGCGAAGTTTTTCGATGGAATCATTGATAGTATGTGTATGCCAGCGCCAAACAAAGTGCGAAAAACTAGAGTTTTATGATGGTTCTTGCGTTATTGCATACTTCCCTGCTCCTACAGGCTGCAAGCGGCTGTGTAGCTGGTGCAGTACTTCTTCTGTCGAAATAGTATTCAAACAATCGTGATGCGGGCAGGCTTTTACCTGTGCGTCGCCTTCGAGTCTGAAACACGGGCTACAGGGCAAGGCGTGGCGTATGATGGCGTGTTGCTCGCCAAGCGGTGCGGTGCGGCGAAAGTCTGTCGGACCGTAAATTGCCAGAACCGGCGTCCCGACAGCTACGGCAATGTGCATCAAGCCGCTATCGTTGCAAACCAATAAAGCGCAACGCTCAATCAAGGCGGCTACCTGTTTGACTGTCGTTTTACCCGCCGCGATTTTGACTTGCTTTTCCAGCCCGCTTGCCAGTTCCTCAATCATCTTGACTTCATTTGGCGCACCGAAAAGGACGATTTGCGCGTCCGGTTGTTCGGTAATCAATTGCTCAATCAATTCCCGGTAACGCTCAAGCGACCACTGTTTCCAGCGCATGGTCGGTGATGTGCCGGGTTGAATGCCGATGACGAGACGATTCGATGGCAAATACTCACTGGCAAAACGGCGGTCACTGTCCGTCAGGTGAATGAAGGTCTGCGCTTCCCTTGCGGTTACTTTCTTTGCGCCAGCCGCCGCAACTAAATCGAGATAGCGTTCAATCTCATGCTCATCTTCGCGCATCTGCACCGGCACATTAAAGACGAAGCTATAATGGCTGAACTTCTCCGACCAACCGGGACTGGTCACATGACCGATGCGAAACTTTGCCCGCGAAAACGTAATCGTCACAGCAAGCTGCCACGAATGGCTGTGAAATTCGTTTATCGTAATGTCATAGCGCGTCGCACGAATGTCGCGCAGTCGCTTGAGCCAGCCGCGTAAGCCGACGGAGTAAGGCAAATTGTAGATGTTATCAAACAGACTCGCCCCTGCTAAGACCTCTTCATTGCCGGTATTGTTGCCAACCTGTAGATCAATTCTGGCATTCGGATAACGCTCGCGCAGAAGTTTCAAAGCAGGCGTATACATAATGAAATTACCCAAACCGTGATAAGCAAAGACCAGAATGCGCTCAATTTTATCGGGATTGAACGCAACGCGAGGCAGCATGGACAGATAGATTTTCAATGCCTTCTCAGCAAAAAATCGAATTCCATCTTTAATAATCTGCTTTGTGCTACTCATGAACTTATTTACGTTTGATAATTTCCAAGACTTTTTGCAAGTCTTTGATTTCGTGTTTTGCCGCTTTATATTTCGGAGCTATTCTAAGAGCCTTCTCAAAACATTTCAGAGCTTCTGCATATCGCCCTTGCGCTCTTATAACCATTCCCAAATTCAAATAGGCTTCAGCAATGTCGCCGCTTTTGCATTTTGTTGCTTTTCGATGACATTCTTCAGCTTCACTCAGCTTGCCTTGCAGAGCCAGTATGCTGCCAAGAAAAATGAGACAACCTGCATATGAAGGATATGATTCAGAGGCTCTTCTATACCAAGCTGCGGCATTTTTATAATCACCTTTTAGTTTATAAAGATGCCCCATATGACAAAGAGGAATGTAAAGAACGTCAGGCTGGCAATCTTTTATGACTTTCCTAAGTTCTACTTTTGCCTCTTCATATCGCGCATATTCATAGAGAGATATTCCCAAATAGAGTCTTGCCAAGATACTATCAGGATGATCTTTGAGATAATCTTTAGCTGTTTCTATAGTAGTCGCAAATAAATCATTATCGTATGCAGATTCTAATTCGCGGAAACGCTGATTCCTCGTCTTTGGTTTTACTTCTTGTTTAATTTTCGATGTCATCGTCGTCTTCATCTCTGGCTTTCTTCGGCTCATTCGCTGCCGGTATTTGCGAAGCGGCGTCTTTTCTGACGAAATAAGAGAAGATGCGATCTTCTACGGCAATGTATTCCTCATTTGCCCAGGCGCGGAAATCCTCGCGGTGGTCTACGGGTTTGAGTCTTGAAAGCGCCACAATTTTCGGGCGTTCCGCTTTCAATCGCTCAAACCATCCGGCAAAACCGCCTTCTTCCATTTTATCCAAATAAGTATCTTTGCCTCTATCAAGGAAAAAGTATTTACTGGCATTTGTCAGCCCGGATAAGACGAGAATCTCGGTTCGCCCCTGAACGAATATCTTATCGCCCGGTTCCAGATAAGCGACGAGCTTTGCTATTTCGGCATCTTGTCTGGCAACTGTCGCATAGCCGCGCCGCATGGCTAACGCGCTCTTTTCATTAAAGACGAAGACCACAAGGCAGACCACCACAAAAGCAAGCGCCGCATAGTTATCTTGCTGGCGTTGCGCTTGCCGATTCGCGCCGTCAGTTTTATACCGTGAAAGATAAGCGAAAAATGTATCAATCATCCAAACAATTAAATACGCCGCAAACATAGCCGCAAATGGCAATAGCGGAATCATATCGGCATTGCCTTGCAGGTCAATTAAACAAAAAAGAAAGTAGACCAACGGCGCAATCAGAATGGCGTGACGCGGCGCATTATCTTTTACGCTTTTGAGAAAACTTTTTCCTGCTTTGCTATGCCTGATTGTCTGTATCACGGCGACAACGAAGCCAATAGCCGCCAGTAATAGATAGATTCGTGATTCGCGGTAATGGGTTTGCAAAATCGCGCCTATTTGCTGAAAGGTGTTCGACACCGAACGCATTTCACGCGGACCGTAAACCGTGCGGTTGTAGTCGAACGACCACATATAAAAGTCCCGCAATGCCCCAACCACCGCAAAATAGAGCAGCATAATTAGTAACGGAATTGCCGCACCGATGATTATCCGAACGACTCTGCCATCGCGCCAGTTGGTCAGGTAGCGCGAAAATGCCAAGCCCGCCGCACCGACAAATAATAGTCCCGGTTGCCAACTGAGCGCCGACAGCATTCCGAATAGTCCTGCCGCAAAGGGCTTATCTTTCCACACCGCCCATAAGGAAATGAGTCCAAAAAGAATCATCGGCGTTTTCGGTTGAATACCGGCATTGAGTCCGGCAAATGAACTGAAGGCAAGCAGAATCAGCGCCGCGAGTATGCCTTTGCGCCGGCTGTCAAAGTAATCACCAGCAATCAAAAACGTGAAGCCGACAGTAAGAGCAAGCAGTAACCCGAAGATCAAGCGAATCGCATAGAGGTCACGCAATCCGAAAGGCTTGGTTACAACAATCGCCGCCGCGCCAATGTAAGCCGAAAGCGGGCTTTTGATATTCACGACATCGCGGTACGGAATGCCGCCACGGGCGATGACCTGTGCGAAATAGTCCCAGTTGGCGCGGTCGCCCCTGACCGGAACTTCCCACAAGCGAAATTGCAGATAGAACAGCGCGGCAAAAATGATGACAAGGAAAAACAGTCGGCGGCGCGTGAACCACTTGAAAGATTGCGATATCTTCGTCTCTGCGTTTGATGAAACAGGTGAAGGAGCGTCGTGCTGGATAATGTCGGTTCTCAAAAGTTCTTCCAAAAAAATCAATGTCGTCTATACCAAATCAGTATATGATATTCTAACAATTTCCTTCTCGTTGTCAGCTACAGCGCGTGAGCAAATTCTCCGGCAGTTGCATATCTCTGCTGTGGGTCTTTTTCCAACGCTCGCATAATGACGGCTTCCAGTTCGAGCGGCACATTCGGCATCAATGACCTGAGTGATGGGGGCGTCAGATTGATGTGATTATACATCATCTCCATTGATTGTTGCCCTGCAAACGGATTTTTTCCGGCCAGCATTTCATAACCAATCACACCGAGACTGTAAACATCGGTCGCCGGGGTAACGGCTAAAGCGTTAATCTGTTCGGGAGACATATAAGACGGCGTACCAGCAACTATCCCAATACCGGTATGATGATTCATTGCATCTCGATTATCGAGAATCGCCAAGCCGAAATCGAGTATCTTGACTTTTATCAAGCCTGCCTCTTCGCGCACCAGCATCAGATTTTCAGGCTTCATATCCCGATGAATAATGCCGACTTGGTGCGCCGTTTCCAGACCAAGACAGGTTTCGCGTAAAATCCGCACCGCTTCGCCAAGTGACAGAACCCCTTCGCGCCGCAATTTTTCGCGCAAGGATTCGCCTTCGACATATTCCATTGCAATATAGAAATTGCCGTCGGTGATGGAAGCATCGTAAATCTGCGCGATGCTGGAATGATTCAAGCGGGCAAGAGATTCGGCTTCCTGACGAAAAAAATTCAACGATTCTTCGGTTCGCCCAAACGCCTGCCCCTGCATCACTTTTATCGCCACTTGCCGCTTGGTACTAATCTGCTCTCCCAAGTATACCGCGCCCATGCCACCCGCACCGAGACGGCGAAGTATCTGGTAACGATTATCAATCAAAATGCCGGTAGAAAGGTTTCTGGTTTTCTCCTGAGCGATTTGCACCGCCGCTTTATTTGTCAGGGCTTCTGTAGGGGAAGGCGCTTTAAGTTCCGAGGTGCCGCCCTGTAGTTCTGTTATGGGCGGCGCGGCGTCCGCAATGGGAGCAGGCGTAAAGGTGGCTTGCGGTATTTCCGGCGGCAAGATCGGCAGGGCAATGTGGGTTACGCCTTTTTGCAGGATGTCCGCATAGGTCTTTTGCACCGCTTCGATTGCCTCTTCCTGAGAGATGGTTATGCCCTTCAATTGCATAGACAGAAGATAGACATAAACGGCTGTGGTAAGCTGTGCCGCAACCGCTTGCTCCAGATGATTCGCTTGCTCCATAACCATTCTCCCGGAATCCCAAAGCGGATATTTTAACTAATGCAAAACCGCAGACTTTTTCTAAACCTCTCTGCGCTGTCTCAGCGTTCTCTGTGTCTCTGCGGTGAAAGAGTTTTGCAACATCGGTTCCCCGACGTTGCCCTAGAATATCGCGCGGCGAAATCCTTCCAGAAAGGGAATCCCCAAACGGTACAACTCTTTGCCATTCTCAACATCCCACATTCGCAGCGTATTATCGTAGCCGCCCAAGGTCAGCAGGCGTTTGCCATCCGCCGACCAACCCACTATCAGCACCCGGCTGGCGTTCTCATGTCCTTGCAGACTGCGCTGGCTGCCGTCGCTGACAGCCCAGATACGCACGGCTCCGACATTGCCCGCCGCCAGATATTTGCCATCCGGCGAAAAGCTGACATTGGTTTCGCCATAACCTTTGTTATCGAATACATAGAGTTGCTTTCCCGTCACCGCATCCCACAAGCGCACAGTGTTATCGCTGGCGGTTGACGCGATCTGCCTGCCATCCGGCGACCACGTTACGCTGCGAATCGGGCTGCCATGCCCTGCCATCACAAAAAGAACTTTGTTAGTCGCCACATCGAATAAAAAGACCCTATAACCGAGTCCGCCAGACACTACTTTTGTACCATCGGGCGACCATTCCACATCGTCCACATAACTGGTGTCGGCATAGCTGCCGAGTACGTCGCCCGTCGTCGAGTCCCATATTTTAACTGAATTATCCCAACTCGCTGAAGCGATGCGCTTGCCGTCCGGCGACCACGCCAGTTCGTCAACATACTTGGTATGAACCGACTGTGTGAGCAAGGCTTTGCTGCTTTGTAAATCCCAGATTCTTACAGTGCCATGATCATCGCCGCTTGCCAGCCGGACGCTATCGGGCGACCATGCCAGATTTCTAACAAAACCACTCATTCCCTGAAATCGTTGTGCCGGTTGCAGGGATGCCGCGTCATATATTTGAATGGCGCTCTCTTCACCAATGGCTAGCCATTTGCCATCCGGTGACCACAGCGTTTTCCACATCAGCAGTTTCGGCGTTTCAATCACTTTAAGCAATTTGCCGCTTTCCGCATCCCAGAACCGCAGCGAGCCGGTGGTACCAAAACTCTGCCCATGAACCGAAACAATCGTCTTGCGGTCGGGCGACCAGGCAGCATCATTGAGCCGACGATAATAGTCATGCTTGCCGCTCAGGAGTAGAATTGCCAGCCAGCCAGCAATGAGAATACCGATGAGCGAAACGATAATCGTTACCTTCTTGCGCCGGCTCATCGGCTGGCGTTTGACAACGGGTTGCACGGCAACCGCAGGCGCGGCGGCAGTTGCTTTCCCGCTCAGATCGGAGGTAACGCTGATGCGAAATTCATTGCCGCAAAACGCGCATTTTACCTGCCCGGTAGCTACCGGCAGCAGAGCGCCACACGCCGGACAGTTATGAGAATGGATAGCCACTATCTCTCTTCTCCTCAGAATTGATTTTATAAATTGACGCGACGAAAACCCTATAAAGGCTGCGCCGTATGCCGTACTTTATTGCACCAACAAGAGGCTCACACCAGCTTGCCTTGTTCAACTTCAAGGATTGCGGTCAAAAACGCCAATGCCGCTGGCGTTGCCCACCAGATGATAATTCGCGTTGACAATCTCACGAATGCGACGGTCTTTCAAGCTGTCCTGCAAGAGGATCAACTTCGCCCGGCGGTCGTTGACCATCTGCAAGACCGCTTCTCTGTCTTCTCTCTTAATGCCGACATTGCGCCACCAGACAAAGCGTGTCGGGTTGCGTCTGCCGGTGAGAAAATAAAATCCCGCGCCGCGCTGCCCAAACGAGAAGATAAAATCATCCGCCGCGCTGTGGTTGTCAACCAGTTGCGTAAGATTTTCAATGAATTCCGCTTGTTTTGGCGGAACAAGGATGCCGCGCCCGCGTTCAATGGCAAGCGGGTAACGGTCAACAAATCGGGAACGCGAATCAAAATTTGGCAACCATGTATTGATAACGCCGACAAGCAGCAATAGCAAGAGCGACAGGGCGCTACCTAAGGCAAAGGCATTTACTCTATTTTGCCACTCTCGGCGCGGTCTCGGCGTTCTCTGCGCCTCTGCGGTGAACGGCTTTTCAATATGGCTCACCTGACCTTGCACTGATAAAGACTGACTTTCTCTGAAATGTTCCTGCCAAATCTTCATGCCCTTGTGCAACAGTAACGCAATCAACAGAAAGGTCGGCGGCAGAGCGCGAACTACATGGTAAGTATCGGCTCGCGGATAGATTTCCAAATACGTGCCAAGCGCAAACAGAGTTACGATAATGATACTGCCATTGCTCCGCCACCATGCTGCCCGCGTTCCCTTGCGCCATTGCCAAATCGTCAGCAAACCAACACCAGCAAAAAGCACGAAGGGCAAATAAGCAACCGCCGCCAGCGCCGAATTTTTGATGACAAAAGCGCGATTCGGTATCAGTAAAGCGACGGCGGCTAAGGTAAAACTAAGCAGTAAAAAGACCGGCAAAACCTTTGGCGCTTTGCGAAGCAGCAGCCCTGCTCCTGATAGTACAACAATGGTTCCGGCGACAACCGGCAATAGACTTTTCAGTGAAGGAAGCCACACAGCGCGTTCGCCACTGTACGCCGAAGCGTGATGCAGGAAATGGTCTATCATTGCGCCCAACGCCTGTTGGCTATAGAGATAGGCGCACATCGGCAGCACAATCAGCGCAAACCCGATGATATAAAATGAAGATTTTTTTACGGTAAGCAGCAGATATTCTGTAAATTTCAGATTGGTAATAAACCCTTCTCTAATCCACAGTGTCAGTATTCCACAGCCGAAAAGCAGGATGCCGACGTTATATTTGAAGAGAAAGACCAGACCGACGCTCGCGCCACTAGCCATCAACCACCGGGACTTATCGCTCTCGTCATACCTCAACATGAAGAGAATGGCGAGCAGCACAAAGAGCATTGCATACTGTGTCGGAAAGACACCAAAAATGTACTTATAGCCAATCCAGCCAAGCGCCAGCGCAACCGGAACAAGCGCCGCCCACGCGCCCATCAGCTTTCTGCCGACGATATACAAAACAAGTAGCGTCGCTATCTTAAACGCGAACAAGCCGACATGAATAGTCATCAAACTGACGCCGAAAAATCGCATCAAGAGAGCATTCAGCCAAAGGATACCGGGCGTATAGTTGTAGAGAAAATCGCGGTAGGGCGCTTCGCCCTGCATCACTCGTTCCGCAGGTGAAATGCTGTAGCCGACAACCGAAAGCCAGACGCCGCGATTGTAAAACAAAGCGTAACAGAGCAACGCCGCAACAATGGTTATGAGTAGCGGCAGATAGCGCATTGCCAACGATTCACGTCGGATGGTTTTCGTTGCGTTAGCTTGTTCAGCAGTTCTGCTCATGCTCTATCGTTCGAGAATCAGGACATCGCCAAATTCTTTAGTCACTGTGAAATTCTCGTTGATGAAATCGCGCATCGGCGAAAACTTTTCGGCTTCCATATCTCTGCGACTCGTAACCATCAGCTTCACCTGTTGCCGTTGCAATGCCTCAAGGGTGGCGATTTTCTCCGCTTCTTTCACGCCGACGCCGCCCCAGAACTGTGCGCCCGACGGATTGCGCCGGTTTGCCAGAAAAAGATACGACGACCCGGCGTAGGATTGGGCAAAGAAATAACTATCTTCCGGCACACGCTCCTGAATGTAACGCACCGTATCGTCTATCTCGGCGGCTTTGTCGGCGGGAAAATAGATGCCTTGCCCGCGTTCTATCGTTACTGGCGTATCGCTTTTGAAGCGCAAGGCTCTATCAAACCACGTTTGCAAGAAGAGTCGAGCGCCGATGCCAAAGAGCAGCACCGGCAGCATCACCAATGCCAGTGCATATTGACTCTTCGTAACAGCAAAATTTGCTATTGAACCTTTGAAAGTATACAGCAGGGCAATGAGCAACAAAGCGACAAACGGCATGGCAGCTATCGCCTGTTCACGCGCAAAACGCGGAAAGGCTTCCATAAACGCGGCAGCCGTAAAAGATGTAAGGGCGAAAATTTCGCGTTGCTGAAGCAAGCTGAATCGCTTGGCAAAAAAGCAAACCGAAAAACCAATCAGAATAACGAACACCGGCGCATAAAAGATTACCGCATCAAGCCAAGCCTGCTTCCCTAGTAACACAAAAAGTAACAGCGAAACACTCAGTAGAAAGACAATGAGGGAAACTAACTGCGGTTGTCCTTTGACGCGGCGGACAAGCAACACGCCAAGCAAAAGCCAACCAACAAGCAGAAACGGCACAAAGGGCAATGGCGCGGCGGCAAGGCGATTGAGCAAAAACTCGCCCGGTGCAAAAAGCAAAGCCTTAACCATTTCTTTGAGCGCCCCGCGTGATTGAATAAAGAGCAACACGGGTAAGACGGTGACCACGACTCCGGCAATCAATGTCACAATCTCTCGATAGCTTTGGGTAAAATGCGGTAGTGAAATTCGCTTTTTTTCTTCGTCAATAAAGAACAATGCCAGCGCCCCGATAAGCGCATAAACACCGATGTTGTGCTTAAACAACGCGAGGATGCCAAGCGATAAACCAGCAAAAAACAAGGCGCTTGTTGATGGCTTTTTACTCAGCAGGAAGAAAAGCGCAAGGCTCAGAAACAATCCTCCGTAGTGCATTGGCACGGCTTTGAATGCGCCATTTGGGCGCAGCCATATTAGTGAAAAAATAGCTGCGCTGAACGCCCACGCGCAGGGCATCAACCGTCTGGCGCAGAAGTAAATCACAAATGTTGTCAAGACTTTGAAGAGTAAGACCACAAACAGAGCATCATAAAGCGATACTGAGAACAGCTTAAAGATAGCGGCATTCAGATAGACGATTGCCGGCGGATAAAGCGTGTGAAAATCCCGGTACGGCGTTTCGCCAGCAAGCACGCGCTCTGCGCCGTAGAGGTTATACCCGATGGAATAGGAGAGCGAATTTTCGCGGTAGAAGAGTTGTGAAAAAAGCGCCAGAGTAATAACAGCAAGAAGCAGAAAGCAAAAAATATCTCCGGCTGGCAGCTTTCTCTTTTCGTGGCTCATTATCGCATTATGCCTCAACTTGTTTCGAGGCAATCTGTAATTCCCGCTTCACCAGACCGGCGCTCGACGTATAAAGAATGCCGCCGATTATGGCATTTAACAAAATCGGCGCAAAGGCGAGAAACGAAAACATCAAGGCTTGTTCGCGTCCGATGCCGATGCCGGCAAATAGCACAACAAGCGCCCATTCCCGTACCCCGATGCCACCGCCCCAGGTCGGCAGCATCCGTATCATATCCACAAGCGAGATGAACGAAAACAGCACAAAGAAATTGATGGGCAGATTCATCGCCCGGGCGACAACATAACAACCAAGCCCCCAGACAAGGCGAATGAGGATGGATAACAAAACCGTCGCCAGCAACATCTTTTTCTGTTTTCTGAGTGATGATATGGCTTCGAGCGTCCGGGCAACAGCAGAGCCAAGCCGTTCGAGTTTGAACTTCGCGCCACCCCATCGTGCCAGCTTTGCCAATTTTGCCGAGAGATATTCACTCATCAGCGCCATTGACGCAAGCAATGCCAATGCCAGCGCCGCTTCGCCGTAATAGAAGGTGCGGCTTTCCGGCAACTGCCCGCGACTGGCAACGGTGGCAAGAAAGCCGAGAAGCAGCAGGACAAATAAACCGACCAATCGCTCGTAGATCAATGATGATAAGACAAACGGTTTATCCCTTACGTCACGGTCAGCATAGACCAACCGCGCAACATCACCACTGATGCCGCCACCGGGAATGAAATTCATGAAAAAGATGCCGATGAGATAGTAGCGAAAGAGACGATACGTTTTTATATGATGCCCGCGTGTGGCGAGGATAACACCCCAGCGATATGCCATTAGCCAGTTGACGCAAATCGTCGCCAGTATGGCAAGCGGCAATAGCGAAAGGCGCGTTGCCTTAATCGCTTCCAGAAGATTGCGCGTATCCGATTTGTAAATCAACAACGCCAGAGCGCCGACGCCGATGCAGACCTGTAGCAAGCTGCGAAGATTGATGCCGCGTTTCGCTTCCCGGTTCTGTTTGTCGGCAATAGATGATTGCATTACTTTTTGCCCGATTTGAAATGCACGTCAATCCACATCCGCGCAATCTCTTTCAAGGTCGAAAAAATGTGGCTGGCTCTGACAGTTGAGCTTCCGGCTTGACGCGGATAATGGCGCACGCCGATTTCAACAAGTTTCATGCCGTTATATCGCGCTTTTGCCAGAATCTCGGCATCTACAAAAAATTTCTTCGATTCAATCGTCACCTTATCAAAGACTTCGCGGCGAAAGAGTTTGAAAGCGCAATCCACATCACGGACATTGATCCGAAAGATCATTCGCACCAGCAGATTATAGCCCCACGCCAGTACCAATCGGGTCAACGGGTCAAAGCGATAGATACGAAAGCCACAAACAATGTCGGCGTCTTTAATAAGCGGCAACAGGTTCTTCAATTCCCGGACATCAAATTGATTATCGGAATCGGTATAGAAAACCAGTTGATGACGGGCGCTGGTGAAGCCGCTTTTCAACGCCTGTGCATAGCCCTTGTTCGGCGAATGGTGAATGACGCGAATATGCTCAGGGTCGGCGGCTGCCAGCCGGTCAACAATTTCTGGCGTTGCATCAACCGAGCCATCGTTGACAACAATGACTTCCCAATCGCGCAGCTTCAAAGAGCGCAACACCTCTGCCATGCGCGTCGTCGCCGTTTCGATATTCTCTTCTTCATTGTACGCAGGCAATACTGCGGATATAGAGTCAACCATTCAATCTTCAAGTTCCAGCAGATAATCTCAGGCGGATGATGAGTCAGGCGCTTCTGGATAGAACCGTTTAGCATCTCGTTTACGCGAGAATATCTATCCCAGATAGCCTAATGCCCGCAATCGTTCGCGTATCTCTTCGCTGTCTTCTTCGCTCATCACATTCACCATGTCATCGCTCTCATAGACAGACGCACCCGAAATGCGGACAGGGTTTTGTTGCATATACTCTGCGGTGAAAATCTCTGCCATCACGCGCCCATCCATATCTGCCGGAACTTCTGCGCCCGCCGCGTGCAGAATGGTCGGCGCATAATCAATGATTCTTGCGCCTTCAAATCTCAACCCTTGCTGCAACTCCGCGCCGCGCCCAATCATAATGCCGTGCATCCGATGGTCGCCGGAATTGCCATAAACCGGCGTGATAAATTTATTGGAAGTCAAATCCAGAGTGCCTAATGGCTTATTGGTCATATCAGTTGGCAGGAATTGTAAATCGGGCGATTCGTCGGTGTGCGCTCCAGTGTAGAGGTCTTCGCGTCGCCAGATGCCATCAATCAACGGTTGCTTGGTTTCCGGGTCAACGAGGTTACGCAGCCGCTCGGTGATGTCCGCCATCACGCGCTCATACTCCGCGCTGGGTTCGACGATGCCATGCTCTTCGCGCCCTTTCAGGTTAATGAAAATCTGCCCGTAATTGCCTTTTGAAAAAGCAACAGTGCGCGACCAGTCTACATCATCGAGCGACAACATGAGCGCATTTGCCAGCTTCATCAGTTTTGAGCGATTGCTGACGCCAACTGACAAGCGCAGATGCGCCAAGCCAAGTTTCATAGCTGAGCGATAGGCTAAATCCGGCGTTAATCCTAATCTAAAAAGCGCCCGCTTGATGCGCGTCATGGCATCGCCTTTCAAGACCAGCAAACCTTCATTGAGCAACCAGACGTTGAAGCAGAGGAATTTTTTAATCGGACCGAAACCGTGATCCGAACCCATAAAGATTGTTGTCTCCTCGCCTACTTCATCGAATAACTGTCCCAGTGTTGCGTCAACGGCTCGCCAGTATTCGTGTATGCGCCCGATATGCGCGTCATACTCCTGCTGATTGAAAAAGGGATGCGACTTGTCGAGCAGATGCCATAACTCATGTTGAAATCTGTCGGTACTCCAATAATGAGTGACGAAGATTTCCCACGAGTAATTATTCATCAGATAGAGATTGACTTTGGTTTTGTATTCGAGTTCGGCAAAGAGTTGATCAAGAATTTTATCCACATTGCCGGGTGTGTAAACTTCGGTGATATAGAGTTGATAGTCGCCGAATTTTGCTTCAATCTCCTGCCGCAAACTTTCGGGATAAGTGAAATCGGTGCGCCCGCGTGGGGTCAGAAAATCGGCTACCATAATGCCGTTCGCCATCTTCGGCGGATAAGTGACCGGCATATTGGTTACGATGGCAGGTCTGCCGAGATTGCCGAGAATATCCCAGAACGGCAGCCCGTCACGGACGCGGGAACTGACCGGCATATCGGGCAACTTGCCGGAACCTTTGTGACGCACCAGAAATTCAAAAATGCCGTGTTTGCCGGGATTTGTTCCCGTTGCAAACGATACCCATGCCGTCGGCGTGATCGGCGGTATGGTGGTTTCCAGTGGCGAACGCACCCCTTCAGCAATGAAGCGTTGCAAGCGCGGCATCAATCCTTGCGCCATCAAGGGGTCTAAAACATCAAAGGTTGAGCCATCCAACCCTATAAATAAGACTCTTTTACTCATAACAAAAACCTTGACTATAAAGTAGAAGTCGGCAAACTTCAACTATACAGATTGCCCCGCACGGACAGCAGATGGCACAGCAATGCCAGCACACTCAGGCACAATAACAGCATCGGGAAGACCTCGCTGCGTTTGCGATTCTTGATGAAAGAAAAGACTTGTTGCCGCGCCTCTGCCAGACGATGCAATTCTCGCGGTTCATAAAAGCGTAACGCCAGAAGAATCAACGGAAACGACAACGCCAGCAAAACTTTCAGCGCCATAGAAAAAAGCAGCGTCAAGGTCTGCGGCGCATCGCCACGCTGATAATCAATTACATAAAACAGCACAATCAGCGCGACGCCAATGCTAAAGGCAGTTGCCACGCGCCCCCATTCATATTTCACTTTGAAGAAATAGTTGGAAACGCCATAGCGCAATCCGGCAAAGAAGAGATACGAGAGCAGCGTCGAAATCGTCGCTCCGAGGCTGTGATAGCGCGGAATCAAAACGAAATTCAAAGCGATATTGAACGCCAGCGCCGCCAGCGTCAATAGCGAGCCGTAAATCGTTCGTTTGCGAAGCGTAATGCCGACATTCATCACCCGCGAAGCGCTGTCCAGAACCACAGCGATTGCCAGTAACGGCAACAGCGTCGGCAACAGATGATAACTACGATGGGCATAAAGCAGTACCAAATCGCCGCCGATAGCCGCCGCCAGCAAACTCAAAAACGTACTTAGTAAAACGATATAGGTCAGCACCCGCGAGTAATACTCTTCGGCTCCCTCTTCGTGCATAACTTTGAAGCGCATCACCGTCCAGACCTGGGCAAAGGGCATGGTCGCCAGCATCGTAACCGCGCCGACAATGTTATTTGCCAGCGCATAAACGCCGACTTCGCGCTCACCGGAAAAATGCTCCAGAAAGAAGCGGTCACTCATAAAAAAGAGATTGGTGGCGACTGTCGTAAAGATGAGCGGGACGCCAAAATGCAGCAACCCCCTGAGTTCGGCGAAAGAGAATTTCAAACTCAAATCACGCCTGACGGTGACATAAAACAACGCCGCTTCGATGACGCCGCTGATTAACTTGCCGGTCAGCACACTTTGAACCGATGCTTCTACGAAGAGAATAAAGTAAGTAATCAGCCCGACTTCGAGAACGAAAGAAAAGATATTCAGCAGCGAATAGCGCACCGAGCGAAATTCGGCTCTGAGCATCGAATCGGGAAGCGATTTCAGCACCTCAAAGAAAGTAATAAGAAAGATAATGCGTAACAGCCCGTCTTTCGTGGTATCACCCTTGAAGATTAACGCCGACAGTTGCGGGGCGATTTCATAGAGCAGCAGGGTAAAAACCGCAGTTGAAACCAGCAGAAATAGCAGCGCCGTGCCGACAATGCGGCGACGTTGTGAGGCTTCTTGTGTGGCGTAGTAATTGTGAAAAAATGCCTGATTCAAGCCGAATTTCAAGATGCCGGTAAGTAACATAAAGGTCAGCGTCAGCAGCGCCAGAACAGCGTACTCACTTGCCCGCAGTTTGCGCGTGTAAAGAGGTACAAGAAAGATACCAAAGGCGCTATTGACGAGGTTGCCAATGCTGTAAATCAAGGTATGCTTGAAGGTATTTTTTATCTTATCGTAGAGCGTAATCGTTTCCCCTGTTTTCAGGCTTACAGAATCTGCGCTTCTTGCCGCCGGTGTAAGATAATCAGCGCCATTAGCAGAATAAGCGCCGAAGCAAGGCTGATAATCCCTGCTACTCGAAAAACCTTTGGAGCAAAGGTGAATAATACCACATGACGACCGGCAGGTACGCGCACCGCTCGCATCGTATGATTCGCCCGCAGGATTTCTACGGGATTCCCGTCTATCGTCGCTTGCCAGCCGGGATAGTGGGTATCGCTCAACACCAACAAGCCATCGGCGGCGTTTTCGGTTTCAATCATTACCTGATTGCGTTTATCTACTATGATTTTTGCGCTCGCCGTCAGTACCGAATGTGAGATTTGCCGCGCTTGTCCGCCTTCAATGACTGCCGTTGTCCGCACATCAAAATCAGGGTTTTTGAGAATTGCCAGCGCCGGTTCAGATGCAGAATTGATCTCCTCAGCGGCAAAGAAGGCTCGCGGCGACGCTTTCGGGTTTTCGTAGAGCGCCACACCCTCTGATTGCAAAATCAATTCGCTCTCTGGCGGCGGCGGCGCGACTTCGTTTGTTATTACATAACGCGCATTGAGCAAATCTAAATAAGGCGACACTGAGGTTTCAAAGACGACATGGCTTAAACGGCTTTGCGGCTCAATGAGGGAGCAGAATTCGCGGTATGATTTCGGAAAGAGTTGGTCTTTGCCCGTTACCGTTGGTATCTGATAAGCTAGCAGCGTATTCGGCGGCGCAATAACCTTCTCAGCCTGTGTAGAGGTACGGCGGTTCGTTTCAATGCCGGAAGGCGTTATCAGCACACGACCCGGCGGCAGCGAGCGCAATTTTTCGGTAATTGCGGTTTGCGGAAAGACCCGCGCCGCATCGTGTGTTTTATCGTATTGCCGGCTGTTCCAATAGAGATCGCCTAGCAGAAAAATTACCAGAACGGCGGAAAATGTTTTCTGTGTGAGTTTACCGGCAACCCAAAAATGCAACAATAGATAAGCGACAAGCAGGAACAACAACGGTACGAGTATTGTACTTTGCAACGGCGCAAATTGTGAAGCCAGCGCCGTCAACACGCTCTTGGCGTAGGCTTGCCAGCCTGAGCCGGGAACGTAATCAGCCGAGGCGCTGAGCCAGCCCGCGAGTTTCAACCCATAAGAAAAAAGAATGCCTATGCCAACAAGCGCAAGTGACACAATAAGAAACCTTTTGACATAATGGGCAAAGCGTTGCAGGCTCTCTTTTCTTGCTGCAAGTAATTGCTCCATACCGAACCCCGCGAGAACGGCTGCCGCAAAAATAAATAGGACTCCGGCGCGAACGATAACGCGAATCGTTTGCAGCACCGGCACAAAGCGGGTGATACGAACATAGAGCGGCGCTGCCATCATCACCAAAAGCGCCAGAAGAAATAAGAGAATAAAAAATCGCCGCCGTTGATGATGAATCGCCTCATCCTGCGCTGCCGGATTTGCCTTCGCATCCTCAACAAGAGAATTATTCTTATCTCGTCTTTTTTGCCTTACTGAATAGAACAAAAAGCCCAACGGCAACAAAGCGGCAATGCCGAGATACAAGCTATGGTCGTGCGAGACGTTCAACGCCGTGAAGAGGTTTATCATCTTCGCGTCATAGGCTGTGCCGAAAAGGTTAGGGAAAACAAGAGTCAACAGATACCACGGTGGCAGATAGATATAACTATTCTCCGTCGGCACGATTTTGCGGTTGGAATAGCCCAAGAGTTCCATTACCGGCAGCCATTGAGTAGCAGAGAGAAGCAATCCAACAGCTACAGTAACCGCCAACATTCCGAAAATCTGTGTTACAGCCAATGGCTTTGGCGTTAGTAGGTTCTTCACCCGCAGACCGAAAACCGTGTAGTACAAAACGATTGCGCCGGCGTAATAGATTTGATTCGGCATATAGGCGAAGTACCACTGCGCCGCCAGACAAACTCCGGCGAAGATTGCCTGTGTGTAACTGTTTCTGGTAATCGCCCGGTCAACGAAGAGAAAGATGAGCGGCAGCCACATCAAGCCGCCCCACCAGCCAAGCCCCGTGAGGTGAAAAAGCGAATGCGCCGAAAGTTCAAAGACCAACGCCCCAAACAATGCCCCACGCGGACTGACGCCAATGATAATCAAAAAGAGATACAAGAAGATTGCGCCGAGCATCAGTTCGACGAGTCGCGCCACTGAGTAACCAAGCGGCAAATCAAGAAACGAATAAAAAAGCAGCGACGGCGAAAAGATGCGCGTCACGCCATCGGCATAGATCGGATGTCCGCACATCGTATAAGGGTTCCACAATGGCAGTTCGCCGTCACGATATGCCGCAACAATGAAATACTCCCGCGTGATATACATATCGGTCGGGTCGCGGCGATTGTATGGATAATTCTCGATTTCGCTTACGCCATAGCCCCAAGGCAATTGATTATTCAGCGTATTGACATCAATGATGGTCTGCCCAAGAAAAAAGACCTGCCAGTAAAGTACAACGATTGCCAGCACAAGCAGCGACAAATTCACAAAGTGGGCGAAATGTTTTTTGTACGGTCTGTTGAGTGAGCCTGTCATCAAGGTGCAATTTACCTTTTCGAGGAATGGTTAAACAAAGGATGGCGTGAAAAAAGTAAGGCTGTTTGATGCAAGATAAAGATTCACCGCAGAGGCGCAGAGAACGCTGAGACAGCGCAGAGATTGGTTTTCTCTGTGCAACCTCTGTGTCTCGGCATCTCTGTGGTGGAAGCCTTGTCTTCGCCACAACCTTGATTCAATAACAACCTTTGGCATTAATTTTAGCATTACCAAACAAAAGACCGTTGCTTACAGATAGCCCAGACTGCGTAATTTCTCTTCAATCAATTTTTTTTCTTCCACAGTTAAACCGCCTTCCGAAGCTGTTGTATCTTTGTTTGCTGTGGTGAATTGTACCTGTTGCGTACCTTCAGTCAATTCTTCAAGCGCCCGTCCATCCAAATCATCCGGCACAGCGAAGCCCGCCAGATGCAGAATTGTCGGCACAAGGTCATAGACTTGCGGAGTTTTGTCAGTAGACAATTCAAGATTGGCGCGAATCCGCTTACCTTTGGCAATCAAGATACCTTCCGGGCGATGATCGCCGCTCCACCAGAAGCCTTTGGCTTTTATGTCGTCCGGCGGTTCGCCCATCCGTGCGGCGCGATTCCAGTAGATGTAAAGATCGCTGGCGCGGCTCGTATATTCGCCCTTGTAGACTTCATCGCGGCGGGCAACTCGCTCAACTACGTTCACTCCGTTGGCATCCTTCCAAGTCTGTAAAGCAGCGATAATTTCATTACAAGTCTTCGCGTACTCTTCCGGCTGCACAATGCCGTCTTTGTTGCGTCCGACAAGATTGATGTTGATAACATGGCGACCAGCTTCCGTGTAGGCGACGGTGCGCGACCAATCAATTGAAGCATAGAATGAATCTTTTTCGGCGGCTTGCAATTGTTTGACGCGCTCATCGCCCAAGCCCGACTTAATCGTCTCTTTCAATCGCGCCGGTAATATCGTTTTCGCTAGTCGTCGGCTTGCGGTCATGAAGGAAGCCCGGGCTTCTGCGGTCTTTGCGCGTAGCATAAAACCTTGCGTTTCCAGCCACGCCGCCAGATGATACGACGCGCCGGAGTGCAAGCCCATACCGTGATCGGAAATGATATAAACTTGCGTTGCCTCATCGGTAAATTGCAGGAGTCGGGCAATCGCCGCATCAAGCGATTGATAAATGGAGAGCAGCGCGTCTAGGTAAGGTGAATCGGCAGCATATTCGGGATGCGATTCATCCGCGTATTTCCAGAGATTATGCCCGCCCCAATCACTTGCGGTATAGACGGTCATAAAGAAATCAGTCGGGCGTGTCTTGAGCAGATATTCCGCAACCTGGGTTTGCGTTTCAACGCAATTGAGCCAGCTTTGAATCGCCTCAGCAAGTTTTCCGGCACGCATCAAATCGCCAAGATTTTTAGGCGCATAATGATAAGTCGGGAATTCAGAAAAAATTTCTTCACGTAATTCGGCGGGACAAAAAGCATTGGCAGTAAGCGAAGGCGCATCCAATCCGCTAACCATATAACCGCCCGCGCCGAACTCTGCCGGATAGGTCATCGGCACATTCAAAAAACCGCACGTCTGCCCTTGTCGCGCCAGATGCCGCGAAATTAACTCGCCGTTACGGTCGCCGCCTTTGAAAAACTCCTGCTTTCCGCTAGCGAAATCCCTATCAGAAAAGACATACAACCCGTGCCTGCTGGGATTAAGTCCGGTCAGAATCGCTGTCCACGCTGAGGCGCTGTGCATATTCGGTGTAGATAATAGTACCGAAGACACACCTTCCTGCATCAAGCCCGCGATGGTTGGCAGATGCCCAGCCGCCGCCCAAGGCTTCACTAAATCCATCGTTGCGGCATCAAGACCAATAATTAAGAGTTTTACAGGCATAAGTAAAAACTATGAAGCGGATTGTTTAGATTTTCTTTTTTGTATCTGAACAGAAACTATCAGGCAAATAAATCTGATTACACTCATTATAGCGAAAGCCTTAAAATAGGAGGGGAGGTGACTTGAAAATGTCTTTCTTATCATTCCTAACAAATTTATGTCTACACTATAATTTCCATAATCATAAAAAAATTCCGCATCTCGCGCATGTACACTTGCGAAAAATCCTATAACGAAATACCAAAGCCCAAATCTTAGTTCATTGCGAACAATATCTTTCTGAATCCGTAATGAATAGATCAGAGAGCCAATGAAGGAAATAAGGATAAGAGCCAGATAGAATCCCATATCAACACTTTCTTATTCAATATAGCCTAATGCTCGCATTCGTTCCCGCAGTTCTGCCTCTTCGTCAGCATGGTAGATTGTTTCAACCGGTGTTTCACCCATAGCGCGATAAGCAGTGCCTTGCCGTTTTATTGCAAGCGATTCGTTGAAAACCTCTTCAATCACTCGCCCATCCGCATCGGTTGTCAATTGACAACCAAGTGAGACGAGAGCGGTTGAGCCAATATCACGCAGATTCGGCTGAACCTGAAAAGTCGCATTGCTTTTAATTCCCTTTCCCCAGGCGATGAAGATGCCATCTTTTGCGTGTGTGCCGGTGGTTGAGTCTGCCGCTACAATCGTTTCACCGTAGCCCGGACGCTCGTTGTAAACGTATTCATCACGCAACGGAATCATTACCAAATCAGGCAGACGGTGAGCATTCAATCCATTAAATGCTTCTTCGCGGCGCAACACATTTTCAAAAATGCGAATGCCATCAATGGGCGAGGTGAGATTTAACAATGCCTGTCGCGCTTCTTCGATAATCCTATCAAATTCATTATCGCTGACAATGCCTAGCCGTTCGCGCCCTTTGAGGTTTACCCACACGCCTTTATCCTGCGCGAAGTAAGCGCGGGTGCGCGTGAAATCTATCTCATCGAGAAACACGCTGCCGTACTGCACCTTCTTTTCCAGCGAATTGCCATTCAGTTGATTGCCCAACAAGCGGCGCGAAATCTTCTCTTTCAGTGATTTCATCTGCGCCCGTTGTCGCCTGCCTGATTTGAAGGTGAGCAATCCCGCCTGTGCCAACAATTCATTAACGCGCACTTCGTAAAGTTCCGAACAGAAACCATGGTCGGAAACGATAAAGACACGACAATCGGCGGGCAATCGCTCAAGCAAACGTCCGACGGCGGCATCGAGTTGCGCGTAAGTATCTTCTATGAAAGTGCGAAATTCGGCGGGCGTATCGGGATTATGACGCGGATGCTCAATGCTCATATCCGCCCAGAAATCGTGTTGCGCCCGGTCAAGCACCGAAAAGACAATCATAAAGAAATCCCAGCTTTCGCGTTCCAGCAAATAATGCGCGAGGCATTCGTGATTGTCTGTCGCTTGGCGAAACTCGGCGGCGCGAGCGTATTTGTCCGGGTGGCGTGATGGCTCAATAATGTAATCCGGTATTTTGGACAGAATCTCCGGCTTCAATGCCGCCGGGTACGTCCATTCGACATTCGGGCTTGGCGTAAGCATTCCCGTTACCATTGCACCGTTTAATGGTTCCGGCGGGTAGGTTGTTGGCACATTGATAACGATGGAGCGCCCGCCTTGTTCGGTCAATAAATCCCAGACGTGACGAGTCAGAATATCGCGCCCGCTCATCGCCCGCACGGAATAATCACCGGGATTTTTAATAAAAGGTGAAAAGACGCCATGCATTCCTTCGCTGGTTCCGGTCGTGCAACTCGACCAGCCGGGAAAGCTGTTTGGCAGCGTCGTTGACCGTAGCGGCGCGTGTGAACCTTCGCGCATCATTCGCGCCAACACCGGCAAACGCCCTGCCGCCGCCAGCGGCTTAATGATGTCAAAGGTCGCCCCGTCCAGTCCTATGATTGCGGTCTTCATTACAAAAAAGCTATCTAAATGTGTGACTCTTTTTGTCGCGTAGCGATGCTTTGAGTTTAGCCGTGTGTTTTAACGCACGGAACCGAGAGCATAAACCCATCGCGTCGCGTAGCGACGGTTGAATCGAGCCGTAAATCGCTGTCAATCGTCGCTGACGCGACGCGAAATCATGGCTATCCGGTTTTCCGTGCAATAAATTACACGGCTAAATTCAATAAGCCGCTAGGCGGCAGGGTTGAATTAGCATCGCACTCTAAACGAGCCGCACTTGAGATAAGAGATAAACGGCGGCAGTAAGACCTGCGATTCATCTCTTAAAAAATCGCACTTCAGTTAAGCGTACAGCGCCTCTTCCCTTTCGCTCACTGCCAGTAAATTCATCTCTTCCAGCTTTGCCAGAATTTTCGCCAGACTCTGTTGCGGCGTTTCCCTGTCGGAATGCACCGTAACTTCCGGGTTGACGGGCGCTTCATACGGGTCATCAATGCCGGTGAAGTTCTTTATCTCACCCGCCAGGGCTTTTTTATACAGTCCCTTTACATCGCGTTCCGCCAGCACATCAATCGGACACTCGACATAGACCTCGACAAAATTCTGCATCTCGCGGCGCAATTCGTCGCGCACCTCTTTATAGGGTGAAATGGCGGCGGCAATCGCCACCACGTCATTACGCGCCAGCAGATTACAAACAAAACCGATGCGTCGGATGTTGGTATCGCGGTCTTCTTTAGAAAAGCCCAAGCCTTTCGATAGATTGGTGCGAATCACATCACCATCGAGAATTTCAACTTTACAACCACGCGCTTTCAACTCCGGTTCGAGTAGGTTAGCAAGCGTAGATTTGCCCGCTCCCGATAAGCCGGTAAACCAGATGGTAAACCCTTTTTGACTCATTCTCTCTCCAAATCATAACGGTAGCATAACCCGCAGGTTACGCTACAAAAATAAAAGTGCAACGACAAAGGCGCTACCAAGAATCAATCAACAGCGCCGATTCGCCCCTTTGCTTAGATTATCAGCCGACGAGCAGGACACGGTACGAAAATGCTCGTCGCGCAAATTTTTGACTATACACGAGCAATACGACATTCGGAAAGTCGCCGATGAACGCGCTATGGCAACGATAGCCCGTAAATCTCAGCGGCATTGCTTGACAGCGAGCAACGGCAAAGTAAATAATCGCCGCGCTTTTTTATCGGTTACGAAAGAAGCAAGCAACAACGACAGCGATAAGGTCGGGTACGTCAAGGAGCAACGCTCGGCAATTATGAAACGCAGCGCAAGGGTTATCGGCACAGGTTCGCCAGTTCCCGCGAAAATTGTCACCAACGACGATTTGAGCCGAATGTTGGGCGAAGTTATAAAAACGCATGAAACACCCGAACATCTACACCTTCCTTACAAGCTGTGTGGCAACAAACCGCGAGCGCACGGTCTTTTATTCGTGGCGTGAGGATAAATGGCATGGCACATCATGGGCAGACTTCGAGAGCGAAGCCTTCGATTTCGCCTGTGCGTTAAAGACATTCGGTTTTGCGCGTCAAAAAGCGGTCTGTGTGTTGATGGGCAATAATTTGCAATGGGCAGTTGCAGACATCGGCACAATCTTCGCGGGCGGCGTCAGCGTTGGCATCTATCCGACGAGTTCCGTTGAGCAATGCCAATACATTATTAACCACGCCGAGGCGGAATTTGTCCTCGTAGATACGGCAGAATGCTTGCAGAAAATTCTTGCCATTCAGGATGAACTGCCTGCTGTGAAAAAGATACTCGTGCTGGATGAAGCCCTCGCAGATGAATCTCGCGGCGTGATGAGTTACCGGAATTTTTTACAGACTGGCGCAAATAATCGTCAGCGTTTCGAGCCTATCATAAAAGCAGAAGCCGCAAGCGCATCAGCCGATGACGTGGCAATCATGGTCTACACCTCCGGGACAACAGGGCTTCCGAAAGGCGCTTGTTTGAGTCATCGTTATATTCTCAACAGCGCCGCCTCAGTAGTCGAAACCATCGGTTTGCGCGACAGCGATACGGCTTTCTCTTACCTGCCGTTCTGCCACGTTGCCGAACGTATCGCCGGATTCTACACGCGGCTACTTGCCGGAATGACGACCCGGTTCATCGAGGATATTACGAAACTTTACAGTGCCATGCTGGAAATCAAGCCGACCATCTTTGGCAGTCTGCCGCGTTTTTTTGAGAAGATTCATGCCCGTATTATTGCTGACGTAGAGCAAGATTCAGCAGACGAACGCAACAGGTTTTATCAAGCCCTTGAAGTCGGGCGTCAGGTCAGCCGCTTGCAGCAGGCGAATCAACCTGTGCCGGAAGATTTGCGAGAGCAGTATGCACAAGCAAAGCCTATCTTATCCGCGAGAGTGCAGACCTACACCGGCGGCAATATCCGCATGATGACTTCGGGTGGCGCTCCGTTGCCGCTTGAAATCGGTGAATTCTTCTTTGCCGCCGGTATCCCGATTCTCGAAGCCTACGGGCTGACAGAAAATGTGTGTGTCGCTTTCAATCGTCCCGACAATCCCCGCTTCGGCACGGTTGGCGCGGCGATGGTTGGGTGTGAAATCAAAATTGCCGATGATAGTGAAATTCTGGTTCGCAGCGACATGATGTTCAGCGGTTACTATAAAGAGCCGGAAAAGACCGCCGAGATGTTCCGCGATGGCTGGCTACTCACGGGCGATTTAGGCGCATTGGACAAACGCGGCTTTTTGAAGATAACCGGGCGCAAGAAAGAGATCATTGTCACCTCAACGGGAAAGAACGTCGCGCCGTTGCTGCTTGAAAATATGTTGAAAGAGCATCCGCTTATCAGTCAGGCAATGGTTTACGGCGACGGCAAAAGTTATCTGGTGGCATTGATTACCTTGAATCAAATTGAAGTTGAAGAGTACGCCCGCAGTAGAGGCATTGCTTATTCAACTTATGCCGCCCTGACACGAAATGGTGAAATCCGCTCACTCATCGAAAAACAGGTTGCCGACGTGAATGCCAGAGTTTCATCAACCGAAGCAATAAAACGCTTCACCATACTTGAACGCGATTTCAGCATTGAAGCGGATGAAATCACCCCGACAATGAAAATCAAGCGCAAGGTTATTGCAGGACGATTTCGAGGCTTGCTTCAAAGTCTGTACATATAACTCACGTTATGCGGCATAGAGGAGCCAGCGACAATGTTCAGGAGCGGGCGTTAGAGTTCAACCTTCAGGTTGGTCGTAGATGGAGCAGACGAAAGTTGTGATTTCCGGCGAACCTCGCGCTGCCCATTTTGAGGTTGCCAGCCTTCGCCGTACCCGTGAAGGGACGGCTGGTGAAGCTACGACCAACCTGAAGGTTGAACTCTAACGCCCGCACTTCAAGTTTTGCCTGTTTCCACTTTTTTGCGTAACGTGAGCATATAAAACAAGACATCAACAATGCCCGTTGTCTTAATTCGTATTCCGTCCAGCCACACGATTTTCAAGAATCCCGATGCCTGCTATCTCGATTTCGATGAGGTCGCCTGCCTTCAAAAAAATTGGCGGATGGCGATGCACACCGACGCCTGATGGCGTTCCGGTTGTAATTATATCGCCCGCTTTCAGTGTCAAATCCTGTGAGATGAATTCCACCAGTTGCGGGATTTTGAAGATTAAATCGCCGGTGTTGGAATCCTGCCGGAGTTCGCCGTTGACGCGCAATTTAAGGTCAAGGGTATGCGGGTTGGTGATTTCATCTGTTGTTACCAGAACCGGACCACATGGCGCAAAGGTGTCAAGCCCTTTGGCTCGCGCCCATTGCTTTTCACTCTTCTGTAAATCCCGCGCCGTCACGTCATTCATAATCGTATATCCGGCAATATAATCATAAGCTCGTTCGGCTTTAACATTCTTTGCCTCTCTGCCGATAACAAAAGCGAGTTCGCCTTCATAATCAATCTTGTCACTGATGCGCGGCAGTTGAATTTGTGCCTTGGGTGCAGTTAGTGATGTGGTGTTTTTTGAAAAGATAAGCGGCGAAGCGGGTGGCTCAATACCCTGCTCGGCAGCGTGCGCGGCATAGTTCAAACCAACCGCAAGAATTTTACCCGGACGTAACACTGGCGGATTCAATTGCACGTCGGTTAGCGGTTCGATAATGCCTGCTTGTTTCGCTTCGGTGTGTAATGAATAGGCTTCCAGAACCCATAAAAGATGATTCAGCCAATCCAGCCCAATATAATACAAATCCAGCGCATCATGTAATACCATTGACTCATCGAGCCGGTAATCCTGCGCGAATTTCACTTTATAGAATTGATAAAATGCGGTTATATCAATGACCTCTTCGCCCCGCAACACTCCCGCCCGGTCTTCGCCGTCTAACTTCATGGACAAAAATTTCATAGTCGCTCCTCAAATGAAATAGGCGCGGCGATTATAGCAAACAATAGTTGCCCTGCCGATTGGCTTTGCTCTATTGTGTGCGACTGGAAAATCATTGTTTGAAAAGGCGACAGCAAAATGAAGATCAAAGAGTTCGAGATGGAGCGGTTTCAATCTACGTGGGAGAATACGGTTCGCTATAACCTCTCGGAAAGCGGCGTCCATCCGCTCACGATTGATGAATTGCTGATTGATGAAACTGATCGCCGCGAGTTCTTAAATCTGCAACTCGGTTACAATCAGGCAAACGGTACGCCTGAACTACGCCGCCGCATTGCCGCAATCTATGACGGGGCGACGGAAGACAATATCTTAGTCGGCAACGGCACTGCTGAAGTCAATTATCTGGTCGCCTGGTCGCTGATTGAACCGGGCGATGAAGTATTGATGCTTGTGCCAAGCTATCTGCAATTCTACGGACTCTTTGAAACTTACGGCGCAAAGGTGAAGCCGATTCCGTTGCTTGAATCACAGAACTGGTCGCCCGATTTTGAGGCGCTGGAAAGCAACATCAATGCAAAGACGAAAATCATTGTTGTCACCAATCCCAATAATCCAACCGGAGCGATTTTAAGCGCCGACGAGATGCAACGATTGATTAATGCCGCGCAACGAGTCGGCGCGTGGCTCTTGGTTGATGAGGTTTTTCGCGGCGCGGAACGCCTCACGGTTGAATCGCCGAGTTTCTGGAGCAGCTATGAACGGACGATTATCACTAGCGGACTCTCAAAGGCTTATGGACTGCCGGGGCTACGAATCGGCTGGCTGGTTGCTCCTGAACCGATAACCTTAAACGCTTGGGCGTATCACGACTACACGACAATCTGCCCGTCACGCGCCAGCGATTTTCTCGCTTCGATTGTCATGCAACCCGAAAGACGAAGCGCAATTCTGATGCGCACCAAAGCCATCATCAATGCCAATTATCCCGTCGTCCGCGAATGGCTAGGTGCACACGGCGGCTTATTTTCGCACGTTGAACCGCAAGCAGGAGCCATCGCGTTCTTAGGATATGATTTACCGATTGAATCGGGTGATTTCATTGAACGGCTGCGAATGGACAAGAGTGTGCTTGCCTGTTCCGGCGAGCATTTCAAGATGGGCAACTACTTGCGAATCGGCTTCGGGTCAGATGCCAACTATGTGCGCGAGGGGCTGGCGGCAATTGACGAACTGATTGACGAAGTAACGTAATAATTTTGCGCTGCGGAGAGTGTTCTGGTGCGTGAACTGAAAATTGCTTTTATTGGTTTCGGCAATGTGGCGCGGGAGTTTGCGCGTATTTTGGACAGCCGCCAAGAGTATCTTGCCCAAACCTATCAACTATCGTGGCGTGTCGTGGGCATTGCTACGAATCGGCACGGTTCTGTTACTGCCGCATCAGGCATTGATTTGAACGCCGCCGTGCGACTGGTTGAAAACGGGCATTCTCTGACCCAACTGGAAAACGCTATAGAAATCCCTCAAACCAACTCGTTATCAGACTATTGCAAACCCGACATCATCTTTGAAACCACACCACTCAGCCCGCTCGATGGCGAACCGGCGACAACCTATATCCGCCACGCCCTCGAACGCGGCATTCACGTTATAACTGCCAATAAAGGTCCTATCGCCTGCGCTTACCGAGACTTAAAAAATCTTGCTCAAGCGCACGACGCGGCGTTTCGCTTTGAAGGCACGGTGATGGATGGAGCGCCGGTCTTTAACCTTTATGAGTATTGTTTGAATGGCGCAACCATAACCGGCTTTACAGGCGTTCTGAACAGCACAACGAATGTGATTTTATCCGGCATGGAAGCCGGATTAACCTTCGCGCAAGGACTTCACGAAGCGCAGCAACTCGGCATTGCCGAAGCCAATGCCGAGTACGACATTGACGGCTGGGATGCCGCCGTCAAGATGGTGGCTCTGGCAAATGTCTTACTCAATGCCGGATTGCACCCGCGAGACGTAGCGCCGCATGGCATTCGTCACATCACTACAGAAGATGTAGAAAAAGCGCGGCAACGACAAGCCGCAATCCGCTTAATTGGACGCGCCGATTGTACGGCGCAAGGCATTCAGATTCAGGTTGCGCCGCAAGAAATCGCCGCTAATACTCTCTTCGGCAGCTTGCAGGGAACCTCAAACGCTCTCACCCTGCAAACCGATTTGATGGGACAGATTAGCCTGCTGGAAGAAAATCCCGGCATCACGCAAACCGCTTACGCGCTGCTGAGTGATTTCCTGCGAATTGGTCAGGAGAATTATTGAGCCAAAACCGTTTTACTTGCTAAGTGATTAGTTATGAATTGGATTCCGCGATTTGTCACGCTAACAAGTAATTAAGTGACAAATAATGTCACTTAATTACGATTTCACTTTTTCGTCTCCTTGATTTTTATAGTAAACCATTCTCAGACAACCACTTTACTTCTACCCTTTGACGACGGTAACTCTGGCATTTGATGTGCATTTGAAGTTTAGTGAGGGTCAAAATATGAATTGTCCAAAATGCAGAACCGAAGTGCCGCCCGATTCGTCAAAATGTCCCGGTTGCGCTTTAGTGACACCGCATGGCAGAAAACTGGAAGCGACAGAAAAGGAGCAGAAAGCGCAACAGAAAAGAGCTGGTAAAAAACTGCATAGCGGCAATTCATTCCGAAAGCCAAAGCCGCAAGTTGACTGGAAAGCGATAAACTGGAAAGACCCACGTTCCTGGCGGGGGCTGGGGGCTGCTATTCCCAGTTGGTCAATCTATCTGGCAGTGGGGCTGTTTCTGTTCGTCGGCGGCTATTACGCCTATGGCTACATCTATGAGCCAGCGCCAAAAGAGCGAGCGCAAACAATTCACAGCGCCATTAATCAGACGAAAAATCGCCCTTCAAAAAAGGAAGGCGCAACCCTTGACCAGTTACTAAAAGAGACACTGACGAAATCCAAAGAAGCGGGCAAGCTGGTCAGCTATCAGGGCTGGACAGTGAAGGACCGCGAGAATGGCTCTTTCATGGTCACGTTTGCCTACCAGGAAGATGACGGGCAAAAAGAAGCCTCGTGGTTGGTTGATACGCCAAACAATCAATTCATTCCGCAAACTGAACTGGCAATTGCCGTGAGCCGCTAACCCGCCGGTACAGGTGGTCATTGAGGTGAAAAACTCTTTCCCTACCGCAGACCGGACGATTCATGGCAAGTTTTCCACCCTAATTCCCTACCCGATACAGCCGTTTGCTACTTTCAGTAAACGGCAACATTTTCGTAACATCCTTGCTCATATTCCAGCCCCTGTGCTATAAGCCTTCTTTTGCTGTGACCGTGTTTTTGCTGTCTGTGTAAGCATAGTTGACGATTTTGACTCAACAACCACAGCTAACAAACTGAGCCGGAGGACGCGCAAACAAACTCTACAGCGGACTTGTTTCCCAATCTACTTATTGTTTGTGTGTAAGCTCATCTCGGCGCAGACGCGGGATATTTTATTAACAATTATTATGTGTAGCCGGATTCGGAGAATGTGAAGGTAAGAGGCTCTCATCAAATTATTCTTTCATCTTACATTCAACCTTCTGAATCGCAATCCTAAAACAAGGAGTGAGTCACAAAACCATCATGCCATTTATCGTTGAGACAAGTAAGAATGCGAAGACCGTATGGCAAAATCGCATCATTTTTACGGCGCTTGCCGTTGCTGCTTTCTTTGGTCTGTCAACCGCCTCTGTCTTTGCGGCAGAAACCGGACATAAACCGGGTGGCGAGGCAAACTTACTGTTGCCTGATCTGTCAAAAGTTCAATTCATGGGCGTTGACGGACATAATCTGCTACTCGCGGGAATCGTCGTTTCGGCGCTCGGTCTGCTTTTCGGGCTGTTGATGTTCATGAATTTGAAGAAACTGCCGGTGCATCAATCCATGCGCGACATTTCAGAATTGATTTATGAAACCTGCAAAACCTACCTCGTCACGCAAGGCAAATTCATTCTCATTCTGTGGCTGTTTATCGGCATTATTACGGCTTTCTATTTTGGCAAACTTGCCGTTACGGTTGACCCGGTGACCAATGCTGTCGTTTATGGATTTCCGCTTACCAAAGTTCTGGTCATTCTGCTTTTCAGTTTGGTTGGCATCGCCGGTAGCTACGGCGTCGCCTGGTTTGGCATTCGCGTCAACACCTTTGCCAACTCGCGCACGGCATTCGCCAGCCTCGGCGGCAAACCCTATCCGCTTTATGCCATTCCCTTACGAGCCGGCATGAGCATCGGCATGATGCTGATCTCGGTCGAGCTTCTAATCATGCTCTGCATTCTCCTGTTTATCCCGGGCAATTTCGCCGGTTCCTGTTTCATCGGCTTTGCCATCGGTGAATCGCTCGGCGCAGCGGCGCTGCGTATCGCGGGCGGCATCTTCACCAAGATTGCCGACATCGGCTCTGACCTGATGAAGATTGTTTTCAAAATTAAAGAGGACGATGCCCGCAATCCCGGCGTTATCGCCGACTGCACGGGCGACAACGCGGGCGATTCGGTTGGACCATCCGCCGACGGTTTTGAAACCTATGGCGTCACCGGGGTTGCCCTGATTACCTTCATCTTGTTAGCCGTTCAAGACGAAACGGTGCAGATACAGCTTCTCGTTTGGATATTTGTGATGCGTGTCATGATGGTTATTGCTTCCGCCGGTTCCTATTTCCTCAACGAAGTATTTGCTAAAGCGAAATATGGCAAAGCCGATGAGATGAACTTCGAGCGACCTTTGACCAACCTTGTCATCCTCACCTCCATTGTTTCCATCGCTCTGACCTACCTGGTTTCTTACCTGATGATTCCGACGCTCGGAGACGGTACGCTCTGGTGGAAACTGTCAACGATTATCACTTGCGGAACAGCGGCGGGAGCGATTATTCCCGAACTCGTTAAAGTCTTTACCTCAACGGAATCGAGTCACGTTAAAGAGGTTGTCACCTCGTCGAGAGAAGGCGGTTCATCACTAAATATCCTCTCAGGATTAGTGGCAGGAAACTTTTCGGGCTACTGGCTGGGCATCAGCATCGTTACCCTGATGGGAATTGCCTATATGGTTAGCACACTGGGCTTGGTCGCTTTGATGACGGCTCCCGCCGTGTTCGCCTTTGGTCTTGTGGCTTTCGGATTTTTGGGCATGGGTCCGGTGACGATTGCGGTTGACTCTTATGGTCCCGTCACTGACAACGCCCAATCGGTCTATGAGCTTTCGCTTATCGAACAAGTGCCGAACGTCGAAGTAGCGATCAAAGAAGAATATGGCATGATGGTGAAATTTGATCGCGCCAAACACTTATTGGAAGAGAACGACGGCGCGGGCAACACCTTCAAAGCAACCGCTAAACCCGTGCTGATTGGCACGGCTGTGGTTGGCGCAACGACGATGATCTTCTCCATCATTCAGGTGCTTCGCGGCGGCGCTCCAAGCGCCGCCGCCTTTTTTGAAAGCCTGTCCGTACTCAATCCCCGTTTTTTACTCGGTTTAATAACCGGCGGCGCGATTATTTATTGGTTTACCGGCGCATCAACGCAAGCGGTTACCACGGGCGCGTACCGCGCTGTTGAGTTCATCAAAGCCAATATCAAACTGGAAGGCGTTGAAAAAGCCTCGGTTGAGGATTCCAAGAAAGTGGTCGAGATTTGTACGCAATACGCCCAAAAAGGAATGTTTAATATCTTTCTGACTGTCTTCTTCTCTACTCTGGCATTTGCCTTCCTTGACCCGTACTTTTTTATCGGCTATCTGATTTCCATTGCTGTGTTTGGTTTGTATCAAGCAATCTTCATGGCAAACGCCGGCGGCGCTTGGGATAATGCCAAGAAGATCGTCGAAGTCGAGTTGAAAGCCAAAGGGACGGCGCTGCACGATGCCACAGTGGTTGGCGATACGGTTGGCGACCCGTTCAAGGATACCTCGTCAGTCGCTATGAACCCGGTCATCAAGTTCACGACGTTGTTTGGACTTCTGGCGGTTGAACTGGCGTTGAGTTTGACGGCGCAGTATGGCTCCCGTTTCACCCATATTTTGGCGGCAGTCTTCTTTGTGATTTCGCTCTTCTTCGTCTGGCGCTCGTTCTATGGCATGAGAATTGGAAATCAGTAAATAGCTTTGGATTTTTGCTTAAGATAAAAGCCGTGAGCGAAATGCTCACGGCTTTTATCTTTTGTCGCTCAATTTATCTTCCTATTTCAATGCATTCTTCGCGGCGGCAAAGGGAAGAAAGAGCTTGTCCGGGCGATATAATCGGCATACGCCGGTTTGGTCTTTTTGAGGGATTTTTCGAGCAGGCTCACGCCCGAAACATTCATTAGGAAAAAGGTCATCGTTAGTGGTGAAAGCACGGTCATCCAGCCATTCGGTACAGCACAGGCAATCAGGAAATAGCCCCACCACAAGGTTGCATCGCCAAAGTAATTCGGATGTCGGGTATATCGCCACAAGCCTCTATCCATCACTTTGCCTTTGTTTGCGACATCTGCTTTGAAACGTTTTAATTGCCAATCGCCAATCGCCTCAAAGGCAAAACCAATCGCCCAAAGCCCGACGCCCAAATAATCAAAAAGGGTTAAATGATTAGGAAGTGGCGACACTTGGGCAATTTGCAACGGCATCGAAATAAACCACAATAACAAGCCTTGAAACAGAAAGACGGTAAACAGGCTGACAATCCAGAATTTTTCGCCATGATGTCGGCGCATCGCCTGATAACGGTAGTCTTCGCCTTTGCCATGATTACGGATAAAGATATGCGTACCCAAGCGCACCCCCCAAATCGTTACCAATGAGCAAAGAATCAGTTTACGCAATGGATAGCCGTCGGTCAGTACATAACTCGTCCACGCAACGATGACAAAGCCAATGCCCCAGAAGCTGTCAACGATGCTGGCATCTTTCAAAATCAAGCTGACAACCCAAAGTAACAGCATCGCGCTTGCCGTCACACCAAGAGTAATCAGCAATAAAGTTCCTATCTGCATTTTGCCTCTTCCTTTATGACTTTGCCGCTTTCGCAAATCCTTTACCTAGTTCTCTGCCAACCCAATCATCAACCTGTTGCCAGTTTGCCATCAGCCAGTCAATCCGTTCTTCGCGTTCGGCGGGAATCGCTTGAAAAGCGACGCGACTGAAGCGCACGCGCACAGTTCGCCCGATCATTACACCATTCAGAAAGTCGCGTAAATCAACCACGCCGTCAAACCCCGCGTGAGCGCAAAAGATGACATCCGCCTGTTCGTTTCTTTCCAGCAGATTCAATGCCCCGCCCAGACGCGGCGGTAGCGTGTGCTGTAGTTGCGCGGCTTTTTCGTATAAGTGAAGCTCGCCTTTCTCCTGCATTCGCTCAAGAATCTTCTGCCGTTTGGCTGGCGTAAATCGTGTGCCTTCCGGGTAGATCATCACGCCATCGCGTGCGGTTAGATTGGTCATCAGGCGATTGACCATATACGCTTCGCCAGCATCCCGGCGCACAAAGACATTCGGCAAACGATTACCGACAATATCCAGACACGGATCCCATAGCAGTTGACTCTTCAAGACGTAGCGCAAGCGAATACCGTTCGGGTTAGCAATAAAGAACGCCGGTAGCAGCGTATCAGCAACACTGGCATGGCGGGCAAAGACGATGATTGGTCCTCGCGTCAATTCATCCGTGCCTTCAACCTGCATGGTGAAGTTGAAAAGTTTTTGCGTACCTTGCGTCAGGGCATTCGCCCACCATCGCTGTAAGGTATAATTGGCGCTCAAAAACCATTCCGTATTGCGCCGAAAAAGATTCGCCAGCCATAAGGCAAAACTGACAAGAATGCCCGTCACTTCGCAGCAAAAATAAAAAGTAAAGAACAATACCGAACGGCTGAGAACGAATTGCTTGCGACGAATCAAATCAACGCTGAAGGCAAGTAGCAAATTTACCGGCAGCAGAATGAGAAACAATAAGCACAGCGCCACATAAAGCGGAATGCTTACGGCACGCCGCAGCCATGTCTTCGGAAACGAGATTGATTGATTTGATAACTTGTCCGCGCTTTGCACGGCGGCAATCTATCAGGTGATGCAAAAGGATTCAAACAGTTTTATCCGGCAGCTGTTTTTACTGGGAGTGCGGACGTGGACGTCCGCATGGTGTGGGAAGCAAATACTTACGCGGAGACCCGAAGATTTGCCCCTACCAGTATGCGGACGTGGACGTCCGCGCTCCCAGTTATCAATTGGCGTGAGGCTGGCTTTTTTGATATAGTGCGCCACATAAAATTTCCTTTCGAGAGGTAAGTATGATTGCTGCACCGTTCGATTATGCAACTCCCGCAACTCTGGCTGAAGCCGTCGCTTTGCTGACCGAGCATCAGGACGATGCCAAACTTCTCGCTGGCGGTCACAGCCTTATTCCGGCGATGAAATTGCGTCTGGCAATGCCGCAGATGCTCATTGACCTTGGGCGCATCAGCGACCTTGCTTACATCCGCGAAGACGGCGATACGATTGCCATTGGCGCAATGACGACGCATTATCAACTGGAATCATCTGCCCGATTACAGGAAATCTGCCCGATGATTCCCGAATGCGCCGGACAGATAGGCGATGTGCAGGTTCGCAATCGCGGCACTCTCGGCGGCAGTCTCGCCCACTCTGACCCGGCAGCCGACTGGACGGCAGCGATGATTGCCGTAAATGCCGAAATCGTTACTGCCAGCGCCAACGGCGAGCGCATCATAAAAGTAGATGACTTCTTCGTTGATTTATTGACAACAGCTCTGGAAGCGAATGAAATTCTGCGCGAAATTCGTATACAAAGACCGCAAGGCAATTTCGGGCAGGCGTATCGAAAAGCCGCGCAACCGGCGTCTGGCTTCGCCGTTGTCGGCGTTGCCGCGTATATCGTCCGCGATGCCAACGGCAATTGCGAATCAGCAAGCATCGGCGTTACTGGCGTTGCTTCAAAAGCGTATCGGGCAACAGCGGTTGAAAGCGCCCTCGCTGGCAAAGCTCTCGATGAAGCAACAATTGTTGAAGCCGCCTCGCACGCTGCCGATGGCGTGGATATAAACGGCGACCTCTATGCGTCATCGGATTATCGCACCCATCTGGTTAAAGTTTATGCGCGTCGGGCTATCGAAGCCGCTATCGCGTAAACAAGGCGGAGGTAGCATAGGCTTCAGCCTGTGTGAATTGGCAGGCACACAGGCTGAAGCCTATGCTACAATTTGCCAATTTTTTTTGATGGTTGAGAGGTTTGGCTGTGAAAAACTTGAAAAGTAACTCTGTGAACAAAACATCATCAGCAAACTTGAAGCCCTCACTGAATCCCAAGCCCGAACCATCCTCAGATTCGGATCGTTTGACTCCTTCCGAACTCGACTCCTTGAAGAAGCAGTTTCAGCACGCCGCGAGGCAGTTACTGAAGGGCAAGGAACATCTGATTCTGGATTAGCGTCGCAAATCAATTCCATCTTCTGTCGTTTTATTTCCACACCTATTTATCCCCGCTCGTTTTTCCACTATACTTTCGTTTTAACAAGTAATGGCAATCAGTATAAAGCAAAACCGCAGCACATTAGCGCATACAATTGATTCCCCGCTGCAAACTTCGACAGCGTGGGATGTAGAATCGTCTTATGCCTACTGTGAACGATTGGCGAGGTCTCATTACGAGAATTTCCCGGTCGGTTCCGTTTTAGTTCCCAAACATCTGCGAAAATACTTCTATTCCATCTATGCCTTTGCCAGAACCGCCGACGATTTCGCTGATGAAGGCTATGCGGACAATCACAGCGAAGCAGAACGGCTTGACCTTCTGGATGAGTGGCGGTTGATGTTGCAAGACTGTTTTGCTGGTCGCGCTACACATCCAATCTTCATCGCCCTGCATGATACACGGGCAAACTGCAAGCTGCCGATTTCATTATTTGAAGATTTGCTTTCGGCATTTAGTCAGGATGTCGTCAAGCGGCGTTATCAGATTTTTGACGAATTGCTTGATTATTGTCGGCGTTCGGCAAATCCCATCGGGCGTTTGATTCTCCTGCTGTTTGGCTACAAAGATGAGCAGTTGCACCAACTCTCCGACAACATCTGCACAGGGCTGCAACTCGCCAATCACTGGCAGGACGTAGCGATTGATTTGCAGAAAGATCGTGTTTACCTACCGCAAGAAGACTTGACCAGGTATGGCTTGACGGTTGAGGAATTGCAACAACAGCAACTATCCAAATCATTTCTTGAATTAATGAAATTTGAAGTTGCGCGAGCGCGACAATTGTTCACAGCAGGCAAGCCACTCTGCACGGCTGTTACAGGGAGATTGGGAATAGAACTCAGAGTCGTCTGGCTGGGCGGTTCGCGCATCCTTAATGGTATTGAAGCGAACGGCTACGATGTCTTTAACAAGCGTCCGGTGATAACCAAACGCGACAAACTGACTATACTCTTCACAGCACTGAGAAAGGGGGCATTTCGTCGCATCTGATGGCTACCGATTCCGCCTTTTCACGACTCATCAGCGCCCCGAATCGTCTGGCAAAGGCGACCGGCTCGAACTTCTATTACTCCTTTCTCTTCCTGCCGCCCGCCAAACGCAAAGCTATCACCACGGTCTATAAATTCTGCCGCATCCTTGACGATATAGTAGATAACGACCAGACCGGGCGCGACCCTTATGCCGAGTTGCAGCACTGGCGCGATGAAGTGGAAGCCTGTTATCACAGTATGCCGCAGACCAGTTTTGGCGAAGAATTATCCGCCGCGATAGATGAATTTGAATTGCCGAAACAACCGTTTCTCGATCTCATCGAAGGTATGGAGATGGATTTGAAATGGACGAGCTATCAAACCTTTAGCGATTTGCGCGAATACTGTTACCGCGCCGCTTCAGCCGTCGGGCTCATCTGCATAGAGATTTTCGGCTATGATTCGCCCGCCACCCGTGAATATGCGGTAAATCTTGGGCTGGCGTTGCAATTGACCAACATCCTGCGCGATTTGCAGGAAGACGCAGCACGAGGCAGAATCTACATCCCGCTTGAAGACCTCGAACGCTTCGGCTATACGGAGAGTGAATTAAAAGCAAACCGTTATAATGCTCCCTTTGTGGAACTAATGAAGTACCAACACAAACGCGCTCATTATTACTTTGACCGCGCCGCCGCATCCTTACCGAAACAGGAACAATCCTCGATGCTGGCGGCAGAGATTATGAGCGCCATTTACCGCGAGATTCTCGATAAAATTCAAGATGTGCAATACAACGTCTTTCATAACCGCGTGACCATTTCCAAATTCCGACGGATGCAGATTGCCTTTCATATCTGGTTCACTAATAAATTCAAAAAGTAGAGCATTACGACAAGCGATTATCATTATTTTCATGCAGAAACGAGTTATCATCATTGGCGGCGGATTTAGCGGGCTGGCGGCTGGCATAGAGTTGAGCGAGCGCGGCTTTGCCGTAACGCTGCTGGAACGCCGTAACCATCTGGGCGGACGCGCTTATTCGTTCACCGATGCCAAGACCGGCGACACCGTAGACAACGGGCAGCACCTCTTTATGGGTTGCTACTACAACACCATTGATTTTCTCAAACGCATTGGCTGTCTCGATAAACTGCACTTTCAGGAACGCACACAGATAGATTTTCTTGATGCAGAAAACGGTTTTGATCGCTTTGAATGCCCGGTGCTTCCTGCGCCGCTTCATGTTCTTGCCGGACTCTTTCGCATGAAGGGCTTGAGCTTTGGAGATAAATTCCGCGCCTTAAATCTGCGACGAATTTTGCAGAGCAAGCCGAATGGCAATGGTGCGCTGACCGTCACCGAGTTGTTGAAAAAGTTACATCAATCCAAGCGCATCAATGAACGCTTCTGGCATCCGATGGTCGTTGCCACCTTGAACGAAAGCCCGGATGTCGCTTCCTCAAAGATGCTGATTAAAGTTCTACAGGATGCCTTTGGCGCAGGGCGTGAAGCATCCGCAATGGGCATTTCCAGCGTTGGCTTGAGCGATTTATACGTTGACGGAGCAAGCCAGTTTATCACCGGACGCGGCGGCGAGATTCGCACCCTCGCAACGGTCAATCGTATCGTCATTGAAAGCGATAAAGTTATCGCTCTCGAATTAAAGAACGGCGAACGACTGGAAGCTGATTATATCATCAGCGCCGTGCCGCCGTCTGCTTTGCTGCAAATGTTTGATGAAGAGGTGCGGGAACAGCATTTCAAGTATCTGGAAAAACTCAAAGCCGCGCCGATTGTCTCCATTAATCTGTGGTTTGACCGTAGCATTATTGACCGGAAATTTGTCGGGCTGATTGGCACTCAGGTGCAGTGGTTATTCAATAAAGACAAGATTGCAGCAACCAGTAAAAACTCAAATCACCTCGCCCTGATTATCAGCGCCGCGTATGGCTACGTTGACTGGACGAAAGAGCAACTTGTCGAATTGGCTCTCCGCGAACTCCATCAACTGATTCCCGAAAGCAGCCAAGCAAATCTCTTGCATAGCACGATTGTTAAAGAACGCGAAGCGACCATTTCGCACACCATCGAATCGGATGCCATTCGCCCTGCCGCGCAAACGCCGATTGCCAATCTGCTTCTGGCAGGGGACTGGACGGATACAGGACTACCGGCAACCATCGAAAGCGCCGTTCTCAGTGGCTATACGGCAGCAAGAGCAATTCCTCAGTAAAGGTCATTACGATAAAGGAAAAACCGAACGCCACCGGGTTATTCATTCCCGGTGGCGTCTCTGTTGATTCGGTTTTATGAAATTCTATTTAAATGCCGAAAACCTGTAAGAAGAGTTTTCGTTGATTCGGTCCGTCAAACTCACTCAGGATGATATTCTGCCACGTTCCCAAAACGACCTGCCCTTCGGCAATCGGCAAGGTCAGGCAGTGACCCAAAACGACGTTTCGCAGATGTGAATGCGCGTTATTGCGGTCACAATCGGAATACTCAAGGTCATTGTGTTTGTAGTAGACGTTGCGCGGCACGACATTTTCGAGCATTGCTTTAATGTCGGTCAACAGCGCGTCCTGCCATTCATTGACAAAGAGGGCGGCGGTAGTGTGAAGGCACGAAATCTGAATGTGTCCGGCGGTAATTCCTGTGAACTCAATGAAACCGCGAATCTCATCCGTGATATTCACAAGGTCAATCTGGTCTGCTGTTTTTACTTCAATGGTTTGCGAAAAAACCTTGACAGTAGTTGCCTGAACAGCAGGCTCGCCCGTGCGAGCTTGGGTTGCTTCCATTCTAAACTCTCCTTGATTTCTAGCTCTTATCCGACCCAAAGTGTAACGTCAGAGCGTCACAATAGCAAATTTGCACGTTTTAGAGAAACCACAGATTACACAAACTCGCCGGTCTTGTCACGCCGTAATTACGGCGCTTTCCCTTATTCGCTGAGTAGCTGTTTAATCTGCTCCTCAAACACTTCCTTCTTCGTGATACCTTTGTGGGTGAAGCGAATACGCCCTTGCTTATCAATAAGAATGGCGACAGGCAGGACTTCAGTGACTTTAAACTGTTCGGCAACCGTCGCATCTCCGAGCGTCTGTGTGTAATTCATCGGATACCTCTTCAAAAACGGCTTCACGATGCTTGCGCCTTCTTCATCGAG
>Ga0187894_10000394_pt1 | contig 58723 bp, 62 predicted proteins | sample GBC1701081metaG_FD_136650 | JGI IMG/M metagenome (GOLD analysis project Ga0187894, IMG submission 136650) | White microbial mat communities from a lava cave in the Kipuka Kanohina Cave System on the Island of Hawaii, USA - GBC170108-1 metaG ...
CCGGTGAAGATGGTCGAATACGAAGTGGTGGAGATTCGTTTCGAGGAATTGTAGCCCGCATAATTCATGAACACTTCTGCTGCAATCGCGGATTCGCCGCTGCGACAAGCTTGGACGCAGTTGGCACGCGTCCAAGCAGGCGGGCTCGCCGCTCGGTCGGTCAACATACTGTTTCAAGTATGCCTCTCTCCCTCGCGGCTCCGCGCGCCTGTCTCGCATGGCGACTGCGCGATTTCGCGACGAACTGTCATGAATCATGAGGGCTAGCGTGCCGCACCCTCTGGGGCTCATCACGCTCTTGACCGATTTCGGTGATCGGGACTCGTTCGTGGCGAGTATGAAAGGGGTGATCCTCACCATCAATCCCCACGCCACCATCGTCGACCTCTCGCATCACGTGCCGCCCCACTCAGTTGAAGACGCCGCCTATCTCCTCAGATCCTGCTATCGATATTTTCCTGAGGGCACGGTGCATGTGGCTGTCGTCGATCCCGGGGTCGGCAGCGCGCGACGTCCCCTTATCGCAAAGAGCGAGCGCTATTTCTTTCTGGCTCCCGACAACGGTCTCTTGACGCATATCCTTGCCGACAGTGGTGAGATAGAAGTGCGGGAGATCGAGAATAAAGCCTACCGGCTGACATCGCCAGGCCGCACCTTTGATGGCCGTGATCTCTTCGCCCCTGCTGCGGCGTGGCTGACCAAGCAACAGCCGTTTGCGTCTTTCGGGCGACTCATCGAAGACTGCAAGACCTTCACGATCTCCAAACCCAAATGGGAAGCCAAGACGTTGGTAGGGGAGATCGTCCACGTTGATCGATTCGGTAATCTAATTTCCAACCTCACGCCCCACCATGTGAAGGAAATTCAAGACGTGACGAAGCGACTCAATGCGCTCATCCATATTGCCGGCCACAAGATCGATACACTTGTGGGCAGTTACAGCGAAGGGATGACGGAGCAACCGTCCGCGCTCATCAACAGCGACGGCAGGCTCGAAATCTTTCTAAAAGGAGCCTCTGCCGCCGATCTCCTCCAGGTGGGGAAGGGAGAGCGAATCGAAGTTTCGTGAGCCTGTGCGCCATCAAAATACGAGATGAGCGGGAAGGATAGCCTGGTCGATCCTCGATTGCGCGCGCACAGAAGATCATCAGGCTCCATTCCCTCTCCTTTTTCAGCATCCTGCTACATCAACGCGAGCTGAGCCTGCGCCCATGCATTACCCTGGGCGGCGGCTTTTTCGTACCATCTCCGTGCCTCCGCAAGGTTTTGTTGCACCCCACGTCCGTTGGCGTACAGTTGCCCAAGTTGAGCCTGAGCCCAGGTGTTGCCCTGGACCGCGGCTTTCTCGAACCATCCCCGTGCCGTCGCGTAGTCCTGCGGCCCGCCCCGTCCGGTGGCATACAAATGCCCAAGGTTGTACTGCGCCTGCGCAACACCGTGGGCTGCCGCTTGCTCCCACCACTGCCGCGCTTTCTTATAATCCTGCGGCGCCCCCATTCCGTCGGCAGACATTTGCCCGAGCTGGTTCTGCGCCCACCCATGGCCCTGGGCAGCGGCTTTCTCGAACCATCTTCGCGCCGTCGCATAGTCCTGCGGCACACCACGCCCGGTGGCATAGATCTGCCCGAGTTGATTCTGTGCCGATGCGCTGCCCTGAGCGCCGAGCCGCATCAGTTGCTGCAGGTCTACGTCCGAGACCATATCCGGCGGGGAAGCCGGCGCGCGTCCGGAAGTCTGTGCCATCAGGCGCTGTGTTAACTCAGGGCGAGCCAGGCGCTCTTGTTGGGCGGCTGCCGTTGGCGGATTTCTCGGCTGAGTCTCCCTGTCATCTGGCCGCGCAGATTTGTTGGGAGCATCGTTCAGCACAGCTACAGCCTGGTGAACAGACTCGTTCTCGTTAACGGCCAACGGATCATTTTCCGGAAGTGTTTCCTGCGCCACTGTCCGAGGGGGCTTATTGGAAACAATCACTTTAGATGGTTTCGTCAGCACGAATACAGCGACGAGAGTAAAGAGTGCGCCTATCGCCACCATGGCCATTCTGGCGCGGGGGAACGGTTGACTTCCTTGAGCCGCTGCGCCGGCAGTGTGGGTGTGTTCCTCTGTCGCTCGACGCCGGCGCTGGTACGTGTCCCAGCTCTCGCTTTGCGCAGGAGCGGGGCGAATCGGTGCTTGACAGGAAGGGCACGTCACAGGCTCAACAGGCTTTGCACTCCGTGAACCGCAGGCGCGCAGCCAATCGTCATACTGTTGTTTCAATACAGGGTCGCTCAGCGTCTCGAAGGCCACATTAATTTTCCCGGACTTCTCCTCTGCCTTTTTCAGAAGCGTGGGCCGATGGTGAAAGCGGTCCGGATGCCAAACTTGTAATAAGAGCCGGTAGGCTTCTTTTATTTCTTCAGGAGTCGCTGAATCCTGAATTTCAAGAACGGTGTAATAGGTCTCCATACTCGATGTTCCAATTAAATAGACTTGCGCAATTCCCGCGAACTCAGTGGGAAATCAAAAGGTCACGTGAGTATATGATATCCCAGCGCGACAATCGGTGAAAAGCACGAGTTCAGTATTGCCTCAGAGTATTTGTGGCTGCGACCCCTTCCCTCGATTCCCACATACCTCCTTGCGGTTTAACCGTGCCGCTTCTAGAATGGCTGCCATGAGCTGGATTGATGGCGTATTAGGCCTGACGGAAGATCAGTGGATCAAGGTTGGAGTCCTTGGTTCCGGGCTGGCGTGGTCTATAGTTCTGGTGGTGTGGTACATGCGGACGAGGCCGAAGACAAAGACGAAGTAGCACGTGCCCGTACCAGCGCATCTCCACGTGACTATCTTGTTCAACGACTCTGACCCGACAGTGGCGGCTCAACCGGTCCGGCCCATTCGCCGTCTAAGTCATGAAGTGTCTGATCGTCTGACGTTGCGAGATAGGGCCCCTCTCCGTCGTCATCGATGAAGTGCAGAACTTTGGCGGTGTTTCCGTCTGATACACCGCGATACCAATACCACCCCGTTTTTGTCGGCTTCTTCGTCGTCCAGTTCACTCCTCTACCTCCCCAGCCCAGCTCAATGAGGGTGTATCAACACACGGTCCGTTACGGATGATTTGCGCTTCAGTAGCAATCCCTTCTTCTCCAGCTCCTGTGGGTAGGCGTTCCTCCCGGTTACACCCATCCTTGTGCTTGCGAGGGTCTCTATATCAGCCCGTGCCACCCGACGAGGTCAATAGTCAGGCGTGGCCCTCAACCTTCGGACCGCCACGCGCTGGTCTCAGGTTTCTCTGCGCTCAGAAATAACTTAATATTCATGCCAGACCCCACATCTAGACTCCCATTCATTCACTCTGGACGAAGATGGGATATCATTGTCTTACCTACGTGTTCGATAAGTGCATCTAAGGTTGCCTCAATTGCCAAACAAGCCTGCTCCGCTTCAGCAGGATGTAACCGGAAGATCTGTCCCTCGTCGGAAGGAATGCGTACATTCCGACAGAAGGTGACCAGCAAACGCTCCCAAGGAAGACCGCCACGATCACTTTCCGAAGAGTTCCTGTCGATGTGGAAAGGCTCATCATACTGTCTCGCTCTAAGGACCCCTGCTGCCTGCATAGTATTGCTTTCCTCGATACTCAAATCCATTCGCTCCTGACAGTAAAACACGAACGCGTCATCCAATTGTCTGACTACCTTGTTAATGACGGCCTGGGAAAAGGCTCCTTCAAATGCACAAGCCTGAACAAGCAAGAATTTGTGAAACAACAGAATCTCGATCTTAATCGTGCTAAGACCAGCCTGGCTCCCGCAAGCAATTGAGAGGTGCTTCAAAGCCTCTGCGGACGGACCCTCTAGAGTTTTCATAAGTGTCAGCACAAGGTTGCCTGCCAAGAGAGCCAGGTCCTCTTTTTCATGTTTGCCTTCGCCGAAGCTCCATTTGCTCCACCAGGTCATTGAGCTTCCCCGGGAAAACGGACTGAGTTTTATAAGATTAGAAGAAGTCGGGCGCGGTGGTGTTTAACGTCTCAGGTCTTGGTACTGCGATTGAAGATTCTCTATGAGTTCTCTGGCAGCGAAGGCCCCAGGTTGGTCAGCCGACTTCTCGCCCTTGAACATCTTGATAACAGCTATGCCGTGCGCCTGTTAAATGTGACCGTCTGTCCTGGCGTGTAGGTGCCGCTGGTTGAATAATGACTACCGGAACCAGTAGTGGTTGCGTTAAATGTTCCCGAAGTCGTTTGGACACTCTGCTGTTGGTTCTCCGTGTCTCCTCTGGAAATAACAAAGTAGTCGTAGCCTTTCTCGACAGTCAGTTCCGCGCATCTGTAGAGGACAAATACCTCCACTCGTTCGCGTGACGTATAACCGTTTCCTTTGAACTCGACACGTGCCGAGTTATTGTCGAGCTGGACTTGTGAATACCCTCCCGTAAAGCCTTTGGGTTGGTATGGAGTGGCGCACGCAGTTACGAAGGCAAGAAGGCAGACCAACAAAATATGGATGGTCATAAGGCGTATCCTTCGCTAGATACCGAAGATGAGATCAAGCAGGTTCTGTAAGGCGAGAAATGCTAGGGCAATATGAATGTAAATGCAAGCGGGGCCTCCATGAGAGCGATGGCGTCTGGACGCGCGAGAGGCGAGGCGTGGACCGACCCGCAGCCGGTGCCGCCGTGGGAGTGGCGGAAACGTAGGGGCCCGCAAGGGACATGCGGAGGTAGATCGGGGTATACGCCGGTAAAGGGCAGGAAACGACGGTACGACCCATGAGCATCAATCACGAATGCCCACGCGGGGTTTCGCGGTTTTCCTGGGGATTCCGCTGACGTTGGTGGACGGTTTAGGAAACCGTTGCTCTATCCAATGCGGCTATGGGTGCCTGATCTCTACGATACTGAAAGGGATCCCCAAAGTATAGATGAGTGCGCGAGATGCATATTTTCCTGGGCGATGCTGCCCAATCTAATGTTCCCTCCAGGCTCGCTCGCTGTTTCTCCAGGGATGGGGGCTGATTGATCTTCCACTGCGCGCGTCCAACGAGGGCCTTCTGAGGCCGCGCGTTGCGCGAGCACAGAAGATCATCAGCCTCCATCCCCTTCTTCTTTTGTTTATGAGCCGGTGCTAGCCTGGGGGACTAGGGTAACGGCCTCAATCGCTTTTTTCAGAATTTCGACCATGCGTCTGAGTTCCGGAAGCGACGTGCTGAGAGGTGGCATGAGGACCATCACATTGCCGATAGGGCGGAGCAAGAGCCCTCGGCTGCGCGCCGCCATGGCTATCTTGTGGCCGACTCGCTCTTCGAGCGGATAGGGTTTCTTCGTCTGCTTATCCTCTACCAACTCGATGGCCACGATGAATCCCTGTTGCCTGATCTCGCCGACATGGGGAAGTTGCCGGAGCGGCTGGAGTAGCCGCGCCATCGTCTTGATCTTGGATTGCAGCCGCGCCAGCGTCTTCTCTTTCCTGAACACATCAAGGCTGGCCAGCGCGACGGCGCAGCCGAGCGGATTGCCGGTGTAGCTATGGCCGTGGAAGAAAGTTTTGAAGTCTGCATATCTGCCGAGAAAGGCCTGGTAGATTTCATTTGTGGTGAGCGTCGCGGCCAGCGGCATATACCCACCGGTCAATCCTTTGCTGATGGCCATCAAGTCCGGTGTGACTCCCTCATGTTGGCAGGCGAACATCTTGCCGGTGCGGCCGAATCCGGTGGCCACTTCATCGGCAATCAAGAGCACATTGTATTTAGTGCAGAGCTCACGAACTCGCTTCAGATAACCGGGAGGGGAGGTCAGCATCCCTGCTGCGGCTTGCACGAGCGGCTCGATGATGAAGCCGGCCAGTTCACGGTGACGATTCTTGAGGATTTGCTCAATAGGGTCGAGGCAGGCTATCTGGCAGGAAGGGAAGGTCAGACTGAGCGGGCAACGATAGCAATAGGGTGGGTCGGCTTCGGCCGTGGGGAAGAGCAGCGACTTGAATCGTCCATGGAAGAGATCGATGTTGCCCACGCTGACGGCCCCGACGGTATCGCCGTGGTAGGCCAGCTTCAGATGCAGGAATGTGTTTTTGGGACCGGCCTCAGGCCGTCGTAGCTGCCAGTACTGGACCGCCATTTTGAGCGCGATCTCGACCGCGGTCGATCCATCGTCTGAATAGAATACCCGTGTGAGACCTTTGGGTGCGATCCTGATCAATGCTCGCGCGAGCTGAATTGCCGGTGGATTGGAGAGTCCGAACAGCGATGAATGCGCGATCTTATCCAGCTGTTGCTTGATCGCTCGGTCGAGCGACGGATGGCGATGGCCATGGAGGTTGACCCAGATGGAGGAGGTGCCATCCAGATATTTCTTCCCTTCCGTATCGATCAGGTAGGACCCTTTTCCCTTTTCGATAATGAGCGGCGCCTCCTGCTCCCATTCCTGCATTTGGGTGAAGGGGTGCCAGAGGTACCGGTGATCCCACTCAATCAGCTGTCGGGCAGATGGTTTATGTGTCATATTCCTGTTGGAGAAGTTGTCAAAAAACTGATAGCGTTGGCGAGTATACGAGGAGGGCGTTTGCTTTGACAACCTTGGAGGCGCTCACTATAATGAATCGATTTTATTGGGGAATGAGTTAGGATTTGCAAAGCCTTATACGCAATTTCTCGATTATCGCCCATATCGATCACGGCAAATCAACCCTCGCTGACCGGTTTCTGGAAGCTACTGGCGCAGTCACGGCCCGAGAATCGAAAGACCAGATTCTCGACGCGATGGACTTGGAGCGTGAACGCGGGATCACGATCAAGGCCCATGCAGTTGCGGTCCGGTATCAGGCCAAAGATGGGAAGACCTATGGCTTGCATTTGATCGATACGCCCGGTCACGTCGACTTTACCTATGAAGTGTCGCGCAGTTTGGCGGCGTGCGAGGGTGCGCTCTTGCTCGTCGATGCCACGCAGGGGGTCCAGGCCCAGACGATCGCCAATGTGAATCTGGCGATGGCCAATAACCTGACGATTATTCCTGTGATCAATAAGATCGATTTGGCGAGTGCGGATGTCGAGGGGACGAAGCACTCTATCTCGGAAATCTTGCAGCTCGATGCCAGCGACGCCCTACTGATCAGCGCGAAAGAGGGGAAAGGTGTGCCAGAAGTGTTGGAGGCGATCATTGCGCGGATTCCTCCCCCGTCCGGCAATCCTCAGGCGCCGCTCAAGTCGCTCATCTTCGATTCCTGGTTCGATAACTATCAAGGAGTGATTGTGCTGACGAGAGTGCTGGATGGAGCCCTGCGGCCCGGGATGAAGATCAAAGTCATGTCGAACGATCGGATGTTCGAAGTGATGGAGGTCGGCCAATTTACGCCGAAACGGGTGAAAAAGACTGAGCTGTTGACCGGCGAGGTCGGGTACCTGTGCGCGAATATGCGAGAAGTTGCGGACGTGAAGATCGGCGATACGCTCACGGATGCGGTTTTGCCGACGAGCGCACCCTTCCCTGGCTATAAAGAAGTGAAGCCGCTGGTGTTCTGTGGCCTCTATCCTACCGACACGGGCCGGTATGAAGATTTGCGCGATGCGCTGATCAAACTGCGGCTGAACGATTCTTCGTTCGTATATGAGCCGGAGACCTCGCTTGCGCTCGGGTTCGGGTTTCGATGCGGCTTCTTGGGTCTGCTGCACATGGAAATCATTCAGGAACGGCTTGAGCGCGAATATAACCTGACGCTTCTCACCACCGCGCCGACCGTCGTCTATCGCGTGCTGACAACCAAGGGTGAAGTGCTGGAGGTCAATAACCCGACTCAGCTCCCGCCTCCCAGCAGTATCGATTCATTTGAGGAGCCGTTTATTCTGGCGTCAATCATTACTCCCGAACGATACATGGGGGCGATTCTCCAGCTCTGTCAGGAGCGCCGCGGTATTCAGCAGGGCATGCACTTTCTCGACCCGACGCGGGTGACGATCAGTTATGAATTGCCGCTCAACGAAGTCATTCTCGATTTCTACGATAAGCTTAAGTCGCGCACGCAGGGCTATGCTTCGCTCGATTACGAGCTGCTGGGCTATCGTGAGTCCGATCTCGTAAGGCTCGATATTCTCTTGAACGGCGAGGCGGTCGATGCCTTGTCGTTTATTACCCATAAAGATCGGTCCATTCAGCGTGGGCGCCAGCTCGCCGAGAAGATGAAGGAGCTGATTCCCCGGCAGATGTACGAGATTGCCATTCAGGCGGCGATCGGGAGCAAGATCATCGCGCGCGAGACGATCGGCGCCATGAAGAAGAATGTGCTGGCGAAGTGCTACGGCGGCGATATTACGCGGAAACGCAAGCTCCTCGAGAAACAGAAGGAAGGAAAGAAGCGCATGAAGTCAGTCGGGAGCGTGGAAGTGCCACAGGAGGCGTTCCTCGCTATCTTGAAAGTCGGTGAGGAATGAGCGGAGAGACGAAGCATCCCCCATCGGACGATCTCAGGCCTGCAGCCCCGCAGGGGCGGACGGATGCCGCAGAAGCGCCGGCTGTGTTCGACGCTCCGCCGGCGGTCGCGCAGTCGGTCAAGAAGTCGCTCGTTCGCGAGTATGCAGAGGCCATTATCGTGGCGATGCTCCTGGCCTTTGCAATCCGGGTGTTTGTCGTCCAGGCCTTCAAGATTCCCTCCGGTTCGATGATTCCCACGCTGTTGATTGGGGATCATATCCTCGTCAGCAAGCTGTCCTATGGCATTCAATGGCCCAGCCAGTGCAAATTTTCCGCGAGCTTTCCTCCCATCAATTGCTACGCCTCGCAAGCCCTGATCGAATTCGGCAAGCCACAGCGGGGGGACATCATCGTGTTCCGGTTTCCTGAAGACGAGGAAAAGGATTTCATCAAGCGGGTGGTGGGGACTCCTGGCGATACGGTTCAACTTCGCAATAAAGCCGTGTTGGTGAATGGGGTCGCGCTCAACGATAAATCGTTTACCCAGCGGATTGATCCGGGCATTATCGACGGCACGATCAATCCGCGCGATAATTTCGGGCCGGTGACCGTGCCCGAAGATTCCTATTTCGTGATGGGCGACAATCGCGATCAAAGTTTGGACAGCCGGTTTTGGGGATTCGTGCGTGAGGAGAAGATCCGCGGGAAGGCGTTCCGTATTTACTGGTCCTGGAACGGGCAAGGTCAAATGGCGGAGTGGGTCAGATGGGATCGATTCGGCAAGGCCATTCAGTAGGTAAAGCCGCGCGCCAAGCCACGGCAGGCTCCGAGGCAAAGGGTAACGGCGGCGCAGCCTCGCCTCATGTGCTTCGGCAATACATCTCGCGGTTCCCGCAAGCCTCCGTGCTTGTGATCGGAGACCTCATCCTCGATCATTATATCTGGGGCCGGGTGAGCCGCATCTCGCCGGAAGCCCCGGTGCCGGTCGTCCATGTCGACTCTGAATCCTTGAGGCTCGGCGGCGCCGCGAACGTGTTCAATAATATTCTGGCTCTGGGAGGGAAAGCGGACCTCTGCGGCGTCATCGGTTCGGATGAAAGCGGCCGGATGCTTCTGAAAGAGTTAGGCTCGACACGGTCCGGGCGTGGAGGGGTCGTGATCGACCAGGACCGGCCGACTACCAGAAAGTCCCGCGTCATCGCGCATAACCAGCAAATCGTGCGGTACGACGTCGAGCGCCGCGCGGAACTCAAGCCGGTGATGCAACGGCGGATTCTCCGTTATGTGGAGTCGCGGTTACGGGAGCTCTCCTGTCTCGTGGTGTCGGACTATGCCAAGGGGGTGGTGAGCGCCACGTTGATGTCGGAACTCACGCGGCTCGCCGGGCTTCGCGGCATACCCCTGGTCGTCGATCCGAAAGTCGAACACTTCAGCTACTACAAGGGGGCGACGGTCATCACGCCAAACCATCTTGAAGCGACACAGGCCGCCGGGGTGCATGGCGATGACGATCAGGCCAACAACGAGGCCGGGGCGATCATACGGCAGCGGTTGGGATGCCGAGCGGTCCTTATTACCCGCGGCGAAAAGGGAATGAGTTTGTACGAGGGCGAGGGTGTTTCCTGGCACATCCCCACACAAGCCCGCCAAGTCTACGATGTGACCGGTGCGGGCGATACGGTGATTGGGACCTTGGCTCTCGCCCTGTCGACCGGTGCTTCGACAAGAGACGCGGCAACGCTGGCCAACTATGCTGCGGGTGTCGTAGTCGGTATGGTTGGTACTGCCACTCTCTCGGCGCAGCAGCTCTCGGAGGCTCTCGGCCATGACTAAGGCCAGACCGTCCGTCACGGTGGTGATCCCGGCCCGGTACGGGTCGTCGCGTTTTCCTGGAAAACCCCTTGTCATGCTCGGACGAAAACCCATGATCCAGCATGTGTATGAGCAGGCAGCGGCCTGTCGTGTGGTGACGGAGGTCTTGGTCGCCACCGACGATGAACGGATCAAACAGGCCGTGGAAGAATTCGGCGGGCGCGCCGTGATAATAGATGAAGATTATCGGACAGGCACCGATCGAGTCGCCGGAGTGGCTCGCATGTTCGGCGGGGATTATTTTGTGAATCTACAAGGAGATGAAATTCCGTTGCAGCCGGATTTATTGACGGATCTCATCGAGCCGTTCATCGAGAGCGGCGCAGAAATTGGCACACTGAAGCGCGCGATCGATTCGACAGAAGATGTGCATAATTCTTCCGTGGTGAAGGTGGTTACGGACCAGCTCGGCAACGCTCTCTATTTCTCACGCGCGCCGATTCCATTGGTGCGGGACGACGTGAGCCGCCGAGCGGTCGATGGGTTGCATTACATTCACCTCGGTCTGTACATGTACCGGCGTGACGCCCTATTGAAGCTGGCGTCCCTTCCCACCGGCCGGTTGGAGGATGCGGAAAAGCTTGAACAGTTACGCGCGCTGGAGAACAACATTGCGATCAGAGTTTGGGAAACCACATATGCCTCGTTACGGGTAGATACGCCGGGAGACGTCGAGTCGGTAGCGGAGAAGCTCCAACAGCGTGACGTCATCAAGCGGGAATCGGCGGCGACGAAGGCCACTCTCAGTCGATAGGTCACGATGGCATGCGCGTCAGAATTATACGATCCGACAAGATGGGGGCTACGATGAGCAAGTTCATTTTTGTCACAGGCGGTGTCGTCTCTTCTTTGGGAAAAGGGCTCGCCTCAGCTTCGATCGGCAACCTGCTCGAAAGTCGAGGGTTGAAGATCACGTTCCTCAAGCTCGATCCTTACATCAACGTCGATCCCGGCACGATGAATCCCTATCAACATGGGGAAGTCTATGTGACGGACGACGGCGCGGAAACAGATCTGGATCTCGGCCACTATGAACGGTACACGTCCCTGACCCTCACCAAAGAAAACAATTACACGACCGGCAGAATCTACCATTCAGTCATCACAAAAGAGCGTCGCGGCGACTACCTCGGCGGCACGGTACAGGTGGTGCCTCACGTCACCGACGAGATCAAACAGGCCATCATGCGCATTTCCCAAGGAATGGACGTGACGATCGTGGAGATCGGCGGCACGGTCGGCGACATCGAGAGCCTGCCCTTCCTCGAAGCGATTCGACAAATGCCGTACGACGTCGGCCGCGAGAACGTGCTCTATGTCCACCTGACGCTGGTGCCGTTCATCGGCACAGCAGGTGAATTGAAGACCAAGCCGACGCAGCACTCCGTCAATAAGCTCCGGGAGATCGGTATTCAACCGCACATCCTTCTCTGTCGGACTGATCGCTACCTGCCGCCGGACCTCAAGGGCAAGATCGCGATGTTCTGTAACGTCGAGAAAGATGCGGTGATCACGGCCAAGGACGTCGAAACGATTTATGAAGTGCCGATCGTATTCCGGAAGGAAGGGCTAGATGAGCTGATCGTGCGCCAGCTCCAACTCAAAACCGGCCCGCCGAACCTGCGCGAATGGGATGCGATGGTCCAGAAGATCAGGTATCCAAAGCATGAAGTCTCAGTCGCCCTGGTCGGCAAATACGCAGGGTTGAAGGAATGTTACAAGAGTCTTGCGGAATCGCTCGTCCATGGCGGCATTGACCATGAAACGCGGGTGAACGTGCAATGGATCGAATCGGAGGAGATTGAACGGCAAGGGACCGAGCGTATACTGCGCGAGGTCGATGGCATCCTGGTTCCCGGCGGGTTCGGCGCACGTGGAATCGAAGGGAAAATCGCCGCGATTCGCTACGCCCGGGAACACCAGATTCCGTTCCTCGGTTTGTGTCTAGGCATGCAGTGCGCGACGATCGAATTTGCGCGGAACGTCGCCGGGCTGCCTGGCGCCAACAGCGCCGAATTCGACGAAGCTTCTCCCAATCCTGTCATTCACTTGATGTCGGATCAGCAGTCCGTCAGCGATAAGGGCGGGACCATGCGATTGGGGTCCTATGTCTGTATGCTCGGGGAGGGGACCTTAGCCCAAAAGATGTACGGGGTGAGCGAGGTGCGCGAGCGCCATCGGCATCGATACGAATTCAACAACGCATACCGCGATCGATTGCTTGCGAAGGGATTCGTGCTGAGTGGGCTTTCGCCGGATGGCCGGCTGGTCGAGATCATCGAGCTACTTAATCACCCCTGGTTCTTGGCAACGCAGTTCCATCCGGAATATAATTCACGCCCACACCATCCGCATCCGTTGTTCAGCGGATTTGTGGGAGCGGCACTGCGCCGCAAATGCGGCCACTAGTTTGGGATGCTGAAACAGGCTCCCAACTTTGTTCTCGGCTCGACAAGATCCTCAACGTAGCCCAGAGGCTACGCCTCCGGTCTTGTCTTCGCCTCGGCCGCGTTGGATAGCCTGTTTGAGCATCCCAACAGAAACAGGTAGTCTTAAGAACAATGGCACACGAAGTCCAAATCGGATCATTTAAAGTTGGGGCGGGGAATCGGCCATTTTTGATTGCCGGGCCTTGTGTGATCGAGAGCGAACAGCTCGTGCTGGAGACGGCGGGGCGCATCGCTGAGATTGCCAAGTCGCTCGGCATGTCCTATATTTTCAAATCGTCCTTCGATAAAGCGAACCGGACGTCCATCAACTCCTATCGCGGGCCGGGCCTCGAAAAGGGCTTGGCGATTCTGAAGAGAGTGAAGGATCAGCTGGGCCTGCCAGTCTTGACGGATGTCCACACCGAAGAACAGGCGGCCGAAGCAGGGAAGATTGTGGACGTGCTCCAGATTCCTGCGTTTCTGTGCCGGCAGACAGATTTGATCATTGCCGCGGCAAGGACCGGTAAAGTGGTGAACGTGAAGAAGGGCCAGTTTCTCTCGCCGCAAGAAATGGGCAATGCGGTGAAAAAAGTGGAGGAGGCCGGAAACAGGCGGATCGTCCTGACTGAACGGGGATCGTCGTTCGGCTACAACAATCTTGTCGTCGATATGCGGTCTTTCCCGGTCCTTCGTAGTTTCGGTTATCCGGTGGTCTTCGACGCCACCCATAGTGTGCAGTTGCCGGGCGGTGGGGGAACCAAGTCCAGCGGCCAGCGTGAATTCGTCGAGCCATTGGCCTGCGCGGCAGCCGGTGTCGGAGTCGATGGCTTCTTCATGGAAGTGCATCCCAATCCGGACGAAGCCTTGTCGGACGGACCCAATATGGTGCCGCTTCATCAACTGAAAGCTTTACTAGAACGGGTTATGCGGATATGCGACGCGTCACAACCTCGAAAGTAGCCAAACCGAAGGATGCTCGGGCAACATCGTCGAAGGGCGGAACCAGCCTCGATGCAGGCCGGCGTGTGCTCGATATCGAAGCACGTGCCGTCCAAGCCCTTATTCAACGCCTCGATGATGGGTTCTCGGAAGCTGTAAACCTGCTGTATGACTGCAAAGGTAAAGTCGTCGTCTCGGGCATGGGCAAGTCTGGTTTGATTGGGCAGAAGATCGCCGCGACCATGGCAAGCACTGGAACGCCGTCTTTTTTTCTCCATCCGGCCGAAGGACTTCACGGCGACCTCGGCATGCTGGCGCGCCACGATCTTTTCATTGCAATTTCGAACAGCGGAGAGACGCAGGAAATTTTACAGATTCTGCCCTTCATGGAGCGCATGGGCATTCCTGTTGTGGCGATCGTGGGCCGAGTGGGTTCGACGCTGGCCAAGAACAGCGCTGTCGTGTTGGATGTATCGGTTGCAGAAGAGGCCTGCCCCATGGGACTTGCGCCGACTGCGAGCACGACCGCGACACTCGCCATGGGCGATGCCTTGGCCGTCGCGCTCCTTGAGAAGCGCGGGTTTAAGGAGCAGGACTTTGCGCAATTCCATCCAGGTGGAACACTCGGACGACGCTTGCTGGTGAAAGTGCGGGATCTCATGCACCGGGGGCAGGAGGTGCCGCAGGTAGGGGAGATGGTCTTGGGTTCAGCGGCCATTCTCGAAATGTCGGCAAAAAAACTCGGCATGACCACGGTCGTCGATCGAGTCGGCGTGCTTGTGGGGGTGATTACAGACGGCGACCTGCGTCGGTTTCTCCATCAGGGCGGGGATTTTTCCAAGATCACCGCCGGGTCTTTGGCCTCGCGCCGTCCTAAGTTGATCGGACCGGATGAACTGGCCGCCAAGGCAGTCGAAATGATGGAGCGCTATTCCATTACCACGCTCGTTGTTGCGGACAACGCCAAGCATATTGTTGGAGTCGTGCATTTGCATGATCTCTTAAAACACGGAATCGTATAGCAGAACTCCGTATAACGAGACCGTTGTATTTTTTATTTGGTCTGTCTAGTTTGTTTGGTCTATAGTTTGGATACACCTCATCACAGGAACCAAATCAACCAGATAAACAAAACAAACCAGATGAACCAGATAGGTTACTGATGAATCGCGTACTGGCAGCATGGAGATCGGTCGGGCAGGAGTCGCTCAACCTGCCGAATTTCATTACGCTCTCACGCATCCTTTTGATCCCGGTCTTTGTGGTGCTGTTTGCCACGCCGACCCCGGACCGATCTCTCAGCGCCGCTCTTGTTTTTACGGTCGCAGCAGTCACCGATTTATTGGATGGCTATCTGGCCCGCCGTAACGGCCAAGTGACCACACTGGGAAAGCTCCTCGACCCCATTGCCGATAAGTTGTTGGTCCTCTCCGCCTTGATTCTCCTGGTCAACGTCGATCGTGTGAGCGCCCTGGTTGCGATATTCATCATTGCGCGCGAAGTTGCGGTCACGGGTATTCGTGCCATTGCCGCAGGCGAAGGCATGGTGATCGCGGCTGAGACGACTGGTAAATACAAGATGGCCCTACAAGTAGTGGCGATTGTGCTGTTGATCCTTGAGGACACATTCCTGTCCGATCTCGGCAATCTGCATCTCGCCGGAATCGTCACGCTCTATCTCTCGCTGGTGCTCGGCTATGTCTCGGGCGGTCAGTACGTATGGAGCTTCTGGCGGCAAGTCGTGGCCAAGGGGCTGTAGCTCGTTTCTCTGGTCTGGTTGGTCTGTTTGGTTTATCTTGTTTATCTGGTTTGTCGTGTTGGCCGGATCGCAACTAACCTAAGGCACCAGACAAACCAAAGAAACCAGATGAACCAGACAAGCCGAGTTCACTCAGTGTGCGCACCTCCTCTCACGATCCCCTGACCCATGAACCAAGAACTTCTCTGGGTGTTGATGGCGGTGTTTGGCTATTTGCTGGGGGCCATTCCGTTCGGTATCGTGGTATCGAAGGCGCTGGGGTTGCCGGACCCGCGAACAGTCGGGAGCAAAAATATCGGGTTCACCAACGTGCTGCGCGTGTCGGGCAAGAAGGCGGGCATCCTTACGCTTCTTGGCGACATGGGTAAGGGGTGGTTACTGGGTTGGGTTGCGATGCAGTGGCTTACCGATGAATCCTTCATTATGATCGTGGCGTTGACGCCGATCCTCGGACATCTCTTTTCGCCATTTTTGGGTTTCAAAGGAGGGAAGGGTGTGGCGACGGCATTGGGAGTGGTGTTGGGGCTGTCTCCTTCTATCGGACTTCTCTTGTTGTTGATATGGTTGGGAGCGGTTGCAATTTGGCGCTATTCATCCGGGGGCGCACTTGCAGCCTTCGGGTGTTTACCGGTTGTGGCGATCGTAAACGAACAGAGACAGGAGTTTTTCATCTTTTCATTGCTGGTCAGCGCGCTCATCTGGTTCAAGCACAAGGATAATATCGTCCGGCTGTGGAGGGGGACGGAGAGCAAAATAGGGAGAAAGAAGCAGGAGTTAGAAGAGAAGCAGGAATTAGAAGAATAAGGAGCGATGAGGCGTCCTTCTTGCTCGCGCAATGCGCGGCTTGAGAAAGCCCTCGTTGGAGCGCGCAGTGAACGGCATTTGCGCCGTTCTCTAACTGTTGAATCTCCCTTGGTGGATCGGCTGGCTCCTTCGGTGGGACGGTTCCGTTGCTCCAGAAAGCAACCGTGTGAAAACGTGGGCCGTCTCTTGCCATTTGTGAGGCGGAAACTGTTCAGCCGTATCCATTCTCGCATTATGAATGTCGAAGGCTGCTTTTCTTTGTGTTGGCTTCGTGGCATAGTGAGTTGCTTAAAGCGAGGATGTGTCTGTGAAACAGGGCTATCGGTTGATTATTGTAGATAAAGCCGGGGTGTTGGTTTCTGAATTCCAATTGACGGAGAACGCGTTGGCTCAGCCGGAGGCCTTTGTCCAATCGCTCAAACAGTCGATCGAGGACATTGAGGAGGAGGAGCCTTGAAGGGACGACGGCAGTCTTCGTTGCTGGGCGTAAGCATCCGCTACTCATGTGCGCTGTCCTAGTTGGGGAGTCTGCTAGCGTGACATCCTGCTCCGCGCTAAGGACCTCTTCATTTTGATCGTCTTGAACGTTTGACCTTTTCTCCAACGCGGTGGGGAAGGCCTGCGCGGGCTCAAGAGGTTCGCTCTCAGAGAGAATGACAGGAGTGTTTCTCTATGGCGACGATTTTGATCATCGATGACGAGGAAATCGTTCGGGTACTCCTCCGCTCAGCCCTTGAAGAGGCAGGGTATGAGGTCACAGAAGCTGCCAATGGCCGTGAGGGGCTTGAGTTGTACCGCCAGCGGCCGATACATTTAGTGATCACCGACATTCTTATGCCTGAGATGAATGGACTGGACATGCTTTTGGAGCTGACGCGTGAATTCCTTTATGCGAAGGTGATCGCGATCTCAGGCGTAGGAGGAGAAAGGAATGTGTTGGATGTCGCAAAACTGCTCGGCGCGCGGCAGACATTCAAGAAACCCTTCAGCATGTCGGATCTATTGAGTGCTGTGCGATACGAATTGGAACATTAGTAGGATGCTGAAAGGGCCGGCCAGCGCCACGCACCATGGCGCGCGGTCGATAGTGGTCGCTTATTAGAGATGGAGGCATCCTAATCTGCCTATCGCATTGACTATTCCAGCCTGAATTAGATTGCTTGACTCTCTTATCCATTGCGCCCAAGGTGAGGGTGCGAGGTGTGAAGCTCGCTGACTGTCCCATCTCTTGCGCTTCCTGATCCTTCCTGGCGTGACCGATTCTCCAGTCTCCTCCGCTCCTCTGCCAGAGTGTTTCCGAAGCGCTGCGATCATTGGGCCTGACTACCAGGATGGACGCGGATCGGTTCCTGCAGGACACCGACCCTGCGAACACGAGGCGGATTTTCGGTGCAGACCCCCAACTTATGAAGGAGAGTCTCGATGACACCGGAAGAACAAATTACGAAGATGAAGAAAGCGATCAATCAGGCCGTGAAAGTAATGGGAGACCGGTTTGGGTCGACGGAAACAGACGTTGAAAAGGCGATCGATGAGCTGAAGGCCTCCATGCTCACGACGCCGGCAGCAGCGCCTCAGCCTCCTCAGAGCCAGGCAGCCGTGGCTGCTCGAGTGTAGTGTTTGTAAACCAGATTGCCCCGTTGAATCTTGGCCGTGAGGAATAGGCTTACGGGTATTTGTGCGAGTTGAGAGGGGAGATAGTATGAAGAACACCACGGAAGTTTACGTGCTGACGCTAAATGCACCTTCAAGACAAACGGTTCGACTCTGGACCGGATCGATCATCCATTCGTTGCGGCACTGCTCCAGCAAGAAGATTGATCGTACGCTGGCGGAGATGCAGCAGCATGTGGATGATTTGCAGCGTACTATCAGCGCGTTGGCGACGGGCGGATCGTATTCCATCAATCGCTCTCGATAATGTGCCGCTGCCGACGGGACAGAGTCACCGAGAAAGAGGGCAGCCATCATGCCGGATGATGTAGAAGATAAGAATATTCATGCCGCAGCCAAGCCTGCCAGCGCTCCAACTCGGAAACCAGTCGATGGCGACCTCACGTGCAGCGAATCCCAGATTGAGGACATTCTCTCTGAGGGCGAGTCCACCAAGCCGATGAATAAGAGCGATAGAGGTTTTCAGGCAAAACGCCAGCCGAAGTCTTCGCAATAAGCAGACAATCCTCTATGGCCTACCGGGGAACGATATGGCCCACCGCACGAATGATGTGAGGCTTCGGTGGCCTCTTCCAATCCACGACTACTGGTCAACCCCCTTCGCTGAGTCTTTGCTTCAGCATCTGAATCTTTGCTCCGGAGCCTCCATTCTCGATATTGCCTCCGGCCACGGGATTCCGGCTTTCTACCTGGCAGAGCAGGTGGGGCCCACGGGGCAGGTCTTGGCCATCGATCTTAGTGAGAGCCAGGTGGAGAATGCGCGCGCGATTCAAGGAGCGCAACTTCCATGGTTGCGGTTCGAATGCCTAGATATGCGTACACTGCCTCAGGCCTTGCCCTGTTTCGATCGCATCACCGGCAATCTCTCGGTCATGTTTTTCCGCCCCAACCGCTTCGAAGCTATCCAGGGATTGGTAGAACATCTCAAGCCGGGAGGCCAACTGGTGCTGACCTTCCCTTCGCTCGGTACATTCGACTCACTTTGGCGCCGGATCGATCAGGAAATGGGAGTTCGTGGTCTCCTGGCGGAGCGCCGTCGCCTTGAAGCCTATTGTGCTGAGCGACCGTCAGCGGAAGAGGTGCGTGGATGGCTGGACAGACTTCATTGCTCTCGCATCGCCGTAGCCGAATATCCGTTGGAAGTGGCGACCGGCACAGGTCAATCGTTTCTCCACCATCCGTTACTTCGGGGCGGTTTTCTCGATGATGCCTATGAATGTTTCGAGGATCAGGGACTGGCGGATGAGATTATGACAAGGGTGTCGGAGGATGTAGAGAGCTTTAGGCCACTGATTGCGCAGCGGTGTGTGTTGTCAGGCTGGAAGCCTTAGCAGGATGCTGAAAAGCCGCTTTCCTCACCCGCCCAACCCTGGCGCGCCGAGACGCGCTCACTCCCACGCGTCGTTCTCGGTTCGTCAAAATCCTCAACGTACCCCAGAGGGTTGGATGTCTTTTTGAGCATCTTGCTGGAGTGTATTGCTGTTAGGTCGTACGAGCAGGCCATTAATCTTCTGAAGAAAGGATCGCCGGCACGGAGGCTTCTTGGTTAAAACTGATACCCAAGTTCTACGATGTACATATCCACGCCGAGACTGGAAGATCCGTACAGGCCGGCATCGGAGAAGTGTTGGACTCGAAAGCCGGTATAGGCATGTGGAAACGGATTCACGCGAATTCCCGAGGTTGCGACGATTTGAACCGGACCCCCGAAGTCTTGTGATCCATATGTGTAGTTGCTGAAGAATCCTGCTCCGGCTCCGGCGTCGAAGGTGATAAGTCCTTTCCAACCGCTCAACGCAAGAGCAGGCACGGCCGTCATCATCAGACCGCTTTCATCTGCTCCGGTCAGTAGCCCCCCGCTTGCGATCAGTCTCGTGTCTAGACTCCATGTGCTCTCACCGAGCGGCCAGGACCAAGGGAGCTTGATGACCGCTGCGACGTCGTAGAGGTGGAAATAGTATTTTTGCTCTTTCCCCATGAAGGGAATTTTTTCACCGAAGCCAATGCGAGGGCCGATGCTCAGGAGGGCCATATCTCCCGCAAAGCTGGGCGTGCAGATCGCTGAGAAAAGCCAGGCAGCGAGCAGCAGTTTCAGGAGACGTGGATATCGGTGGCATTGCATGTATGCGCTCTCGGTGATGGGATATTAGTGTGTCATGGTTCAACGATTCCTCCAATTATTCTCACGTATTCGTGACGCGTGTTTGCTGCGTGCGATGCGCCAGTGTGGCCCAAATTGAAGCGGGCATGTCTTTCTTAGGATAGGCATGACTGTCGCAAAGTCAGGTGGGACATCTGTCGCAGTCGAGGAGTATGTGGAATGCAATTGCTCTGAGGTCTCGATCAGTGAGGATGTGTCAGACGGCGTGTCGTTCTCGATGAAAAGTAAAATGTGCCGTGTGGGGTAGGACATGAAGGGGCGCTTCAACCGAAGCGCCCCTTCTGCGGCAGATGCTTGTCGGTGCGTTGTTAGAAGCGACCGCGACCGCCGCGATCACCACCACCGCCGCCGAAACGACCACCACCGCCACCACCGGTGCGGGGCTCTTGTGGCTTTGCTTCATTGACAGTCAGGGGACGTCCGTCCATCTGTGAGCCATTCAACGCGGTAATCGCGGCTTTGGCCTCTTCCTGTGTAGCCATCTCAACGAAGCCGAAGCCTCGCGATTGCCCGGTGAACTTGTCCGTGATCACACGCGCAGACTCGACGGTGCCGTGCGCGGCGAAGAGGGTGGTGAGCTGTGATTCAGTTGCCGCATAGGGCAACCCGCCGACATATAATTTTGAACCCATGGGGGTTCCTCCTTCTGAAATTGATATTGGTTGAGGATCGAGAACGAACACAAGAGGGGAAGGAACGGGCCAAAGACGCAAACAGTGGAGCGGCTTGGGTCGAGCTTCCGATCAGATTCTCGGTACCAACAATATCGGTGATGAGCCGTTCTATTTGCCGTTTCCTGCGAGGCCCGCCGCATGAAACGAGAATATCCTAACAGAGGACCATGCGAAAAGCTATAGCCCAAACTCTTCTGGAGTTTCTTCTGCCTGTACGATCAGAAGTGCGTTGTGGGGTTGGAGAGAGGATTGAGTCTGCGATTTGGCAGGAGAGAGTCAGGCACCGTCCTACACATCCGTATTGCCGGTGGGTCCAGGACCGGGCCAGATCAGATAGGGCGGCTTTTTCATGCTATCAGCTGAATGGGGGTAGAGACGTTGGGCATAACTGTAGGCATCTTCTTGAGCAATCAAGCAGGTGGCGGCGGCGAGATGGTTGGAGATAATACGGAAAGCTCCTCGGTCATCTGCTTCGATGGTTGCCGTATAGAGCGCACAGGAAAAACTTCCTTCTTCTGAGCAGGCGGTGCTGATCAAGAGGTGGGATCCATCTGGAAAGGTCATGATCGGGTCCAAGTTGGTTCGGCTCATGCGTAGTCCTCTCCCATAACGCGCGGGATGTTAGACGGCCTGACTTGCGTAGGGGGTGACATAGAGCCTGAGGAGGTGCCCATCCCATTCGGTTCCTTCAAGGGCGACCACGGCGCTCAAGGCCTGTTCGCCGGATCCCATTTCGACGAATCCATATCCGGCAGATCGTCCGGTATGTTTGAATCGGACCACGTAGGCTCTGGCGACCAGACCGTAGGAGGTGAAGATCCCTCGTAGCTCGCAGTCCGAAACCTTGTCCGGGAGTCCTCCTATATACAGGACCCGTTTCCCCATCGAAATCTCCTCCGTGGCCTGTCAGTTCGTCCGAGCGAGCGAGTCTTCGGCATACGAGCCAGTCCGCAACGACGTCGCAAGCCCCAGTGAGTAGAGCCCGTGGATGAGCCATTTCGAAGGGTCGAAGTGATACCAGCACGTGCCGTTTCGGTAGTCGGTTGGATACATGTGGTGATAGTTATGATACCCCTCGCCAAAAGTCACAAGAGACACCAGACAGCTATCTCGGCTGGAGTCTGATGTGCCATGTGGCTGTTGTCCCCACAGGTGGCAGACGGAGTTGATGAAAAATGTTGAATTAAGCACGGCGAATGTGCGCCCAACGCCGGCAAGAAGAAAACAGCCGATTCCCCCCATCAAGCCGTTAAAGAGAAAGCCGATGAGAAATGTGCCGGCCAGGCCTGCGAGGAGCAGGAGGAGATAATACTTGTGTTGCCAGATTGCGACGGGATCGTTCGCAACGCGTGTCGCATATTTGGGGTCGGCGTATTGATCGGGGGTAAAGAGCCATCCACAATGGCTATGCCAGAACCCGTGTTGCGCATTGTACGGATCTTTTTCCTTATCACAGTGCGCGTGATGACGCACATGATCGGATGCCCACTTGATGGCGGAGTTCTGAAGCGTCCATGCTCCTGCGATTAACAGCGTGCCTTTGACCCAGTTTGGGCAATCAAAGCTTCGATGGGCCATCAATCGATGGTAGCCGACAGTGATGCCTAGGCCGCTGACAACATAGAGCAGGCCAAAAAGCGACCAGTCTAGCCAGGTGTAGTGATAGAGATATCCATAGAGAGGGACTCCGATCACAGCGCCGATGACAATGGCACAAAAGAGGATAACGGTCCAGATCCCGCGGCGACTGCTGATCTTGATCGGTGCACCCATGGGGGTGATGGCAAACGCGGTCGATTGTGGAGTCACGAGTTGCTTTACAGTCTGATTCATGGGGTCTTTTAATCCTACGGAATTGATCAATGGCCCTATCGCCATTCGGTGTCTGCCGATTCTACGATCGGACAGGGATGGGTGCGGCACTACTGGTGCTGTTTGGAAGTCTTCCCAAACAGGGTTGTGTGCGAACGGAGCGGAAACTAGAGCATCGATCGCGCAGGATCTAGAGGGAGGGAATGAAGGCGCGAGGGATAGAGTAGTGACCGGACTTCATATGAATGTACCTTAGCATAGTCTGGCTAGGATAGCGAACACATCAGGTTACCATGACATGAGAGTCGTAGCAGTGCGTTTTCCTTCTCGGTCCAGTATCGAGCATTCTTTTTGAAGTGAGTTGACGCCGGAAGGGGCTTACTGTACGATGACCCTCACATCGTTGTCGCAGTAGTCCGGCGGCGCGGCTGTATACACCATAACGGACTTCGCGATCGCATCGCGACCAGGTCCTGTCGGAGTTGATGCCTTCCTGGTTTCTCTCCCCTCGGTTCTCTGATCCCGTCTTAATGCGATCACACTGAAAGGATAGTGCATTGCATACCTCTGCTCACACGAGTTTTCATACCCTTGGTCTATCTGAGCCACTCTTGCGGGACTTGACCGCAGCGGGCTTGCTGATTCCCACTCCCATTCAAGCTCAGGCCATTCCACCGGCCCTTGAGGGCCGGGACGTCATAGGTTGTGCGCAAACCGGTACGGGGAAGACAGCCGCATTTGTTGTCCCCATGATCGAACGGCTCGCGGTCCTTCCGAAAGGCCAACCGCAAGCGTTGATCCTCGCACCGACACGGGAATTAGCCTTGCAGATTTTTGCTTCAATCGAGAAGCTTGGCCGCAGCCACCATATTTCAGCCACGGTCATCGTCGGAGGAAGTGACATGCAGGCGCAGATCAGAGGATTGCGCCAACGGCCCGATATTCTGGTTGCCACACCGGGGCGGTTGCTGGACCACATGTGGAACGGGACAATCAATTTGGCCCCGATTAAAATTTTGGTGCTCGATGAAGCAGACCGTATGCTCGATATGGGCTTTGCGCCACAGATTAATCAGATTCTTGATGCGTTGCCGGTAGAGCGACAGACCTTGCTCTTTTCCGCTACGATTCAGACGGATGTCACCCGCCTGGTTCAAACGAGCCTGAATGGCGCCGTTCGTGTAATGGTGACGCCTGCTTCGACGACGGCCGACGGTGTCACTCAAGCGTTGCATCATACGACTGCTCAGGAGAAGACGAAGCTGTTGGTGTCGTTGCTCGCAGCAGAACGAGGGACCATCCTCGTATTCGCTCGAACAAAGAGCCGGGTCGATCGACTCGGTCAGACGCTTGAACAGGCCGGTCACCGCGTCGCGGTCATCCACGGAGACAGAAGTTTGCCCCAGCGCCTCCGTGCTCTCGACGGATTTAAACGAGGACAGGTCAGAATTCTCGTCGCGACGGATGTTGCAGCCCGCGGGATTGACGTGGCCAATATCGGCCATGTGGTGAATTACGATTTACCGAATTGCCCGGAAGATTATATCCATCGTATTGGACGGACAGCCAGGATGAAGATGACAGGGAGAGCCACCAGTTTCGTGACCTTCGAGGAACGTGATCAGCTCTATGCGATCGAAACATTGTTGGGGCACCCTGTGCCGTTGGTAGAGGGAAGCCCCCGCCCCGGTGATCGTCAGCATTCGAGAGTGTCTGAACGTTCTAGAGGTGAACGTCAGCGGTGGAGGCGTTCAGGTGAAGATAGACACCGAAATCAACCGAGTCCCTCCTCGTACTAGAGCGGGGACAGGTTTCGTAACACAAGGTCTAATGGCAGGATATCGCATCAAAGCAGATCGGTCTGCAGTCTAAGAGGTGTGGTCGATCGAGGGGTATCATCATGGCAAACCGAAAGGCTTCGGGGAGTCATGCGGTGACGAGTTGAGTGTGAATTCCTGATGGAGCGAAGGTCGGATTTGCGAGGATGGGAGGAAAGGAATGATCGTCTGACTGACGGGGTTAGTGGGCGGCCCTGGACGAAATTCTGACAGCCGGTTGCAGTCTCAAATCAATACCGGAGATTCCTGCCTGGCGCTCGCGATCGACAGACTATTGGCCGGCCCGGACTGATGTGAATGGTGTCATGTTTAGAATGAATCACATGGGCGGCATCGCCATGTGGGTGCACGGCAACTACATAGCGGTGTTTGCGTTGACCGCTTTATGAGGGCGATATAGGGCCAGAAGAAGCACGTGAGGCTCGCGCTCACGGCACTTCTAATACAGCGGTTCTTGTGGGCCCCACCGAAGCCCGGCCAAATCTGGATCCTCGCCCTCCGTATTCATTGAGCGAGCGGGCTTTTCGGTCTTGCGTTGTTCTCGGCGGGCATCTTTCTCACGCCGCTGAATTTGTTTCGCTTTCTCACGGTCTCGTTTTGCGATGGTTGTTTTTCCTGCTCGTCCGATGGTGCCCTCCTTTGCGCAGCGACTCGTATTCAGTCACCACACGCTTGCTGTGTATATGATCCTATCTCCTTTAGGGTGCGGATCAGGACGGCTCTGCCGTTTCACGACGTCTTTTGCTACTTAAGTCGGAAGCACGGTCAGCGGTGTTGGCCACTCGTTCAGCCTTGCGCGAACGAGTGGCCAGGCCGAACCCATGGCTTGCCATGTTCGAGACTTGCCGACGGATGTCTTCCATAGTGGTTGTCAGGCTGGCATCAAGAGGATTTGAAAGACCCAGCACTTCCCATCGGATTTTTGGTTTTCGCGTCGCACGCGCCCGGTTTTTTCTCGTCTTGTCGGCTCGCCACCCAGTGGATAGCTTCATGTGCGCTCCTTTTATAGAACCAGGCATCTCCTACGCGGGGAAACATTCGGCGGAGATGAGGGGGTCTGACAGAAATACCCAGGCCACTGCGTCCATCTTTCTGCGGAGTTATAAGCGCAGAACAGGACAGACTGTACGACATCTACTGCAAGATGAATCGCGCTAAGACAATCAAATGAGAATCAAGACCGCGAAGGCTAGTGCAGCTTGTTAGCCTGTGCAGGCTACCATGGGTCACATCGAGAGTCAAATAGGGTATTAGCCAATGGTATAAGCCTGTGTGATGGAGTGGTCCTTGGCATGCGTTGACATACCCTGGTTGAGCGGGAGTGTGTATGTCGTATTGACGGGATAAATTGATCGTCGAAAGAGGAAGCTATCAAGAGAGTCGGCGGCACTACTCATTGTACATCCAGCTCTGATCGTGTCATGGCAATAAGCGGCAGATAATCGAGGAATCTGCGACTGAGTGAATTCCGACATATCGTCTGTAAATGGTGCGTCTATGCACGCGTCCGTGCGAATGAGTTGCGGCTATTGCACGCTGGAGATCGAAGGGTACACGGTGCGAACCGATTCATGCGATTAAGGAATTATATTGGTGAAACGTGCCTCATGATGTACGGTAGAAATACGGTAGGGACACTCTATGGAACAGATTTCACATCGACCCTCTGCCTTAAATAAGTTTCGCCAACATCATCGGGTTCGTATCTCCGCTCCTTTCGTCTGCGCACTGTCTCATTGCCAGCCTCGTCGTTGGTTGAGGAGGCCTGGTATCGACTTAGGTGTGGTCTATGATCTTTCGATACGTGGCGCCCGAGTCAGCACGCAAGCTGAGATCAGGCCAGGGGATGAAGTCACGTTAAGCCTCCGTCTTCCCAAGCAAATCAAGTCTGCTGATATTGCCGTCGCCAAAGTGAAGTGGGCGAAGGATCAATTCTTTGGCCTGGCATTCACGAAGCTATCTCCTGCGGCACAGACTCGCCTGGAAAAGTACGTGGCTGTCGCTTCGATGACTGCCGCGTAGTTTCCGACCCCATTCGCCGCACCGTCTCACCTTTCTATGTCGTGTATTACTTGAGGGGGTGTGTTGCGGCGGCACTCTTCGCTGGTGCATTTGCAAGCATCGGCTTGCAATAGCGGTTGGTTGTTGATCGTGCCGGGTCGGGCCCTGTACTCGATGGGTTGTTGGGGAGTGCGAAAGCTTTGAGACCGGCCTCCCTCAACCTGGGGGGCCGAGCTTCCGATCAGCCGTGTGAGTCGGATCAGACTGTGACGATGAATGTCGATTATGGCGTGATCTGCGTTCTTTGAATCAAATTACTTGATGGCGACCGCTTTGACTTCCTTGAACGTGGTCTGGCCAAGTAGGACTTTCTGAACTCCATCCTGCATGAGTGAGGTCATACCCTCTTCAAGGGCAGTGCGCAGCATCTCTTCCGTTCTCGCCTTCGTCTGAATCATGCGTTTGATTTTGTCTGATCCCAGAAGCAACTCATGGATGGCTACGCGTCCTTTATAGCCAGTGCGATTGCAGGTTTCGCATCCCTTCCCGCGGGTTAGGCGGAACGTATTGTCTTGTGGGATGTTGAGCTTGTCCCAATGCTCAGGCCCATAACCCTGGCGGATTTCTTCGTATTCTATGGCCGTTCCAACGTACTGTTCCTTGCAATCTTTGCAAATCCGGCGAGTGAGGCGCTGGGCGAGGACTCCTAACATGGCATCAGCAAAACTGAATGGGTCGCAGCCCATGTCGAGGAGCCTGGTGACGGTTTCCACCGCACTGTTTGTGTGGAGCGTGCTCATAACGAGGTGTCCGGTCAATGAGGCTTCAATGCCGATATCAGCCGTTTCTTTGTCTCGCATTTCACCGACCATGATCACGTCCGGGTCGGCTCGAAGAAATGCGCGCATGGCAGCGGCAAATGTGAAGTCGATCTTTGGCAGGACTTGAACCTGCCGGAGGCCATATTGTGTGATTTCGACGGGGTCCTCCGCCGTCCAGATTTTAAGATCCGGTGTGTTGATAAAGCCGAGGACAGAGTGCAAAGTTGTAGTTTTTCCTGAGCCGGTTGGTCCGACACAGAGAATGATGCCATAGGGTTTTGCGGCGATGAGCTTGATGGCTGCGAGATTCCGGTCTGAGAACCCCATCTTGTCGAGCGGCAAAGGCTCGCTGGCTGCAAGCAAACGCATGACCACGTCTTCGTTATATCCGGCGGTAGGAATCGTCGCGACACGCAACTCGATTTCTTTGGTGTCAGACAGTTTAAATTTGATCTTGCCGTCTTGAGGCTTTCGCCGTTCTGCGATGTCGAGGCTGGCCATGATCTTTAGGCGCGACACGATTGCACGTCGATAGCTTTGCGGAATCTTCATATATTCGAAACAGTCACCGTCGACCCGGAAGCGGACAAGGGTCTCACGCTTTTCGCCATAGGGTTCGACATGAATATCTGAGGCGCCTTGTCGATAGGCATCGGCGATGATTTGATTGGCGAGTCGCACGATGGCGTTGTCGTTTTCATCGAGCCCGCCTCCGGCATCCTCCGCTGCCGCTTCTTGGGCTTCGTTGACGAGTTCGCCGAGAATGTCCGAGACATTCTCATCCAATTTACGAGCGTTGCCGGCGTCTCCCTGTCCTGTGGCGGATCCGAGGAACTGGGCGATATCACGACGGAGGCTGATCGCAAAACGAATATTCAATCCGGGGAAGGTCCGCTTAATATCGGCCACGCGATCAAGATCGCTCGGGTCGTCCGTCAAAATTTCGATGGCGGTCCGGTCCCGCTTGAGAGGCATCCAATGATTTTTCTTGAGGTAGTCGACATTGAGGTTTTTCAGGAGTTCGACATCGACAATCGTTCGGTCGCTATACTCGATGTAGGGACATTTGTGAAACTGAGCGAGCGACTTGCCGATCTCGAGTTTCGGCACTTTGTATTTCTCAATCAGGATACTCTCGAAGTCCGATAGGCCTTTCCGGGACTCGGCAATCGCATTATCCAACTCATTCTGGGTAATGCGGTTGCTTGTGACCAGGCGATCGAACTTGCTGGGGGCTTTCTTCGAAACCTTGCGGAGATTGAAGAAGGCGATGCCGAGCGCCTTGGCAATCTCCGCGACGGATTCTTCGTCTTTCCTCGTGAAGCGCACGCCGCTTTTTTTGTTGAGGAGTTGAAAGACGCCCATCAAATACTTGTTGTCCGCCACAATCGGGTAAGTCAGGACCTGTTTGGTCTTGAATCCAGTCCGCTTGTCATAGGAGGTGTCGTGGACGAGTGCGGGATGGACGCCTTGCAGTTCTGCGATGCTATAGGCGTCGGCAATGCTCACTGGGCGGAGATACTTGGCGCAGAATCCAGCCAGGCTTTGTTCGGTCAGAGGAATGCGGAATTCCTCAATACTGTCGATGTGCGGGACTTTGGAGAAAATCTCTTTCTTTTCCGGATCGAATGCGAAGATGGTGAGGTCTTCGGCGTCGAAAATGCTGAGAATTTCTTTGCGCAGATCAAGGAGAATATGGTCAAGATCGCTGGCCGCATGGATTTGCTCAGTGACGCGCTTGACATTCTCGGCGAATGCCACTTTCTGCTGAAGTTCTTGCAGATTTTGTGGGATGGGATTGGCGTGCATTACACGAACTCCTGGCCATCGATTACGAAGGCCATCGCCCGTTCCGTATACTCAATGAAGCGTGCGTGCGATTCAGGTGACTTTACGTGCCTCTTAGGTCAGAGATTGAAGCTCAGTCTAGCTGATCACGGATGGAAGGCAAGGAAAAGGCAGTTTCAGGCTAAGTATGGTAACGGGCGTGACAAATAGAAAAGAAGCCGCCGGCTGGCGGTAGGGTTTTCAGCTTGCGTGTATGCGAGTCAGGTGAGCGGCGACTTGCGCCGGAGGCAGCTTGAGTTTCACTCCGTCTTTTCGCGATTTGACTTCCACTACTCCCTCTGCAAGGCCCTTGTCTCCGACAACCACTTGGAAAGGCGCTCCCATCAGGTCCGCATCGTTGAACTTTACGCCCGCTCGCTCGTCCCGGTCGTCCCAGAGTATTTCGAGCCCCGCCTCCTGCAGTTCGACGTAGAGCTGCGCGGTGACCTGGGCGGTTTGTGCCGATTGGGTGAGCGGGAGGAGATGCACATGGAACGGCGCGATGGGAAAGGGCCAAATAATACCTTTCGCGTCGTGATTCTGTTCGATCGCCGACGCCGCTGTGCGTCCGACGCCGATGCCGTAGCAGCCCATGACAGCGAGGCGCTCTTTGCCATGAAGGTCGAGAAAGGAGGCGTTCATAGTTTCGCTGTATTTGGTGCCGAGCATGAAGACATGCCCTACTTCGATCCCTCTCGTTGCCTTCAAGGTCCCGCCATCTTTTTTCGGTGACGGATCTCCCGCGCAGGCGCTCCGTAGATCGGCAAACTGCTCGACCTGAAAATCTCGATCCCAATTTGCATCGACATAGTGGGTGTCGCTCTGATTGCCGCCGACGACCACGTTGCGCAAGGCTTTAACCGCGTGGTCGGCGATAATCCGAACCTGTTTCAGGCCGACGGGACCGGCAAATCCTACTGGTGCGCCGGTGACTTGCTCGACGACGGCAGGTGTGGCGAGTTCAAGATCAGTAACGCGCAGGAATCGTTGAATCTTGACCTCATTCGCCTCATGGTCTCCCCGTATCAACACGGCGACTGTGTCTGTTCCCGCCGAATAGAGGAGTGTTTTCACAAGGTGGGTAGGGGAGATATCCAAGAATTTCGTCACTTCTTCGACTGTCCGGCAGCGAGGAGTCTGTACCGCGCGCAAGGGATGGTGGGCCTCGGTGTCCATCTCAACAGGAGGAAGCACCTCGGCCTGTTCGACGTTGGCGGCGTACGTGCCGGTATCGCTGTAGACGATGGTGTTCTCGCCCGTTTCAGCGAGCACCATGAATTCGTGAGATGAACTGCCGCCGATCAGGCCGGTGTCGGCTTCCACGGCACGGAAGGTGAGGCCGCAGCGTGTAAAGATGCGAGTATAGGCATCGTACATCTTCTGGTAACTGAGCCTGGCGCTTGCTTCGTCCTGATCGAAGCTGTAGGCGTCCTTCATGATGAACTCGCGCCCCCGCATGAGGCCAAAGCGGGGGCGAATTTCATCTCGGAATTTTGTTTGGATTTGATAGAAGTTCAGCGGCATCTGCCGATAGGAGCGGACTTCGCGCCTGAATAGATCAGTGATCACTTCCTCATGGGTCGGCCCCAAGCAGAACTCGCGCTCGTGGCGATCCTTGAAGCGGATCAATTCCTTGCCGTAGAAACTCCATCGGCCGGTTTCTCGCCACAACTCTGCGGGAGACGCAATGGGCATGAGAAGCTCCTGGGCTCCGGCCCGGTTCATCTCCTCACGAATGATCTGTTCGACCTTTCGAATCACTCGGAGGCCGAGCGGGAGGTATGTGTAGATGCCGGCTGCCACCTTGCGAATCAGGCCGGCGCGGAGCATGAGCCTGTGGCTGACAGTTTCTGCCTCGCCAGGGTCTTCTCGCAATGTAGGGATTAAGACTTGGGAGGTCCGCATGGGTCAGTGGGAAAGATTACACGTCATCAAATATGAAATGCCGATGAGCAAGGAAGTGTTTTGTCGACAGGCGACACCCAGATTTTTGGACACATGATCTATTTCAAAAAGAGCCGTTCAAGGTCATTCCAGAACGCAAAGATCATGACGCCCACTAATAACACGAGGCCGGCCTGTTGCGCGAGTTCTCTCTGGCGTTCACCGAGGGGCTTTCGGAGGATGCCTTCAATCAGAAAAAACATCAAGTGGCCGCCGTCGAGAATAGGAATGGGGAGCAAGTTGAGGACGCCAAGATTGATGCTCAGGATCGCGATAAGAAAGATCACACTTGAAGCCCCCTGCGCGGCGGCTTCCCCGGATATATTGGCGATCGTCAGCGGTCCGCCGATGTTCTTGCTGGAGATGTCTCCCACGACCATTTTGTAGAGGCCGACCGCAGTCAATTCGGTCCAGCCCCATGTGGCTCCCAGGCCGTCGTAGAGCGACAACAGCGGGGTGCTGGAGCGCATGATCGAACGGCCTGGTCCCGAAATGCCGATCTTACCGACTTCGACCGATTGGCCGTTGACCATGACTTTCTCAGCCGAGGGTGTCACGGCCAGGGACACTCGCTGCCCGTCACGCAAAACCTCTATCTGTAACTGGTGGTTGGGGCTTTCTTTCACGATGCCGGTCATCTGAGACCATGTATGGATCGTTTGGCCATCGATTTTGCTCACATGGTCTCCGGCTTGAAGCCCGGCTTTCGCTGCAGGAGAACTTTGCATGACTGACGTAACGAGAGGCTGTGTTTCCTCGACGCCTAGATAGTATCCTGGCTCTTGCGCCGAGGCCTGTGGTCCTGGCGGAGTGGTGGGTGTGACTGTCAGCGTTTTGATCTGTTCGCCTCGTTTGATCTCTAGCGTCAGCGCCTGCCCTTTGCTCTTCGACACCGCGTCGAAGAGCTCTGTTCTCGTTGAAATGTCTTGTCCGTTGACCCGGCTGACATGATCTCCAATCTGGATGCCGGCGGTATCGGCTGGAGACCCTGGCGTCATTGCTTCGATATCGGGGGAGAGGTCCTGGAATGTCGGGACGAAAAGCGGTGCGCCGGTTGCGAGCCATCCGGCAAAAATAAAATAGGCCAGAATGAAGTTAAACCCAGGGCCGGCGGCGACAATCAAGACTTTGCCCCACAATGATTTATGTGCAAACGACTGCGCACGATCCTCCGGTGTCGTCGCCTCGGTCTCATCCTCGCCAAAGAGTTTTACGTAGCCACCGAGCGGAATGGCCGAAAGGAGATATTCCGTTTCACCCATTTTTCGGCCGAAGAGTTTCGGGCCGAATCCAAGAGAAAACTTGAGGACCCTGACGCCGACCCATCGAGCGGCCAAGAAATGTCCGAGTTCATGGAACGCAACGAGCACGCCCAGAACAACCAGGAACCACCACGCCTTCTCCAATAACAACCAAATGGAATTGGAGGACCAGGTAAATGCCATGAACACAGTATATGCTCCTTCGTGTAGACCTAGCGTGTCAATGCTCCGACCAACGATTCAGCTTTCTCTCGGGCCCAACGGTCTGCTTCCAGCGCGTCTTCCAACATCGTGACGTCCGTGGTGGTGTGGCGTTCCATGGTGGCATGAATGATTTCCGCAATGTCGGGGAACCGGATACCCCCATTCAAAAATGCTTCGACGGCGATTTCATTTGCAGCATTCATTGTGGCCGGCATCGTACCGCCGATCCGTATGGATTCATAGCCAAGACCCAAGCAGGGAAACCGGTCGTGATCCGGTTTGCAAAACGTCAGCGTCGCGATCTCCGTCAGATCCAACGAAGGCAGATCCAGCGGCATGCGCCCCGGATATCTCATCGCATAGGAAATAGGTGTTCGCATATCAGGCAATCCCAATTGCGCGATCATTGAACGATCCTGATATTCTACCAGAGAATGAATGATGCTTTCCCGATGGATCATGACCTCGATTTGAGATTCTGGGATATCGAAGAGCCAGCGGGCTTCGACGACTTCGAGTCCTTTGTTCATGAGGGTGGCGGAATCGATCGTGATCTTGGCGCCCATCTTCCAATTGGGATGTTGGAGCGCCCGTTCGGGTGTGACGTCTTTCAATTCCTCTCGGTTCAGAGTCCAGAGGGCTCCTCCGGACGCCGTCAAGATCAGGCGGCGGACGTCCTCTTTGCGATGGCCTTCTAACGATTGAAAGATCGCGCTGTGTTCGCTGTCGACCGGGAAAATGCGTACGTTATGACGCCGCGCTTCGTCCTGCATCAGTTTTCCCGCCATGACCATCGGCTCTTTATTGGCCAAGGCGATTTGCTTTCCGCTGCGGATGGCTGCGAGTGTAGGTACGAGACCGGCCCCACCGACGATGGCGGAAATCACGAGTTCCGCTTCGTGGGCAGCGGCGACCTGAATCAGGCCTTCCTGCCCGGATAAAATTTCGACAGGCAGTTCCGCACAGCGATCCCGGAGTCTCGCAGCAGCGGAGGCGTCCGATAGAGCCACGATGCGGGGTTTGAACCGGCGGACCTGTTCCTCGAGTTTTTCGTCGTTGCTGCCGGCTGTCAGTCCGACCACGCGGAATTCTTCTGGGAACCGGTCCACGATATCTAAGGTGCTGGTCCCGATCGACCCAGTCGATCCAAGGATGATGATCGTTTTCATAGGGGCTCCTTCACTCCATGACTCGTAACCGGCTCGCAATCGTTACATAGTAGTAGAAGACGGGGGCTGTGAACAAGAGACTATCCAGACGGTCGAGCATACCTCCATGCCCCGGTAGTATCCCGCCGGAGTCTTTCATGCCGACGCTGCGTTTCATGGCCGATTCAGCCAGGTCACCCCAGAGACCTGTGATCGTCAACAGGGCACCCAGGATCAGGCAATCAAGGCCGGACAGCTCAGGGAGAAACCACCAACGAGCTGCATACGCGACGATTATGGCACTAATCAACCCTCCTACCAAGCCCTCGAACGTTTTTTTTGGACTGATTGTAGGGGCCAAACGATGTCGCCCATAGAGTGTGCCGACATAATAAGCGCCGGTATCGGACGCCCACGTGACCAGGAGGAGAAAAAAGATCAGCCATTCACCCTGAGGCAGGAGCCTCGTCATCGAGAGCATACCGAGTGTGAGGCCCAGATAGAGGATGCCGAACAACGTCAAGGCGCCATCCTTCAGGCTCTGTTCGAGGGGAGCGCGGCGTAGGAGGGGAACAGTCATAATGCCGACCAGTGTGGCCAGGAGGGCTGGAATAATGATGTCCGGCCGGTGTGTTCCGAGAATCAGCGTGGCGAATCCTATCAGACCGATCCCTATCAGCGAGGAATGGCTGCGGTCGCCGAAACACATGCGGTAGAACTCGAAAAGGGCGAGCCCTCCCACCAGCGCCACAACGCCGGAAAATGCGAGGGGCGGGAGATAGCGGACGATGGCATACAAGAATGGGGCGAGGACGAGAATCGTGTAGATGCGACGGGGGTCGAAGCGGCGCGCCACCTTGGGTGCTGGTCCAACCTGCTGTTGCCCGACGATTTTGTAATCCTGCATGGGGAAGTTGAGATCGACCGCTACGACGAAACGGTGTTGAAGACACGACCGAATCGCCGCTCGCGCCGCTGATATTCCAACAAGGCGAGCAAGAGTTCGCGGCGACGGAAGTCGGGCCACAGGGTTGGAGTGAAATAGAGCTCGGTGTAGGCGAGCTGCCAGAGGAGAAAGTTACTGATTCGTGTTTCGCCGCTGGTGCGAATTAATAAATCGGGATCGGGCAGGTCGTGGGTGTAGAGGTATTCCTGGATGCGGGATTCATCGACATCGTCGGGTTGCAACTTTCTTTCTTGGGCGTCATGAAGGAGTTCGCGCACTGCGTCCACGATCTCGGCGCGGCCACCGTAGCTGAGAGCGACGGTAAGATGCAGTTTGTCGAGATGCGCCGTTTCCTGTTCAGCGGCCCGGACCCATTGAAGGGCGGAGGCCGGAAGGGAGTCGAGCCGTCCGATCGTACGTAACCGGACACCCTGCTCGATGAGTTTAGAGCGTTCCGTCGAAAGGTAGTATTCGAGCAAGCCCATGAGGGAAGAGATTTCCTGAATGGGGCGGTTCCAATTCTCCTGTGAAAACGCATAAATGGTCAGAGCGTGGACACCTAGTTCCAGGCAGACCGTGATCATTTCCCGGACGGACTTGATTCCTTCCCGATGGCCGGCAATACGAGGGAGGTTCTGCAACTCAGCCCAGCGGCCATTGCCATCCATAATGATGGCAACGTGTTTGGGCAAGAGGTCTGGTTCAAGCTTTGCGGCAAGCTCTTCTATGGATAGTTGATCGACGGACGAAGAGTCTTTCGTGTCCATAAACGTGCTTTGAGTAAAGATCGTTTCTCTCAAGGATTGTATGGCAGGCGAGCAAAGTCTACTGGTGAGGGTGAAGAATGTCAAACAAATTTTCGTAAAAGTCCTGTAAAAGCGATGAGTTGGACGAATTAGCCGTTGCGCCTGTAGAAAACGATCGGCTATACTTCCCCATCTATCGTCGGCTAATCGTTGTGAGGATTTGTATATCATGGGTGAACTTGTTCAGTTGACGTCATTCGGTTTGACTGAAGGCGAGGTGCTCGGGGCGCTCGGGCGGGTTAAAGTTCGTGATATTGACTACGCTGATCTCTATTTTGAGTCCTGCGTATCCGAGTCCGTTTCAATGGAGGAATCGCTCGTCAAGCGTGCGACCAAGAGTGTGTCGCAGGGTGTGGGAGTGAGGGCGACAGCGGGGGAAAAAACCGGCTTTGCCTATTCCGATGAGCTGACGAAGAAGGATCTCGAAATTGCCGCCGATACGGCCCGCTATATTGCCAATTCGCCGGGCGGGGCTGAGGCGGTACCGGTTCCTGTCCGTCAACGTCCGACACGCAATCTTTATCCGGTTGAGCGGGCACAGGCTGAAGTTGCCACCGCGGATCGCGTGTCCCTCTTGAATGCCATCGATGCCGAAGCGCGCCGGTATGACCCACGTATCAAGAATGTTATGGCCTCCTTTAATACGGAGTATAAGGTTGTGATCGTCGCCACATCGGACGGTCTACTGATAGGGGATGTGCAGCCTCTTTCGAGATTACAAGTGACCTGTATCGCTGAAGAGAATGGCCAACGGCAAGCCGGCTCGTTCGGCGGCGGAGGCCGTACCGGATTTCAGTTCTATTATGAGGGAGATCGGTATCTTCGCTTTGCGCGGGAGGCGGCGAGGGAGGCGATTCTCAACTTGTCTGCGGTCGAAGCGCCGGCCGGTGTCATGCCGGTCGTGCTGGGTGGAGGCTGGCCGGGGATTTTGTTGCATGAAGCTATCGGCCATGGCTTGGAAGCGGATTTCAATCGCAAGAAGACTTCGGCATTTTCCAGTCTCCTTGGGAAGCGGGTGGCATCGGATGTCTGTACGATTGTCGATGACGGGACCTTGCCGGGCCGGCGCGGTTCGCTCAACATGGACGATGAAGGGACTCCGACTGGTCGCACCATGCTCATTGAGCGCGGGATTCTACGAGGGTACATCACTGACAAACTCAACGCGCGTCTGATGGGTATTCCGATGACCGGCAACGGCAGGCGGGAAAGTTACCAAAGTGTCGTGCTGCCGCGCATGACGAATACCTTCATGTTGGCCGGAACATCGGATCCAGAGGAGATCATCCGCTCAGTCGATCGTGGACTGTATGCCGTGTCATTCGGTGGCGGACAGGTTGATATCACCAACGGCAAGTTTGTGTTTTCCGCCAGCGAGGCCTACTTGATCGAGGGAGGGAAGGTGACAAAACCGGTCAAGGGTGCGACCTTGATCGGCAGCGGGCCGGAGATCCTTACCAAAGTCTCGATGGTCGGACACGACCTTAAGCTCGACGAAGGCATCGGTACCTGCGGCAAAGAAGGACAATCCGTTCCAGTGGGTGTCGGTCTGCCGACCATTCGAATCGATGAAATCACCGTGGGCGGGACGCAGCGATGAATCAGTACATACAGCAGCATGACGGGTATAGTCAGCTTGCCATGGATCTCTTGGCCAAGGCAAAGCGCAGTGGGGCGACGGAGGCGGATATTATTATCGCCGATGGGGAAACCTTCTCAGTACAAGTTCGGTTGGGCGCTGTCGATCGCCTCACAAAGGCGCGGGAGAAGCATCTCGGCTTGCGTGTATTCGTCGGAAAACGTTCCGCCAGCTCCTCCACCTCCGATTTCTCAGCGGATTCTCTGAATCAACTGGTCGCCGAAACCTGCACCTTGGCGAAGGCCGTCGTGGAAGATCAGGTGTCCGGCTTGCCGTCGGCGGATCAAATGGCGGGAGAGAGGCCGGATCTGGATCTCTACGATTCCACGAGACTGAATACAGAACAACAGATTGAACTCGCAAAACGGGTCGAAGCTGCTGCCATGTCGACGGATGAGCGCGTGACGAACTCTGAAGGGGGCGACTTCGATTCCTCCTCGGGACGTGTGGTGCTGGGCAATAGTCACGGATTCTTGGGGGAGTACCAGAGTTCAAGTTTCTCCATGTCGGTGTCTCCCGTTGCCACCGATCCGGAGACCGGAGCCATGCAACGCGATTCCTGGTACGCGGTGCAACGGAAATTCTCCAAGCTGGATTCCCCTGAAGCAGTGGGGCTGGAAGCGGCGCGGCGGACAGTTCGAAAGCTTGGGGCGAAGAAAGTGGAGACTCAACGGGTTCCGGTCATCTTCGATTCGGAAACGGCCGGCAGTCTCATGGGGAATCTTTGCAGTGCGGTGTCGGGATATTCACTCTATAAAGGAGCGTCATTCCTGGCCGGTCAATTAGACAAGCCGTTGGCTCCTGAGTACGTGACGGTCTATGACGATGGGCGAGTGGTTGGAGGGCTTGGCTCTCGACCATTCGACGGCGAAGGTCTGCCGACCAGGAAGACGACAGTGGTGGAGCGAGGGGTACTGAAGAGCTACCTGCTCGACACCTACTCAGGGAAGAAGCTCGGGTTGGCTTCGACCGGCAATGCCTCGCGCAGCGTCGGCGAGAATCCATCGGTCGGCCCCACGAATTTCTATCTCGCGCCAGGGACGAAGACGGCCCAAGATATCATCAAAACGGTGAAGAAGGGTCTGTTTGTCACGGACCTCATTGGGTTCGGCATCAACATGGTGACCGGCGACTATTCCAGGGGCGCTGCCGGATTTTGGATCGAAGGCGGCGAGTTGGCGTATCCCGTTGAAGAAATCACGATTGCAGGCAATTTGAAGGACATGTTCGCGGGGATTGAGATGATCGGTAGCGATCTCGTGTTTCGCGGACGCATTGCCAGTCCGACCGTCAAGATTACGGAGATGATGGTGGCAGGCAGCTGACAAGCGACGCGGCTTCCTTGGCTCGCGAGGAGGGCAAGATGCGTATCACTTCGGCGGCATTCAGCAACCAAGGTACGATCCCTGTGGTATATACCTGCGAGGGCAAGGACATTTCACCGCCGATGACATGGTCGGAGCTCCCGGCGGGCACGAAGAGTCTGGCATTAATTGTGGACGACCCGGATGCACCGGACCCAGCAGCACCCAAAATGACCTGGGTGCATTGGGTGCTCTATAATTTGCCGCCGAAGAGCGATGGGCTCCCGGAAAGCGTCAAGACGCTGCCCGTGGGAACCAAGGAAGGCGTGAATGACTGGAAGCGTATCGGCTACGGGGGACCATGCCCGCCGATCGGCCGGCACCGCTACTTCCATAAACTCTACGCACTGGACACCGTGCTACCGGACTTGAAGCAGCCGACCAAGGCAAAGCTCGAACAAGCCATGAAGGGCCACATTATCGGTGAGGCCCAGTTGATGGGCACCTACCAAAAGGGCCGGTGAGATTTCGGCGGCTCGCGAGTGTTCATGGAACACCAAGACCCACAGGATGAACCGCAGAAAAAATTGAACGACAGAAAGAGAGGACAGGTTGTGCGACATACTATATGGAGCTTGATTCTTTTGACGCTTGTCGTACTTCCCGGCGTAAGCGGTGCCGGCGATTTCCGACTCGCCAGTCCGACGATCAAGAACAAAGCGACGATCGGCAACGAGCACGTCTTCAACGGATTCGGCTGTACAGGCGATAACCTCTCGCCTGAGCTGCACTGGATGAACGCGCCGAAGGACACTAAAAGTTTCGCCGTGACGGTCTATGATCCTGACGCCCCGACCGGCAGCGGGTGGTGGCATTGGGTCATTTTCAATATTCCGCCCAGCGTCACTTCGTTGCCTGCCGGTGTGGGGAAATCAGACGGCACCGGTATGCCGCAGGGCGCGATCCAGAGCATGACAGATTTCGGACAACCAGGATTCGGCGGTCCCTGTCCCCCGCAAGGCGATAAGCCGCATCGCTACATCTTTACGGTTTTTGCATTGAAGATGGATCAGTTACCGTTGAAACCAGAAGCATCAGGCGCAATGGTCGGGTACTACCTCAACCAAAACGCGCTAGGGAAGACATCTTTCACGGGGCTGTACGGCCGTAAGAAATAACGAATTCGAAGAAACACAAGGAACTATCATCTTGCCGCTTAACGCCGAACTCGGAAAGACCATGCTTCAGTTGATTACCTCGCGGTACGACGACCGGCATTGGCGTAAGAAGATTGAAAAGACGTTAGGTTTGCCGCAGTCCGGTGTCGGGGATCCTGGGCAACAGCAGATCTTCATGTATCTGAAGATTGGGCTCAAGGCCTACAAATCCCGTCGGGCTGATCCGGACTCTTGGATAGTCGGAGGGTATGCGACTAAAGAGATTGTTGAGCGAGCGAAGTTTCAGCCTCAGTTGGTTGGACCCAATATTACGAAGGATGATGTCGCGGTTCTCGGGAACGATCCTGGTAAGGAGATCGACGAAACTTGGTGGGATGAGATGCTCGTGTCGTGGTTCGATGTGCCGGAAGAAGAAACTCCTGCCGAAGAAAAAGACGGCGAGGCCGCCGATTCAGACCCCTCGTCCACCATCAAAGCAAAAGCATAGAATCGTCGCTCGGGAGGATGCGCGCCGCCGAAGGACCTCTTGAATCACCCAACTACGCCGCGCGTGCTCTCAGCCTGTAAACTCGCCGAGCCTCAAACAGTACAGGCTTCGCCGTTGCAGCAGTAGAGCAACGGCCGCGAGCTGCGGCAAGTTGTGTTCCGATTCATCCGGTCATCGGCGGCAACGATCCTCCCGAGCGACTTTGAAGAAGAAACCAAATGGTCTAGAGGAGACATCCGTATGATTTCGCTGCGGCGAGTTTCAGCAGGGCGCTGATGCACGCGTCAGCAGCAGCGGGCGTCGTTGAGGAGAAGGTCAGCAAGTTTTGAGGAGTTTATTGAAACAGGCGTAATGTCGAGGGTCACCGGTTCGTCTATAGCCAAGTCCAATCGAATTGGAATAGAGATGGTAAGTCAAGCAACGAAGCTTCCCTGACCAGCGGACTCTCAGACGGAGAGCCCGTGTTGAGCACCCCAGGAACGGATGACTCAGCACAAATGTGAATTAATCTGAAGTTCCCTAAATAAAACTCGTAGAACCACCTGGTGTGGCACATAAGAATACGAGCTATCTACGCGAGGAAGTGGGCTGCCATAATAAACGTGGTTTGATGACACTGATCCTGGCCTGTCCTTGTCACCTTTATAACGGTCTGTTTCGTTTTGTTGTTGAACCTCTGTACTTTTCCCAGGAGTCCCACTCACGGCTTTTCAAGCAGTCTTCGATTATCGCTGGTTGAGATCGATGGCCTTGAATGTGCATCCGCAAACGTTGCTGCGCTCTTGGAGCGCTTGTTCACTCGCGCTGTTTGTCTGGGCCAGATCATTGGCAGCGGGTAGTTCCTTCATAGGAATCATGCACTGTCTCATCGAATAATCGGGGCGTTTCTGTAGTATGACAGGGTTTCCAAAGGCAATATCCTTCGCTACACTATGATCGTACAGTCGCGGGCGTGGTGGTTAGAGCAGCAGGCTCGGGAAAACACGATAACCTGTACGATTACGAGGTTTACAAGAAAACCTATGCGTTGTTGGTCATCTTGGCTTGGGAGCCATAATTTCCCGTAGCAGAGGGATTCCTGTATGAGCCATGAGGAGAAAGAATGGCGGCTAATCGCCGTGATGTTGTTGCTTACGGTCGTGCTGTTCGTTGTCGATATCATCACGCCGCACGGGTTCGCCAATCATGAGCTCTATACTGCAGTTGTCTTGATCGCGACGGCATCGCATCACGCATGGATGCCGTCGGTGGTGGCATGGATTGGGACGATCCTAACCGTGGTCGGCATGATCATGAGGAATCCAGCCATGCCTGGCTTGCAACCATGGATGCCATTCGGGAACCGGGCATTTACGATTACCATGCTCTGGATCTTGGTTTGGTTCACTTGGAAACGACGAGAGGCCGAAACTGCGCTGCAAACGGCCAACGACAATCTGGAGGCGAAGGTCCTCGATCGAACCCACGATCTGACCGCAGTAAATCAGGCGCTACGGCAGGCTGAGCGCCAACTCCGGTCTCTCACGGCCCAGTTAATGACAGCTCAGGAAGAAGAACGGCGGAGAATTTCTCGCGAGTTACACGATGACATCAACCAGCGGCTGGCGTTGCTGGTTGTCGAAATGGGGCGTTTTGAAACGAATGTCCCCGTTCCGTTTGACGCCGCGCGACAAGACTTTCAATCTCTGGCTCAGCGGCTTGCCGCGATTTCCGACGATGTTCGGCGGATAGCTTACCAATTTCATCCCTCGATCCTGGATGACCTCGGTTTGTCGGCAGCCCTTGAGCAGTTGGCTAATGCGTTCTCGGAGAACACGGGCATTAAAACCATCGTCGTTCAAGAGGACTTTGGAGAGTCCTTACCACAAGACATCTCGTCATGCCTCTACCGCATCGTTCAAGAAAGCTTGGCCAATGTGAGGAAACATGCCAAGGCTTCACGTGTAGAACTCGAGTTGATCTGCGACGGCCAAGACATTACGCTGTGTATTCGTGATAGTGGAGTGGGCTTCGATCTCGAACGCCTTCGCATTGACCACGGCGGTCTCGGGTTGGTTAGCATGCGAGAGCGGGTACAATCCGTTCACGGCCGCTTGGAGATCCAGGCTGAACCAGGACAGGGTACGCGTATTCTTGTGCAAATTCCTCTACCAGGAGCACATCATGAACAAACCACGAGTCCTGTTGGCTGACGATCATACGCTGGTTCTCGACGGATTCCAGAAATTGCTGGAAACCCACTGCGAGCTTGTCGGAACTGCCGAAGACGGCCGTGCCGTCGTCGAGGCCGCTGAACGTTTGAAGCCTGACCTCGTACTCCTCGATATTGCCATGCCTCGGTTGAACGGGATCGAGGCGGCGCGCAAGCTGAAAAAACAGCACCCTGACATGAAGGTCATTTTTGTCACCATGCATGCCGACGCGTCATACATCAATGCAGCGTTCAAGGCCGGTGCTTCAGGGTATCTCTTGAAACGCTCGGCCGGACAGGAGCTCATACATGCCATTCAGGTCGTCATGAAGGGCGATTTCTATCTGACACCGTTAATTACCAAAGGTGTGATCAGCGGATTTCTCGATCCAACGCAGATCCACGTGCCCGCGTTAGAGGATTTGACAGCGCGGCAACGGGAAATCCTCCAACTCGTCGCCGAGGGCTATTCGGCCAAGGAAATCGCCAGTCAGCTCAAAACCTCCCACCGCACAGTCGAATTTCATAAGGCCAAGATCATGGAGCAGCTCCAGCTGCACTCGACGACCGATCTCGTGAAATTCGCGATGGCACACGGCTTAGTTACGGGGTCGTGACTCCTTTCCACACCGGACCGTAGTCCTCCACAGAAACCCGGTAGTTTCCACAAGCCCAACCAGTAGCATCCCTCTCTCTCCTGCCACGACTAATCCGATAGTCTATAACTGCGTCAAAACCTGCATCTCGACGATCCGTGTATTCTGAGATTCAGGTGGCTCAACCGTAAGGGCTAGTTAATAGTCGCGGCGACAGGCAAATGAACAACTGAATGATGGGGGAGGAGTGAAGAAAGGGAGGTTGACATGAGCTCAATAAAAAATGTGTTCTCATTCTCAATGGTAGGGGTCGTGTCATGTGTTGTGCTCATGGGCCTGATTGGTTTGAGCGGCTGCGGATCAATCACAGGAAAATCAACTGGCCAGACGACAAGCGATGCGGTGATTTCTTCCACAGTGCAGACGAAGTTGAAGAATGACGACCATCTCGCTTTTCTTCCCCCGATTGACGTGGATACCGAGCGTGGTGTGGTGAATCTGAGCGGGGTGGTGCCGACAGACTTCCAACGGGCTCGAGCCACACGTCTCGCGCAGGAAGTGGAAGGCGTCACCAGAGTGAACAACAATTTGCGTGTTCGCCCATGGCTTTTTTAGAGAGTACCGCAGCTGACGGCGCTTCCCAACCATAACCGATTGGTGTGGTTGGGGGGGTGAGCGATCTTGCGTCGCTCCTTCCGCCGCGTTCGATCAACTCGCGTGCAGCAACACGGGGGCATAGAAATTCCTGGCGGCTGTCCTAAACTCACCTGATTATAGGACAGTGAAGAGTTAGTTCGGTTGGCTGACATTTCGAGGGTTTGGAGGCTGAAATTATCGCAGGTTTTATAGACACCCGACCAGCGGTTTAGGAATGGAAGCAAGACGTATTTAAAAAGGCTCGGTGTTTCAAATGGTTTCCCCGTTTTCTATTTGTATCGGGCTCTTAGGTGGTTTCCACTGTTTCCATTGATTCCGATGAGTGTTGGCCTTTACGGAAAGTTTTAGCACAAAATTAGCACAAGCTCTGTCTAGCGGTTCGAGCCTTGTCTGTCTGACCACTTCGTCATAAAGACAAGACATTCAAAACAGCTTTTTGCATCTTTCCGCCTGTCTAGTCTTTCCGCGCACCCTGTTCAAAAACCTCTGTTATGGTCGAGAGCGGACAAGTCGATTTTTCTAGGGCTTTGACATATCCTTCCGCCTGTTCCAAAAACAAATGAAGTTGTAGTCCTCTGCGCCAAGTGAGGATGGTTGGGCTGACTGTGACTTGCGAGGGGTTGCATGGCTTGTTGCTGCGGTCGCCGAAGTCGATGGCGAGCACTGTTCGAAGTTCCGTTTGGATGAAATCCAGAACGGAACGAGTTGCACAGCCAAGCAGCGACAAAGCTATGCGGCCTAACTTCTCGCGGGAGCAAGCGGCCCAACTATCCGAACAAATCCATCTGCGCCGGCTGTGGTGGTTCTATGTTGAGGGTCGGAGCGGCCGGGGTTGTGGCTTCGGCTGGGGCCGGTTGGGAGTGGCGGTCGAGAAACTCTCTCAGTTTTTTGAAGTCTTCCTTGAGCGGTTCGAGCATGCTGCCTTGGTGCAGGGCTGCGGCGGGATGCAGCAAGGGGAAGAGGACAAAGTCTTTCAAGTAGAACGCCTGGCCGCGAACCTTTGTAATTCCCACCTTCCGTTCCAGCAACGTTTGCGTTGCCCAGTTTCCTAATGTGCAGACCAGTTTCGGGTGGATCATGGCGATCTGCTGCATGAGAAAAGGTTTGCAGGTCTCGACTTCATCCGGTTCCGGGTCGCGGTTATTCGGAGGGCGGCACTTGATGACGTTTGCGATGTAGATGTCGCTACGCGACAATCCAGCGGATTTCAGCAAGTCGTTCAAGAGCTTTCCTGCAGCTCCGACGAACGGTTCCCCTTGTTGGTCTTCATTAAAGCCTGGCGCTTCCCCGACGAACATCACGCTTGCGTGCGGATTCCCCACACCGAACACCACTTGGCTACGGCCCAATTTGGCCAGTTTGCAACGTTGGCAGTTGAGCAGAGACTTGCTGAGTTCGAGGAGGGACATGCTAGTAAGGCAGAGTAGTTGAAAAGTTGAACGGATTTTAGGCGGGCCGACTTTTCTTGTCAATGGATGAGAAACGTGGGAACAATAGTTGCACACATTGCCAAGTGCGAGAGGGAGTGGAGAGGGAAGACATGCCATTCATGAAACGCCTCGTGTTCGGTTTCCTCGTTTTCATGATCGGCATGGGCGTAGCCTGGGCTGGTGAGCGAGGGTATCAGCTTGTTACGGGTCTGGACAGTAAGCTCTGTGCCAGAATGTTGGAAGCGTTTCGTGAGGATGTGGACGATCGAGGGCGGCTACGATATCAGCACGAAATTTTTCGGCAGATCGCCTGGAAGCCGGTCGAACTGAAGGGGCAAGGGCCGAAGTCGAGACACTGTTCGAGTCTTGACAAGGCGCTGGTGGACCTGAACAACGACGGGCAGCAAGACCTGGTCGTAAAAACTACGTTCTGTATGAAGGGCGTACCCAGTGACAGCTTGTATGTGTTTCCCGCCGACAACTCCGTCCTCGATCAAGCCAGCTGGCAAGATATGTCACCCTTGATGGCAACCAACGACAAGTTCGAGCGCACTGGCGGGACCTATCCGCTCACATCTCTCCCCATGGAGAACGCTTCTCCTGTTTTGACAACGCTGTTTGCCATCCATCCTTTCGTGCTCGACGGCGTGACCTATGTCAGTTTGACGGATGCGAGACGCGAATGGATCGTGGTTGCAACATACCTTCGAGGGGAACGGTTCGAGGATCTGTGCTATCTGCGGATGACGAGTCAGTAAATTATTCCTCAGGATGATCAAGAAGGTCTCTGTACTTACCCGCCCGCGCCTTGAGTCTGCCAAACACCGATCTGGCTTTGTCCTCACCTTCCGAAATTATCGTCAAGCTGACTGATCGAGAACGATCGCTTCGGCGCAACGGTTGCCGCTGATAATGGCGCCTTCGAGGCTGGGAGGCCAGCCTGTATCGGTCCAACTCCCAGCCAGCAGCAAGTTGGCGATCGGACTGCGTTGGAGGGGTCGATGTGACTTGGTTCCAGGTTTGAGTGAGAGGATGGCATTGGAGATCGTTCGGCAGCGGGTTGATGCAACTCTGCGGTTAGGCAGAAGAAGCCCCCACGATTTGAGCAGGTCAGGGATCGCGAGATCGAGAGGTGAGTCAGGTCGAACCTGCGCGAACTGACTGTCGGTTGTGGTGAGAGTGAAGTCTGTGCGATCAGGCATTGTCGCTGTCACGAGTACTGAGTGAAAAGATGTGTCATTCAGCAGGATGAGGCGAGGAGTGACACAGGGCTGTTCGGCATGCACGTGTAGGATAGCGTTGTCGATGGATCGCAATTCGACAAGTTGCTGAAAATAGGCGTAGCGAGTCAGCCATCGCTCTGGAAGCAGAGGCGTGAGTTGTTGAGGCGGCAGGGCGGTTACATACCAATCGGCTTGCAACAAGGAACCATTCTGCAGCAGGACGCCCGAGATGCGCTCTTGTTCGTAACGGAGCTGCGTGGCTTCAGTATTGCGCAAAACGGAGGCGTTCCTTTGCATCAATACTTCGGTGATCGGCTGTACGAAACAGGGTAGAAGCGAGTTCTGCACAACTGAGATGCGGCTATCTGGATGAGTGCTCAGGAACACGGGTTTCATCGAGCGCACGAAGGCATCGGCGGACATCGTAAAGAGATCGTTGCCGGTCAACCAGTGCGCGAGTGGATTCCAGACAAGGCTGCGCGTCTGCGCACTCTGGCCGATTGACGCAAGCCAATCGTCGGCGGTGCGCTGTTCCAGGTCGGCAGGCAGTTCTGCATCGCCTTCCCACAGCTGTTCCACCCATGATGCCAGCCGCCATCGTTCCTTCCAGGGGATTCCGGCAAATCTCAGGAGGTTCACCCAGGTGTGAAGAGGAGCAGGGAAAGAGGTGCGTGGGTAATGAACGAAGGAGCCGTCAGGGAGGCGAAACTCTAGTGAGATTGCCATCGCTTCCGGCTGCTGTGGACCGGAATGCAGCGAGTGCAGCAACTCGTGGGTCGCGTGGTGGCAGCCGAGGATGGTGAAGGGCTCAGGGTCGTTGTCAGAGTGCTCGTCTATGAAGGCGCCGCCAAGCAGCGGGCGCTGTTCGACGACTGTGACACGGTAGCCATGGCAGGCGAGGCGGTAAGCGGCGGTAAGACCGGCCGGGCCTCCTCCAAGAATCACGACAGATTGGGAGCCAGGGGATTTCACGTGGATCGTGAGCGGAACCACACGCCGGCGGCCACTGCCAATCGATGACTCGTTGTGAGCCGGGCACGAGGGCCGAATATCCGATGTCTCGGTTCCTCAATCTTTTTCAGAATTCTGAAATACACCGCGCGCATGATTTCAGCAACCGTCAACGCCTGCCGGTCGCTTGCCGGCAGGGATTCGAACGCCGCCTGCGCTTTCGCATAATATTCGTGGGCTCTCGCGGTTTCGAGATGGAGCAGTTCACGGACGGCATCGCTTTCTTGTCGCTGGAGGATTGTCTCCTCTGTGCAGCCGAACTTGCGGAGATCTTTCTGGGGGAGATAGATGCGACCTTGGGCTGCGTCGGCCCCGATGTCCCGTAGAATGTTTGTCAGTTGAAATGCCATGCCGAGATTGACGGCATAGTCTTGCGCCCTGGCCGATGTCGGGCCGAAGATATGGAGGCAGATCAGTCCCACGACCGACGCGACACGATAGCAGTAAAGCGAGAGATCTTGAAATGAGGCGTAGCGCGCGGCCGTGAGATCCATTTCTACCCCTTTAATGAGTTCATCGAAATAGGCCTGTGGGATAGAGAGTTGTCTTATATGCTCGGCCAAACTAATGGCCACCGGAAAAGTCGGCGTGCCGCGATAGGCTGCGTCAAGCTCGACCCGCCACCGTCGCAGTTCCTCCTGAGGGTTGCTTCCTGCCGGCGGCTCGTCGACCGCATTGTCGACTTCCTTGCAGAACGCATAGACCGTGTACATCGCGGCGCGCCGTTTTTTCGGCAGGAAGAGGAAGGAGTAATAGAAATTGCTCCCGCTCTTTTTGGTAAGGGCCGTGCAGTACGCTTGCGCTTGAGCGACAGAGAGCGACGTCATGGGTGTCGGTGAATCGGTAGCAGTCCAAGGCGACGGGCCATGGATTCATGAATGTGGTTGTGATCTGACGGATGCAGGATGGCGGCCAGGAGTTCGATGCCGTCGATCAAGCGAGGGCCAGGCCTGCTGAAATAGGAAGAGGCATCGACCAAGAATGTGCGTTGCGCCAGGTCCTCGGAGAGGCGCCATTGACCCGGTTGCTGCATCAGCTCGAGCAATTCTGTGTGTGTCCGTTCAATGGAAAAACCACAGGGCATCACGATGAGAATTTCCGGGGCTGCGTTCAGGACCTCGTCCCATGTCACAACCCGTGAGGAGCTGCCAGGCTGCGCGAGGACATCCTGGCCGCCGGCCAGCTGGACCATTTCAGGAACCCAATGGCCTGCAATGTAAAGTGGTGAAAGCCATTCAATACAGGCCACACGAGGGCGATGCGAGCTGTTCTGAACGCGAGCTTGAATGGCAGCGAGCCGGTCACGTAGTTGTGCGGCGAGACGGCGGCCCTCCGCCGACCGGCCGGCGGCATCGCCGATCCGAACGACATCGTCGATCACGTCATGGACCGTACTGGGGTTCAACGTGAGGAGGGTCGGCTGCTGTGGCATGGCACATAGAGCCTCGTGGAGTTGGTCCGGTGTGACCGCGCAGACATGGCAGAGGTCTTGGGACAGGATCAAATCCGGTTGTGCCTGCTTCAACAGCTGGTCGTTTAGCCGATAGAGCCGTTGTCCTGACGCCACAAGCTGATGAACCTGTCTGTCGACGTCGTCGCTGGACAGACCCTGAGGTGGAATTATCGGTTCCACCATGATGGGCACATTTTTGACCGAGGGAGGGTAGTCGCACTCATGGCTGATCCCGACCAATTCATCGCTCAAGCCAAGCAGGGCGATCACTTCGGTCGCACTCGGAAGCAGGGAGCAGATTCTCATAGCATTCAGCTCTTATGCGCCGGTCCAGAGGCGCGCGCGGAGTTCGTCGAGATGAACTTGTGCAAGACTGTGAACGACTGCATGGGCTTCATGGAGATCTTGGATCGTGTGTGTGTTTGCGACGGCAAGGACGTTCATCCCGGCAGCTTTCGCGCCGCGGATACCGGGGATGGAGTCCTCGATCACCAAGCAGGATTCGGCAGTGATGGCCTGCTCGCGGCGCTGTCGATTCAACGCGTCGAGAGCGTGAAGAAAGGGTTGGGGGTCTGGTTTTCCTCTGGAGACGTCTTCCGCACTGGTGATATGAAGAAATTCCTTTTGGAGTCCCGCTTGCTCAAGGATCACTTCTATTTCATGGCGGAGGGCGCCGGACGCGATGGCCAAGGGATAGGCGGCAGCGGCTTCGCGCACAAACTCGCGAACTCCGGGGAAAATGACCAGATGTTCCTTCACCGATTGTAAATAGGCATCGGCTTTTCGTTGCATGAGCTGTGTGAGAGCGGCTGGCTCGGTGGGGCGCTGGTGCGCGGTGAGTGCTGCGATAAAGCAACCGCGATCGTCGTACCCCAAGTAGTCGGCATAATAGGCCTGCTTACTCAGACTAATGCCGATTTCCGCTAGCGTCTGACGAAAGCTGGCGAAATGGAGAGGCTCGGTGTCTGCGATGACGCCATCAAAGTCGAAAATAATCGCTGAAAGCATGCTCATCAGGGTTGCATCGATAATCTTGGTATGACCACGAGATGGAAAACGTGCGGATTATAGCACAGGCAGTGTGATTGAATAGACGGAATGTGTCCGTTCAGCAGATTGCTCGGTGAGAGAAAATGCGGGAGCTAGAACTTCAAGCGAAGACGTTTCTCCGAGACCCAGCCCTTTGCGCCTTCGTCGGTGCGCACCAAATACACCCAGTTTCCGGACTGTAAATCACCGTCTACGATGGTCAATGAGACTCCCGGGTGAACGGTCGGTCCAGGGTTGCTGCTCGTTGAGTCTGCAAACAGCTGAATGTTTCCGCCGGGAGCCGTGTTGTCTGCTGTAACGGTCACCTTCTGCCCTTCACTGAACATCGGATCGAGAGAAGGTACGACTGGCGCCGCGGGCCTTGCGGATGGTTGGGGAGGGGGAACGGCTGCTGGGGAGATTTCTGAATCCACTGGGGCTGAAGCCATGGTGCTTGGACTGGGGGCGGCTTGAGGCACGGGCGCCGGTGGCGCCACCGGCGCCGGGGCCGGCGGTTTCATGGTCATCGATGGCGGTGGAGTGCTTTCGCCCAGGTAGGGGCTCAACCACTCTTCCAGCATCTCCGGTTCCATAGTGGCGACATAGGCTATGCCGCCGACAAGAATCAGGAGAAGTATCCAGAGGGCCGGTCGTCCTCCTCCGCCTGATTTCTTGTGCGGATTCAGCGGGCTTCGTGCTTTTGTCGCAATCGTTTGATCGAGCTCCTCTTCCGTGAATTCCAAATCAGGTTCTGGCTGGCGGGCGAAAAGGAGAGTCCAATCAAATGGATTCAAGACCGGTGTCAGGTTCCCAACGAGCGCAGCCATCGAGCACCTCCCTACTGAAGCGATTCCATTCCACTGGGGCTAGTCTGTGAAAATACCTATCACCATCGCCGGGTAGTGTCAATTTTGTTGAGAAATTGCGCGTATGAGCGGAGGGGGTCAGCAGAAATGGGTCGGCGCAGCCCTTCGGGTATTCGAGTCAGATGTTGAATTGATCGATGGTAGGTGAAAGACAGCGCGGCTTGCATCTTGGCGGTTCAGTTCGGCAGAATGAACCCCCACTGATTGACGACGATGAAATCCTATCGCGAAGAGCTTTGGTTCGAAGCGAAGACGCGTCGCGCCTATCTCAATATTACGCAGCAAGTTGAGGCGGTGGTCAAAAAGAGTGGAGTCCAAGAGGGGCTCGTGCTGGTCAATGCCATGCATATTACGGCCAGCGTCTATATCAATGACGACGAACCAGGCTTACTCAAGGACTATGACCGATTCTTGGAGGAGCTCGCGCCTCAAGGCGCGACCTATCGACACAACGAGACAGGAGAAGATAATGGCGACGCCCATATCAAGCGCCAGCTGATGGGACGGGAAGTCGTGGTCGCGATTACCGAAGGTCGATTGGATTTCGGCCCGTGGGAGCAAATTTTCTACGGGGAGTTCGACGGGCGGAGACGAAAGCGCGTGTTGGTGAAGGTGATTGGATTATGAGCCATAGGTGTTTCATCCGGTGGCCAGGACCCCGTGAGAATAAACTGTTGGGGCGCTTGCTACCGCGGGAAAAGTTTGGCAACATGGGGAGCATCACTGCACGATTGTGCGGTAGGAGTCTGTCGACATGTTAAGTTGGTCTCGCCCCGACCCCCTCACACGAGATCTCGTACACTTGATCAATGCCCGGCGCCATGACCATGGCGATACCGAGGCGGCGATCGATACGCTGCAAGCCTTCCTGGAGCAGGGGCGGGAGTATGATCTCTTAACCGTGTTGGCGGCATTGGATGAGGACATGGCGGAATGGCTCTTCGATCTTCTCGCGGAGGCATCCTGTTCCGTGCTCATCGATGGGCCGGCCGATGAAAAATTGTCCTATGCCGTTATGGCAGCCTTGGAACTTCCTCTCCAAGCCAATTTGGCCCATCCTCTCAAGTTGAAGATCGACCCAGTTGCGACGGCGGAGCTGTTGCACCGGCATCTCCGGCTTTCCGCCGGGACAGTGGTGCGCGTGGAGTCGCGCCTGTTGACCGACTCTACGCTTGAGCCGCTCAGCCTCCAGGGCTTGAATGACCATCTGAGCACGGTGGCCGATTCTCAGCGAGCCACGTCGATCGCCGCGCGCCTCTATCCGCCTGTCGAGAGTACGGCCTTTCTCTTCTTTGAGTTGATCGGTGTGCCCGACTCAGGACTGCCCGATTCACTCGAGGACCGGCACCGCCGGGCGCTTCTTGAAGGCCTCGTGGAGCAATGTCCCGAGTTGGCCTTGGCTCCCGATATGATTGAAGCGCCGGTGTATGCCGCCTATGCCATATTCGATGCTCAAAATGCCGTCAGGCTCCATCGGCTGGCGGATGAGACGGCGGCAGTCTGGCGCGACCTTGACCCGCTCGTTCGCGCACGCACGATCGTGCATCTCCATACGCAATGCGGCAACGGCGTGTATATGCCGGTCTGGACCGATCTGTTCGATCCCGAACTTCCTGAAGACCACGGTCCCGTATGGACCTCTCCCGATGTCTGGATCTTCACGGCCGATTTGCCCATCGAATGGCCTGGAGAAATGTTGACCAATCGGCTGCTCGCCGAGGGCTGCACCAGGTTTGAAAACCACATCGTCGAAACCCCTGACAACTAGCTAAGAACTCAATCGAGTCTCGCTCCTCGCGCCTGTCGCGCGCCACCATGCCGAACAGGCTTCTGGCAGAAACTAGACAATTCGTCGATTTTTTCGACGCCATATCCTATGCTGGGACTATTCAGCTAAGGGGTACCGATGGCTCAGCAGCAGTCTTCCGGTGGGATCATCGCCGGTGCAATCACCGTCTTGGGGCTTGGACTCGTGTGGGCGACGGTGGCCTTCAATTTCCCGTCACAAGAAGAGTTGTCTTCGGCCGCATTGCCTGCTGAGACTCGTCATGCGGCACGTCAGGTGCCTACACTGCCTGAGGCGCCCACGCTGGATTTAACCATTCCGATATCTCCTCCGCTGCCTTCAGAGATAGCCATACCGAAGCCGGACGACGATCGGTCCGGCGACTTAAGCGGTGAGGTTCCAGTTGTCACGCGATTGGATCCTCGCACGCTGCAGGCTACCAAACTGAAATGCGAAGCGGAGATTGAACAATTGTGTCCTGATTCTCTGGACGGCTCTGATCGCACGCGCTGTCTGAAACGGCGTCTCAATCAACTTCCACCGCTATGCCAAAGCCAGTTGCAGGAGCAGTTTGTGAAGTGGAAGGAGGATCGAAGTCGATTGATCGCGGCGTGTGACGTGGATGTCAAGCGGTTCTGTCGAGCAATCAAACCTGGGAGCGGGCAGGTGCTCCAGTGTCTACAATCGCATGACCAGGAAGTTTCCGACCGATGCTACCAGGCTCTTCCAAAGGGCACCGTCTTCTTTAAATAGCCGAGAGAGGATTAGCGAGCGGAGTTCTTGGTTCCTGAGGAAGTGTAGAACGTCAACGTCACGCCCGCCACCTCGATCTGGTCTCCATCCTTCAAGTCCTGTTGTCCCCCAACTTCCACGCCGTTGACGAGGAGAGACTTCGCGCCCTGAGAAGGGCTGATGGCGTAGCTATTGCCTCGCCGGGCGATCGTCGCCGCAGATTTGGGGGCAAACCAGCCGGTCAACCGGATAACCGCTTCGTCTCGTGACCCGATGAGATTCACTTGTTTCGTAAGCGGGTATTCCGACCGATCGGTTTTCCCGGCAACAACCAAGACTTTGGCGGTGAGTGTGGGTCTGTCGGGTGCAGGGTTCGTTCCTTTGATCATCATGGTTCGATCCAGATCGACAAACGGGGCCGACGGTGCCGTGCCGGCCGGCGTATGTTCTTGGAAGACCAGTCGATGTTGGCCTATCGTGATCACATCCGTGTCACGAAGTTGGTGCCGCGTGATCGGTTTGCCGTTGATGGCAGTGCCGTTGGTGCTCATCAGGTCTTCGAGAAAGAAGACGGCTTGGACCTTTACGATCCGCGCATGATGCCCTGAGACGGCGGGATCCTCGATCACAAGGGCATTGTCGGCTTTCCGACCGATCGTCAATGTCTCGTTGGTCAGTTCGACCTGTCGTGAGTCGTGCCCGTGAAGTTTGACGAGCAGAGTGGCTGGTTGTGGCAACGTCTCAGGCATGGTTTTCCTCCTGTGCAAGATCCTTATGGATCGTCATGCGACAAACCGCTGTTTCAGCCTCTCCCAGAGCCCGGGCTGAAGTTCATCCCGCAGCGCCACGACAACGACGGTCGTGTTGTCGTCTCCACCGGCGTCATTCGCCATGGCGATGAGCCGATCGGACATGGCGGTGAGGTCTTCCGATCCACTGAGGATATGAAGAATGTCGTTTGGGTGGACATCACGGGTCAGCCCGTCGGAGCAGAGCAACAGCTTATCGCCGCTCTTGACCGGAATCTCCGTCAGTTCCACGTCGACACTGCTCCCGACGCCGAGGGCTTTCGTGACGATGTTCCTGCGGGGGGAGCGTTTGGCCTCTTCTTCCGTGATCAGCCCCTTGAGGATCTGTTCCGCGACCCAGGAATGATCTGTCGTGAGGGCTTGGATTGTCCCATTTCGAATGAGGTACAGCCGGCTGTCTCCGACATGGGCGATGGCGAGCACGTCCTCATGGAACAGTGCGGCGACCACCGTGGTACCCATCCCGACATAGTCAGGTCTACTCCAGGACTCGCGATGCACGGCATCGTTCGCTGCGCGAAGCGCGCTGGCTAGACGGTTAGCCAACGTGGACACTGTGGCATCGCAGGGGCCGATCAACGGAAGGTCTGCGTTCCGGGCTGCCTCAGTGAGATGTTCCTGAATCGCTTTGACCGCGAGGGCGCTGGCGATCTCGCCTGCGTTGCCGCCGCCCATGCCGTCACAGACGGCATAGAGTCCGAGCGGAGGGTCGGCCACAAAGCGATCCTCGTTATGGCGCCGTTTGAGGCCGGTATCGGATTTGGCGCTATGCAATTGTTCGAGTGCCAGATGAGGCCTCCTTTAGGCTGCGAGACTCTGCAGGCAGGCGCGAAGTTCGCCCGCGAACTCATCTGCGCGCCGGTAGCGGTGAGGCAATTCTTTCTGTAACGCGCGGTCCACGATCTCTTGCACCATTGGGGGGAGATCCGGCCGCAAGGTTAGAATAGCGGGATGCGGGTTATGGGCGACACTGAACAGGACCGCCGACAAGTTGTCGGCGGTAAACGGCAGTTGCCCGGTAAGGAGTTCAAACAGCACGATGCCGAGTGAGAAAATATCCGACCGGCCGTCTACTTTTTTTCCGGCGATTTGTTCCGGGGACATATAGGTTGGCGTGCCCAACACAATATTCGTTTCTGTCTTGCTGCTTGAGGCCATCTTCGCAATCCCGAAATCCATGACTTTCACGATGCGATCCTTCGTGAGCATGATGTTTGCCGGCTTGATGTCACGGTGGACCACGCCTTGTTGATGGGCATAGTCCAGGGCATCCGCAACGGTGGCCACAGTCAGAAGGGTCTCGTTGATCGGCATCAAATTGGGCTTTCGTGCCCATTGTTTCAGGGGAGTTCCCTCAACGAGTTCCATCGCGATATACCCTAAACCGTCTTCTTCTCCTGCGTCGTAGATCGTCACGATGTTGGGGTGAGAGAGACGTCCGTTGGATTCTGCTTCGCGGAAAAACCGTGCTTTGATCTCTTGCAGTTTGTCGTCGTGGTCGATTTGATCGAGCCGCATGGTCTTGATGGCCACGAAACGTTGGATCGTTGGATCTTTTCCCAGGTAGACCAATCCCATTGCGCCGCGCCCGAGTTCTTTCAGGACCTTGTAGCGCCCAAGCATGCTTGGTGTGTAGCCATTGATTGCTGATATGGCAACCGTACCCGTTGGCTCTGACGGACTCGCGACCGCTATTTCTTGGCTTGCGCTCTCATCTTCGGACAGCGCATGCATCTCTTTGCGTCGTGCTTGTCTGGGTGGAGAGAAGGCTTCACGTAGCGAATTCCGATTCATGATCCAGGCAGCTGTGAGCCAGAGACCGGAGCCGACGAGGGCGAGGGCATATCCCATCGTGAATCGGGAAGGGCCTATCTGTTCGATCAGTGGAAGGCCCACGGTTCTAAAAGCTTTATTGGCGAAGAGCACAACGGCGAGGGTTGTGAGTGGAAGGATGAGGCTGCGGAGAAAGCTCGACCCACGGCCGTTATCCGGGATGTGTTGAAAGGCAGTGAACGCGAAGATCAAGAGGATGGCGAGGGCGAGAAGGTTCGCACTCAAACGAATGGCGTATGGCCCGCTGAGCGGCACATACGGAACCGAGACAGATTGGACGAATGCCAAGTTGCCCAGCAAAGGGCCGGCCAGAAGCACGGCCATGATGGCAAAGGCATAGGGAACGATCCAAGTCCAGGATTTCGACATAGGAATCTTTGAAAAGGCCCGTGAATGTCTCAAAGTGTAGCGGATGGGAGGGGAGAGTCAACGAATTGAAAGAAATATGCGGCAGCCTGTTCGATGCTCGTGAAGCGTAGGGATCGACTGGGTACTCTAGTTTGTCCCGTAGAATCGATTAAATCAGATGAGTCGGAAAAACCAGATAAACCTCAACCGAGAAGCGCGGCTTTTTTGAGAGGGTCGAGCAGCTTTTCGGGAACTTTCAAGTCGCCACGACCGGTGCCCACTTCGATGTCCGGCTTGGTGATGCCGTGGAAATCACTCCCGCCGGTCACCAGCACATTCAGCCGTTTGGCCAGGTCGAGATACTCCGTCGTCTGCCGCTTCGTGTGCGTGCTATAGTGGACTTCAATGCCGCCGAGGCCCTCGCTTTTCAATGTGGTCAGGAGTGTCTTCAGCCCTTCTCCCGACACTTTAGCCCAGGTCGGATGCGCCAGCACAGCCACGCCTCCGGCAGCTCTGATCCAAGCGATAGCATCCGCCGGCTTGGGCAGTTCACGTGCCACGTAGCCCGGTCGCCCCTCTGCCAGATACCGGTCAAAGGCGTCTTTGGCGGACGTGACATACTTCTTGTCCATCAAGAGCCGAGCAATATGCGGACGGCCGACTGAATCCGTGCCAGCCAAAGCCCGCACTTCGTCGTACGTCACGTCCAGCCCCAATGAGCGCAGCCGTTCGATGATCTGCGGGTTACGGATATGCCGGCTCTCTCGCAAGGCGGCCAAGCGTCGAATCAGTTCCTGGTCGTGCCAGTCAATGCAATAGCCAAGGATATGGAGCTCACTATTGCCGATGCAGGAGCTGATTTCCACGCCGGGAATGACTTCAATTCCCAATTCAGTCCCGGCTGCGATAGCTTCGGGAATGCCAGTGACGATATCGTGGTCTGTGATGGCGAGCGCCGTCACCGTTGCCTTGTGGGCAAGCTGGAGCACCTCAGTCGGCGAGAGACTTCCATCGGAGTGGGTTGTATGGAGATGGAGATCGATACGACTCATGTCGACTCGTGGGGAAGGCTATTGGGACCTGCCCGTTGGGCGACGAGTTGCGCGGTGAAGACGGAGCCGGATCCATGGCTGCCGTCGTGTTCGCCTTCGTCGTACGACAGTACGCGAAGTGAGGATGTGAGCCTGAGCAATTCATTGTGCGCGAGGCAGAATTCCCATCGGCGTGGATGACGATGGCGTATATAGTTGTCGATGGTGAAGGTTTCGTAGATTAAAACCCCGTTCGGTTTCAGTGAATCGATGAGGGAGGGGAACAGCGCACGATGGAGATAGAAGAAGACAGCGATCACGTCATATTCCTGTTTCGGAAATTCTGGTCGCTCGTCTGTCTTTCGTTCGAGATCCACTGTCCGGACCGTGAGGTTAGGGAGATTCCGTTGTTTCGCCGTGGCAGCGAGCTGTGCCATGGCCTGCTCATCTCGGTCCAGCGCATCGACCTGAAACCCGTGTGAGGCCAGATAGAGCGCATTGCGTCCAGACCCGGCCGCAAGGTCCAGCGCGCGGCCTTTGGGCAAGCGATGGAGCTGAAGCTGCTGCGCTAAGAATAACGAAGGTGCTGGATCAGTCTGTTGCGGCTGATGCGCCATGCGGCTCCGTTTCACCTTCACGCCGACCGATCCGGTCATTTGTGAGAGAGGAGGTGCCAGCTTTCTGAGCCAGAGTGAAACCTTCAGGACCGGGAACTCCGTGAACAACATCGCAAGGACCTGCTCTGTAAATGTTTCCAGGAGCGCACAGTCCTGAGTCTCGCCCAACTCAACGATTCGCTCAGTCGCCTGGGCATAGTCCACGGTCTTGTTGATCTGGTCTGCTGTTTCTGCGGTGGTTCCTTCACAGTCCAACTCTAAATCGATCGCCAATGGTTGCGGTCTCCGACGCTCCGCCGGCATGACCCCGCAACGCCCTTGAAATTCCAGCCGTTCAATCACCACACGATAGGCCATGTCGGCATTCTCAAGGATTGGATTTCAGGCTGTCAATATATCGTTAGCGGGGTGTGCGAGGGGGAGGGGTGGAGGTAGTTCCCCACGGATATCGTGACGAGAGAGAAAAGACACACAAGCTTGAAAGGGGCACTAAGAAGGGTATTGCTCGTTCGGCGTCTGTAGGATGAGCCGCCAGCGGCATATCCTAAGCCCGCGTTATTCAAACGGTTCGTCGTAGAATCGCGGAGAGGCGCGCAGCAAGCACAAGAAGCAGGACTTGCAAAACGAGAGAACCCCATTCCTGCCAGCCGTACTATTTAAATGGGTGAAAACCGATCTTATTGTCGTCTCGGTCTTGGAGGCCTGTGAAGTACATAAGTACTGAGTCGAGCTTCTGCATCAGAATGGCCCGTTCGCACCAGAGGCCTTCGAGGTAGGTCACGTCATTCGTCAGGCTGTTGCACGAAGCGATAAATCGTTTGAGCGCGTCTTGCGGAACCTTGAATTCCTGCAAATCGATGTCCAATGACTTCTCAAGTTTCTCGATCGCAGCGTTGAACTCATTGACCCACCGCTCTTCAATCTGTGGGCGATCCGGAACGTTCGCCCGCATCGAGGTGATGGCCGCATAGGCTCTCAGAATCTGGTCGTCATTGTTCATGCTGGTCGCCACCACTGTTTACCCACTAGTAAGTCTGTTACGAGCTGCCATGCATCATAGCACGGTCGCCTGAAGATTCTGGTGCAAGGCAAGTCTACTTGAACTTCCAACACTTGTTCAATCTTTCGACCTGTTCCACCCACCAGGATTGGCTGCAAATCCGCAGTCAACCCAGCTATCAGCTGGCTGTA
>Ga0187894_10000395_pt1 | contig 58663 bp, 23 predicted proteins | sample GBC1701081metaG_FD_136650 | JGI IMG/M metagenome (GOLD analysis project Ga0187894, IMG submission 136650) | White microbial mat communities from a lava cave in the Kipuka Kanohina Cave System on the Island of Hawaii, USA - GBC170108-1 metaG ...
CTATAGCATTCAAGAAAAACAAACCACGAAGAAAACGAAGAAAACGAAGAGAAGAAACCGGATATATTGGGTCTTTCTTCTTCCTTCGATGCCGTAACGTTTCTTCGTGGCGCCAATCTTTTTCTTGAAATCTATAGTGGGTCTAGTGACCAAAACGACGATCAAAGCCTCAGCCATTAAGCGTCTCTGTCACTCACCCCGGCTTCGGCGAACGTCGCCATTTCACCGAGCAATCGGGCGGCGGCTCCGATGATAGGCATTGCGAGGGCCGCGCCGGTTCCTTCACCGAGCCGCATTTGTAAATCGAGCAGCGGCCGTCGTCCGATGAATTCAATCAGCGAATCATGTCCCATCTCCTGGGACCGGTGCGCGATGAAAAGGTAATCGCGCGCGTTCGGACAGAACACGCAGGCGAGCGCGGCGGCCGCGGTCGAGATGAACCCGTCGGCCACGACGGGAATCCTCTCGGCCGCCGCGCCGAGCGTCACGCCCGCCATCACGCCGATCTCCGCTCCGCCGACTTTCGCCAGGACATCGAGCGCGTCAGCCCGGTCCGGCCTGTTGATTTCAAGCGCGCGTTCGACCGCCAAAATCTTTCTCCGCAATCCGGCGTCGTCAACCCCGGCGCCGTATCCCGTCACCGCTTCGGGCGCTCGTTCGGTGAGCGCCGCCGTGATCGCGCTGGCGGCGGTCGTGTTGCCGATTCCCATTTCGCCAATGCCAATCAATTCTATGCCCTCCGCAGCAGCGGCTTCCGCCAGTTCGATACCGGTCGTGACGGATCTGACGGCCTCATCGTGCGTCATCGCCGGGCCATGTGTGAAATTCGCCGTGCCCCGCAGGACTTTTGCTTGAATCAACTCCGGCGCATCGCCGAGGTCGGCGTCAACCCCCGCGTCCACCACACGCACTTCGATCCCGCTGGGTCCGGCCAACACGTTGATCGCCGCGCCGCCACGCAGAAAGTTGTAGACCATCTGGGCCGTGACTTCGCGCGGGTATGCGCTCACGCCTTCGGCGACGACGCCATGGTCGGCGGCGACGACATAAATGCGTTGGTGAAGAACCTGCGGACTGAGCGTCTGTCGAATCGCGGCCAGACGATTGGCGACATCCTCGATCGCGCCGAGGCTCCCCGGCGGCTTCGTTAATTGCAATTGTCGCGCGGCAGCTCGCTCGATCCAGATTTGGTCAACTGGCGCAATGCGCCGAAGCGTCTCTTCAATCATCTTCATCGATATGCTCATTCGTTCATTCGGCCGGCGCCCGGCTTCAGCGGTAAAGGCAAGCCCGCGACGACAAAGACCACTCTATCGGCTGCCTGCGCCAGGCGTTGATTGGCAAAACCCTGCAAATCACGGAACGCGCGTCCCACCGGATGTTCCGGCACGAGACCGCCGCCGACCTCGTTGCTGACAATGACGACCTCGCCCGCGGCGACTGAGCCTTCGGCGCGCCGCCGCACGGTGTCAATCAACTCGCCAACTTGCGCGAGGATCAGCTTATGCTGTTCCGCAGCCGTCTCCGCTCTGTATTCCCACATCAGGTTGGAGAGCCAGAGCGTGGCGCAATCGATCAATAAAGTCGCTTCGACCGGCGCTTCGCGAATCGCGCGCGGTAAATCGAGCGGCTCTTCGACCGTTTGCCAGTCCACCGGGCGGTCGGCGCGATGGCGCGCGATGCGCTCACGCATCTCTTGATCGCTCGCCGCTTCGTCCGTACGCGCGGTGGCGACGTAGATAATCCGCGCCGAAGAATTGAGCAGCGATTGCGCGCAGCGGCTCTTGCCGCTGCGCGCCCCGCCCAGAACCAGTGTCAACATTGTTCGCTCCATTTACAGCGGTTTTCACTTGCATGGGCAGGAAGAATCAACCACAGGGGCACGGGGGGCACGGGGGGCACGGGGGGCACGGGGGGCACGGGGATCACGGGGATGGCCAACTGGTTTCACCCCCGTGATCCCCGTGCCCCCCGTGCCCCCTGTGGTTGATTCTTCCTGCATACTCATTCGAAAACTGCTGTAAGCCAGGTTTCAATCAGGGAGACCAGGCGTAGATTGTCATCGCGAGACCTGACAGCGAGCCGTATATAGGCGTCTCCCAGCCCGCCAAAAGAGTCGCACTGTCTGATCAATATCCGTGATGGTTCGAGGCGCCGAGCCAACTCCGCGCCGGAGCCGTGTGGCAGCCTGACCAGCAGAAAGTTGGCGGCGGAGGGAAAAACCGATAATCCGATTTCGCTCAACGCGGCGGCGAATTCTTCGCGGGCTTGCGCGTTGGCGCCGCGGGTTCGCGCTTCGAACCCTTCCTCGGCCAGAGCCGCCCGCCCTGCTTCCAGGGCAATGGTCGAAACAGGCCAGGCTTCGATCTGCTCCCTGATGGTTGAGGCCAATCCGGCCGCGCAAACGGCGTAGCCGATGCGAAGGCCGGGCATCGCGTAAAACTTGGTCAGCGAGCGCAGCGCGATGAACCGTGATTTCGCCGCCGCCAAATGAAGCAAGCTGGCCTGTGGCGCATAGTCAATAAACGCCTCATCCAGTATCACCGCGACACCGTTTGCTTCCGCCACGTCAATCAGCGCCAGCAAGTCTTCCCTTCCATACAAGCGCCCGGTCGGATTGTGCGGCGAATTCAAAATCACCAGATCGCATTGGCGCTCTTCGATAGCGCGGGCGAGGCCGTCAAAGTCAGGCGCGAACCCGTTCTCTTCCGTCAACCGCCAAATCCCCGCTTCCGCTTTGACGGCGTAGCAAGCGCGGTAATATTCGCTGAACGCCGGCTCCAACACGATAACCCTGGCGGGAAGAACGGCGCGTAAGATGGCAAACACCACGGCCGCCGAGCCGGCGCCGACAACGATCTTTTCGGGCGCGACGCTGTGTTTATCCGCCAGCGCCGAAATGAAAGCGTGCGAATCGGGGTAAGTTCGAAGACTGACCGGCGCCAGACAATTTTCGAAGGCCGCCAGCGCTCCTAGCGGCGGCCCGAGCGGATTGATGTTCGCGCTGAAGTCAATCACTTCTTCGGGCGCCACGCCCCAGCGCCGCGCGGCTTCGTAAACTCTTCCGCCGTGCGCGACACGAACCGTCTCAAATTTGTTCGACGCGTTTTTCATCACAACGAGCTTCAGTAGATCCAAAACGGCGGGGCCTTTGGAGCGCGGTACCGAACGATACCGTGAGCGAATTCGGCATTAGCCATTGAGCATTGGGCATTAGCCATTATTGGTCAGAGTAAGAGTCATCTTTACCTGACCAATAATGGCTAATGCCCAATGCTCAATGGCTAATTTCCACGACAGGCATACCACAAACATCAACAAAGATGCGCAAGCTGTCAGACGCAAGGCGTTTCGCAGCGCGCGATCATCGAGCGGACGTTTCGCGTCGCCCAGATGCGGGCCGTGATGCGGCGCGCCGTCGTAATAGTTAATCCCGCCGAGTCTCACACCGAGCGCTCCCGCCATCGCCGCTTCGGGGCGCCCGGCGTTCGGGCTTTTGTGTTTCGCGCCGTCACGCCACAGGATGCGCCAGGCGCCTCGCCAATCCTGTCTCAATGCCCGCGCGGCCAACACGAACAGCAAAGCGGTCAAACGAGCCGGGATGAAGTTCGCCGCGTCATCCAGCCGCGCCGCGAACTTGCCGAAAAATTCGTATCGTTCATCCCGATGCCCAATCATCGAATCGAGTGTGTTGATCGCCTTATACGCCAACGCCGCGGGCGCGCCGCCGATCGCCAGATAGAACAACGGCGCGACGACGCCGTCCGACGCGCTTTCGGCGAGCGTTTCGATCACCGCCCGCGTTACTTCCGGCTCGTCCAGGTCCTGTGTGTCACGTCCAACGATGCGCGCGACCTGCCGCCGCGCCGCGGGGAGATCGCCGCCCACGAGCAACCGTCGCGCGGCGCGCGCCTCATCGAGCAGTGAGCGGGTGGCGAGCGCCGTCACGGCGAAATAAAGCGCCAGTGTAAAAGCCAGCGTTCGATTCCAGCCGCTCAAGCAGACCAATAGCCGCCAACTCCCCACACCGAAAACACCGACCATTGCCACACTCAGGAACAGACCACCGGCAAATTCGGCGCGAGGCGTATGGACGAATCTCCGCAGGAAGTTTTCGCCGGCTTGAATCAGCCGCCCCATCCATCGCACGGGATGCGGCGCCCATTCCGGGTCGCCGACCAGCCAGTCCAGCGCGTACGCCAGCGCGAACAAGAGGAGGACGTCATTTTCTTGCATCAATCATGCGGTAAATAATGTCCATCTTCAGATTGTGGCGGTAATGTTCCGCCAGCGCGTCATAACGTCTTTCACGTTCGGCGAGCGGGTCAACCACGCCCGCCGCCGTGGCTTTCTTACCGCGGAGTTTGCGCCAGTGGTTCAACAACAACGCAAGCCCTTCCGCGGAATCAAAGAGCCCATGCAGATAAGCGCCGAAGACACTGCCGTCATCATTGATTGCGCCGTCGTTGCGGCTTTCGGCGTCGCCCAATCGTGTGAGTTGAAACAGCGGTTGCGCCCCGTCTCCCAGGCTCGTTTCGCCCAGGTGAATTTCATAGCCGTGGAATAAAGGGTCTGACCGGTTGTAAGCGAACCGCGACGGCGCAAGAAGCCGCGCCGTCGCCTGACGCGTGACCTTTTCACGGGCCAGCGCCGTGGTCACATCCAGCAATCCCAACCCCGGCACGGCTTCGATGTCGCTCTCCGCGCGATGCGGGTCGCGTATCTCGCGTCCCAGCATCTGAAATCCGCCGCAGATTCCCACGAGCGGCTTGCCGGCGGCGGCATGGGCATGGATCAGTTCCTCCCAGCCGTTTTCTCCCAGCCAGAGTAAATCAGGAATAGTGTTTTTACTGCCGGGCAGGATCAACACGTCGGCGGGGCGCGCCTCTTCCGGTTTGCGCGTGTAGTACAAAACCACATCGGGCAGGTTTTCCAGCGCGGTGAAGTCCGTGAAGTTGGAAAGGTACGGCAAGCCGATCACGCACATGCGCAACCGGTCTTCGTCATCGAGCTGTGGCCGCACGGCGCGGCGTTCGAGCGAAACGCTGTCTTCATCGTCAATCCCGTGATTGCGCAGGTACGGGATCACGCCCAGGCAGGGTTGTGACAGACGGTTTTCCAGGTAATCAACGCCGGGTGTAAAAAGGCTCACGTCGCCGCGAAACTTGTTGATCAGGAAGCCGCCGAAACGCGCCCGCTCCCGCGGCTCCAGCAGAGTGTAAGTGCCGACGAGCGAGGCGAAGACGCCGCCGCGATCTATGTCCGCCACCAGCAGACACGCCGCGTCCGCGATCTCGGCCATTTTCATGTTCACCACGTCGCGATCCTTGAGATTCATTTCGACGGGCGAACCCGCGCCTTCCAGCACGATGATCTCGTGCCGCGCGGCCAGGCGATGATAGGCGGCGCTGACCGCGTCGAGCAGTTGCGGCTTGAGGCGGTAATAATCTACGCCGCGATAGTTTCCAAACACCTTGCCGTCGAGGATGACCTGCGAGCCGACCTCCGAAGTCGGTTTGAGCAGGATCGGGTTCATATCAACATGCGGCTCGATTCCGGCCGCCTGCGCCTGCATCACCTGGGCGCGTCCGATCTCGTGGCCTTCGCGCGTGGCGAAGGAGTTGAGCGCCATGTTCTGGGCTTTGAACGGCGCCACGTTGAAACCGTCCTGACGCAAAATCCGGCACAGCGCCGCCACTGTCAGCGACTTTCCCGCATGTGACGCTGTTCCTAAAACCATCAGCGCAGCTTTGGCCATAGTTCCTTCGAATCAATGGTCTCAGCTTTCCGGCGTGAAACCGACCACGATGTCGAACCGCGCGGTCAACTCGCCGATGCGCGACTGTTTGATCGGGATGAAATCAACCATCAGGGACTCACGGGCTTTGGCGTCGCGCATCGCTTTCAAGATACCGTCGCGCTCGTTCCCCGGATGCCCCTTGATGTAGCACTGCGTGGTGAACTTTTCCTTCCCCTTCACTTTGACGGCGAAATGGATGTGCGGAGTGCGGCCCGGATACGGGACAGGTTTAATGGTGCGGAAAAGGTATTCGCCTGCTGAGCCTGTCATGAAACGTCCGAACCCCTGGAAATTCACGTCTCGCTTGTCCCGGTTGACGGTGCCGCTGTGAAGATAGGCGCCGTTGTTGTCACACTGCCAGATTTCAACGAACGCGCTGCGGATCGGCTCGCCGCGGCTGTCGAGGATGCGTCCGCTCAGGTACGTGACCGCGCCCACGGCCGGACTGATCGCGTCGTTGATGACCAGCAGGTCGTTGTCGGTGTCGAGCGGCATCTTGTCCGGGTAGAACGGTCCTTCGGTCTGCCGCGGCGTCTGGATCAACTTCTGGGCAAAAACGCCGGGCGTGAATAAAGCGCCGGCTCCGACGGCTCCGATGACGCCGGCGGTTCCCGCGGCGAAGCCGCTCAGAAAATGGCGGCGTGTGCGAAACAGATTGTTGTTATCCATAGATCCAAGTCTCCTTTGGCGAAGATACTGATGGGTCGAACTTTTGGCGTCTGTGTTTTGCGGTTTCACAAGCGCCGAGAGAACAGCAGCAAACGTGGTGATGTTGATGCCGGATTATACGACATTGACCCTCCCTTACAACTCTCTGATTTTACGATAGTGGCTGGGCGAACTATGAGTCCAGGCTTTAAAGATGCGGACAAAAAAGGGAGAGTCGTTGAAACCACACAACTCAGCGATGCGCCCAATGTTCAGGTCGCTGGTTCGCAATAGCGTACACGCCCGCTTGATACGCTGGCCTTGGATAAAATGGACAGGGCCCATGCCGGTCACGCGCCGGAAGAGTTTACGAAACTGGCTCTCGCTCAGACAGACCTTAGCCGCCAGGGCGCCCACTGCCAGTTCAGGGTCGGCGATGTTCTGCTCGATCATTTCCAGCGCGGGCAGAAGGCGCAGCAACTCGGGATGCCCTGTGGTTCCTCGGGGCAAGTGCATGGACGAGCCGTGATGGCGGATCATATAAAACAGTACCCGCAGAATATCGGCCGCCATCGCCGGCGCCCAGCCCGGCGCCGCGACAGCGAATTCATGCGCGAGGCGGCGCGAAGCCGTCCCGTACGGAGCTTCGGGCGAGCCTGGGAAGTGAGATGGGAAGCCCAACAGATCGAGCAAATTGATGCCGCCGATAACCTGCGCATAGAAGTGGACTGCGAAGACGTGACTGCGCTCGCCCGCATCCTGCCCCACCATATGCCGCACGCCCTGCGGGATGAGCATCAGGTCACCGGCGTTGATACGGAAGCGACGATCCTCGCCGCCGACCCATCCCCAGCCATTCCCGCGCTCGAACCAGAACCACATCGAGTCATTGACCACACGCGGGCCGACGGCCCAGCCCTCCGCCCAATCCCACTCGACGGCGGAAATCGGCTGCACGCGTAAGGCGTTCAACCAATGATCCAGTTGGTCGTCGGGGACCTCGGGAACCGGCGGGAAAAGCTCGAAGGTGCTCAAATCGCGCGGCGTATCGAAAGGCCCCGGGACCGGTCGCCATGTCTGCATGGCGCGAAAAGTACAAAATTTTGAGCGTTCTGTCTATTCCGGCTCAACCCCGTGCGACATATCATATAGCCACTGATTTTGCGTCAGAAGCGTCGCAAAGTAATTGCTGGGATAATCGTCAAATAAATCAAAAAAGGCTGACTCGAACTTTTCCCGTTTGCCGCACGATTCAACAACAAACGGTCAGCCAACCGCGTTCAATAGAGCAACTGAGAGAAGGCGTTTCAACACAAAGGGACGAAGGGTCAAAGACAGAATGAGGGAAGGAACCTACTTCTACCCTTGCGGGCCCTTTGACCCTTTGACCCTTCGTCCCTTTGTGTTGAAAAAGCTCAACCCATGCCCGTTTCGGGTATAACTCACTTCGGCTCACTATGGAAATCGGCGAACTATCACTGATCGGACTATTGTTTGCCACGGCGACATCCGTGACCAACGCCGTCACGGATGTCGCGCGCAAGAAGGCGCTGGAGAAGCACGATCTGATCGCGGCCTCCTTCGCCATCAAATTCTTTGCGATGCTGACCTACACGGCCGCGCTCGGCGCGCGCCTGCTTTCCGGGCAAGAGGTGCAGATCAAAGACGCCGGCCCGGTCTTCGGGTTTGCGGCGCTCAACTTTTCGCCGCCGGTCACATTCCTGATCTACCTGGCGATAGACGTGGCGCTCGTCTCGTGCGCGACGCTGCTCTATTACCGCGCGGTGCAGGTCTCGCCCTTGTCGTTGTGCATGCCCTTCATCGCCTTCACCCCGGTCTTTCTCATCCCCACCGGGTACGCGCTGCTGCGGGAACTGCCTTCAACCGTCAAACTGATGGGAGTCGTCCTGGTGGTAATCGGATCGCTGGCGATGCACCGCCAGCTCTTCGCCGTGGGCTGGGCCGAGCCGGTTAAAGCCATCGTGCGCGAACCCGGCAGCCGCTACATGCTGATGGTGGCTTTCATCTTCTCGCTGACCAATCCGCTCGACGCGCGGCTGGTCAGGATGAGCGACGCCTTCACGCAGGCCTTCGCCTATGGCTTTTCGATCTGCCTCCTGTTCGGCGTGTTGGCGCTGGGGCGGCGCGCGGACTGGCGGCCGGTGATGCGGGCCGTCCCGCTCTGGATCGTGCTCGCGGGCGCGCTCGAGGCCGCCGCCAACATCCTGCAGTTTTCGTCGCACAACTACATCGCGGTGGTGATTACTATCAGCCTGAAGCGCGCCGGGATCGTGCTGGTTGTGCTGCTGGGTTGGCTGGTCTTCAAGGAACGCGACATCACCGACAAGCTGATCGCCGCGACGGTGATGGTCGCCGGCGCGCTGATGTTCTACTTGCCGGTGAGCCTGGGGCAATCGCTCACGGTCGCCGCCGTTGTGCTGACGGGGATGGGCGTTGCGCTCTACCTGACGCGGCGGCGCGCAGACCGGAACGGACTGGAAGCGGTGGGTTCGACCCCCGCTACCACGAGACAAGAGGGCTGAAGAAGCATGGGCAAACTACGAGTAGCCTACGTCGGGTGCGGCGGCGTGGCCGGAGAATATTTGAGCGTTTACCGGGACCTCGACTGGGTCCGGGTCGTCGCGTGTGTTGACACGCAACCGGACGCGGCCGAAGCGGCTGCCGCGCAACTCTACGAGCGGGGCGACCGGCCGGTCGTCACTCCCGACTACGCGGCGGCGCTCGCCGGCGATGTGGACGTCGTCGTCATCAACACGCCCAACCACCTGCACTATGCGCAGGCTATCGCCGCGCTGGAGGCCGGCAAACACGTCCTGTTGCAAAAGCCGGTTGCGCCGACGGCGCCGGAGGCGGAAGAGATCAGCCGCGCGGCCGCGCGGGCGCGCGGGCTGAGCGGGCTGTATATGAGCTATTTCGATCAGCCGCTGCTGCATGACTTGAAGGACATGATCGCCGGCGGCTGGTTCGGCCGCGTTGGACACTATTACGCGCGGTTGATGCATCGTTGGGGGCACGTCTGGTCGGTCCGGGCGCACAACGGGCGCGGCTCCTGGCGGGAGTCCGCCGCGCAGACCGGCGGCGGCTGTTTCGTGCAACTCGCCGTCCATTACATCCACTTGCTCGAGTGGATGAGCGGCGAGCGGTTCGTGCGCGCGACGGCCGTGGCCAGGAACCTTTGCAGCCCGCGCATCGAGGGCGAAGACCTGGCGGCGGCGCTGCTGGAGTTCGAGTCGGGCGCGGTGGCGACTCTCGACATGGCGTGGAGCTTCCACGGCGAACAGCTCTCTATTCACGGCACGCAAGGGAGCGCCGAATACATCAACAACCGGGCCCTCATCCTGGAATCGAAGGCAGAGCCTTTCAAGGGCCGCGTCGTCAATTACACGGCCGCGCCGCCGCCGGCCTCGGTCCTTAGCGGGACCGAGCAGACGGCCGAGGTGATTCCCCCGGACAAGGGCGATCACACCAACCCGCTCAATCAACACCGGGCTTTTCTGGAAGCAGTCCGTGACGGCGCGGCGCCTTTCGTCCCCATTTCGTCGGGGGTGCGCGACCTGCGCGTCGTCGCCGCTGTCTATGAGTCGGCGCGTCGCGGCTGCGCGGTCACCATCGAGCGCGAAACCTAAATCAGACCACGGGAGATTGGTACAGTCAGTAGATCGCGAAACAGGCGAAGGGCTTCATTGTTCCATTTGAGATTTGAGATTTGAGATTTGTCATTGCCGGAGAATAAGACCATCAAAGCTCAATCAACATTGAGCGATTTTTCCGGCAATGACAAATAGCAAATCTCAAATCTCAAATGGAAAATACCCTTTTTCCCCAATTCCGCGATCTACTGACTGTACCGGTACCCCAATCTTTTCGTTCCGTAGCGACGACCACCGAGTCGTCAACGTTCCATCAAACGCACAATGTGAAAAGAAGGGAGCAGCCGTATGAACAAGAGCAGACCTGTCTCGACAAAACTGACATTCCAAGCCGAGGCAAGAGCCGGCCGCGGCGCCATGCTGGTGGTGGCGCTGATGATCTCGCTGACAGGCGGCCTGATGGCTCAGACTTTTACCGGTAACATTACCGGCGTGGTGACCGACCCGGCGGGCGCGGTGATCGCCGGAGCCCAGATCACGCTGACCAACACCGCCACCGGCGAGACGCGCGAGGTCAAATCGAATTCCGAAGGACGTTTCACCTTCGCCCAGTTGCAACCCTCAATCTATACGATGAAGGTGGCGCAAGGCGGTTTCCGCGATTACCTGGGCGCCGGCCTCCAGATCGTGGCCAACCAGGCGCTGGAGGCCAATGTCTCAATGGTCCCCGGTGTGGCTTCGGAAACGGTCGAAATCTCCGGCGCCGCGCAGGTGCTCGACACGCAGACGGCCAACCAATCGGTCACGCTGCAGGAGCGTGATGTCAGGGAGTTGCCCGTGGTCGCGCGCAACCCCTTCGCCCTCTTCCACACACAGGCCGGCGCCGTGGCCCCGCGCACCGGCGTCTCAGGCTCGACCACCGACCAGAATCACAACCGCTTCTCAATCAACGGCGGGCGCGATGAATCGGTGCGCATCCTGATTGACGGCATCCCGGCGGTCACCGGCGACTGGGGCGGGATGATCGCCTCGCCCGGCGTGGACGCGGTCAGCGAATTTCAGATCAGCCGCAACGTCTACGACGCGCAGTATGGCCGGACGGCTGGCGCCGTCATCAACCTCACGACCAAAAGCGGCACGCAGCAATACCACGGCTCCGCCTTCGATTACCTGCGCAATGACAACCTGGACGCCAACAGCTTCTTCAACAACCGCTCCAACGTCAGAAAGCCCGAGTTCAAGCGCAACCAGTTCGGCGGTACCTTTGGGGGTCCCGTCTGGAAGAGCCGCAAGCTGTTCGGCTTCTTCGGCTACGAGGGCCTGCGCGACAGTTCGCCGGCGACGCGCATCGCCACGCTGCCAAACGAATTGGAGCGTAGCGGGGATTTTTCCCAGACCTTCAACGGCAACGGATCTCTGGCGGTAATCTATGACCCCGCCACGACGCGCGCCAACCCGGCTTACGACTCGACGAGGCCGGTTTCGTCAACCAACTTCCCCTTTATCCGCGATCCGTTCCCCGGCAACAAGATTCCCGCAGGTCGCCTGGACCCAGTGGCTGTGGCGGCGCTCAGGCTGCTGCCGGCGCCGAACTCCACGGGGAGAACGCCGGCGCGGCTGGACAATTTCATCGGCGTAGGCTCGAACATCACCAACAACAATCGTTACGACGGGCGCGTTGATTGGGTGGCGACCGACCGTTACACCGTCTTCGGCCGCTTCACCAAAGCGACTCAGGAAGGTATTCCGGCTGCGCTCTACCCCGTGGGCGCGGAGACCAGTCGCGATGCGCTCAACCCGCGCTGGACGGTCTCCATCGGCAACACCTTTACCATCAGCCCGACCTTCATCGTCAACCTGCAGTTGGGCGGCGGAAAGTGGACGGAATCAAACCTCTCCAAGGGGCTTGGGTTCGACGCCTCATCGCTGGGGCTGCCGGCGGGCCTGGCGCAGCAGCTCGACATTGATACGCCGCCGAGCTTCAACCTGGCTGACTACGCGCGGATCGGCGAAAACCGCCATTCGGTCGCGGCCCGCTCGACCTACAGCGTTCAAGTCAACGCCAGCAAGCAGCTCACGAAACACTCGCTCAAGTTCGGCTACTCGCTCGAACATTATCTGCTAGGACTGACCGAGACGCTGTCGGCCGACTTCAGCTTCAACCGCTTCTTCACCGCCGGGCCTGACCCCGACGTGCGCGGCTCCATCACTTCGGGCAACACCATCGCCTCGCTCCTGCTGGGGGCCGGGACGGTCGGGAGCGCGCCGCGCAACGCCCGCAACTACTCCGACCAGGCTTATCATTCCTGGTACGTTCAGGACGCCTGGAACGTGAATTCACGGCTGACGGTCAACCTGGGATTGCGTTACGAGATCCAGAAGGCGCGCACCGAGCGTTACGACCGGCTCAACTGGTTCGACTTCGACGCGCCCAGCCCGCTCGCGCAAGCGGCGAACCTGCCCAATCTCAAGGGCGGTTTGCGGTTCGTCAGTGATGACAACCCTCTTCAGTGGGATACGCTGTACACCGACTTCGCGCCGCGCATCGGCGTCTCTTACAAACTCACGGACAAGATCGTGGCGCGCGCGGGCTACGGCCTTTACTATCAGCCCACGGCCAACGTCGGGCCGATAGGCAACAATGGCTTCTCAATTGACAACGCCTGGGTCACTTCACTCGACAGCGGCCGCACCATTGCAAATCCGCTGCGCAATCCGTTCCCGAACGGCCTGATCGCGCCGACCGGCAGCGCGGCCGGCCTGGCCACCGCCGTCGGGACCAACATCACGACCTTCCAGCGCGAACGCCCCACGCCATATGTGCAGCAGTACAGCGCGGACGTGCAGTACGAGGTGGGCCGCGGCACACTGCTCGAACTCGCCTATACAGGGACGCAAGGCAGGAAACTCTCGTTCGGATATAACGATTTCTATGCGGGGTTCAACATCAACCAGATCCCGGACTCGGCGCTCAGCCTGGGCGCCGCGCTGCGCGAGCAGGTACCGAATCCCTTCTTCGGCAGCATCACGACGGGACCGCTTGCGGCGCGGACCGTCGAACGGCGTCAATTGCTGCGGCCCTACCCTCAATTCCTCAACGTCAGCATCCTCGACATGCCGGGGGCTTCGTCAAGCTTCAACGCCTTCGTGGCCAGGCTGAGCAAGCGGTTCAGTGAAGGCTTGTCGTTCTCGGTCTCCTACCAGTACTCGAAGGCGCTGGACAACGCCTCGGAGAATCAGGGGTGGGAGGTCAATGACCGCGCCCGGAACTTCTATAACCTCGCCGCCGAACGCTCGGTCAGCGCGCACGATGTGCCACACAGCCTTGCCGTGACCTACGTCTACGAACTCCCCTTCGGCAAGGCAAGGAAGTATGGCAAGAATTGGAACTCGGTGGTTGACGCGGTCGCCGGCGGCTGGCAGATGAACGCGATTTACAAATATGACTCCGGCCTGCCGCTGCTGTTCCAGGCCCCGGACAACGTCTTTTCCTTCTCCTCCTGGCAGTTCCCGAACATCAAGCCGGGCGCGCCTTTGAAGCTGGACAATCCAACGGTTGACCGATGGTTCAACACGGACGCCTTCGAGCAGCCGGCGTCTTTCACCTACGGCAACGCCCCGCGCTTCGTGGACGAGATTCGCTACAGCCACGTCAACAACTGGGACCTGGCGCTGGCGAAGAACTTCCGCCCGTGGGAGCGAACGCGCGTGCAGTTCCGAGCCGAAATGTTCAACGCCTTCAACCGCGTCCAGTTCGGCCGCGCCAATACCACCTTCGGCAACGCCGCCTTCGGCCGCGTGACCGGAACCGCCCCGGGCAACGCGCCGCGCACCATCCAGTTGGCGCTGAGAGTAGAGTTTTAGGCAGAGCCTGACGCAGGGCAGGCTCTGCCCTTTCATCTACGTTGACGGATCAAGACAGGGAGAAGAGAGTACGGAAAAGACGGAAATAACGGAACAAACGGAAAAATGGTTCGGGGATTTCCGTCTTTTCCGTACTCTCTCTTTCCCTCAACGAAGGAGAGAAAATGAAGCTGACGCGGAGAGAGCTTATCGACCGTTCAATGGGAGCCTTCCTCGCTTCCCACGGCGGATGGCCTATATTCAATCCAAGAGTCTCTTTGGCCGGGAGCCAATCGCCATCGGGAAATGATTTTTACTTACGACTCGTCAAAACCAACGACGCGCGCGTCCCAGGTTTGATCGAATCCGTCAATGCCGCTCAATCCCGCCGTTCCGCCGTTCGGCGCGTGGCCGGCGACCTGCAGGGCCTGGCGGCGGCCTATTGCGCGCCTGAATCGTCCTTTTTCAAGGCGGAGGCGCTGGTTGCGCTGATGGAAAAGGCATCGCGTTTTTTATTGGACGCCCAACACCCCGACGGGACGATTGACTCCGGCAACCTCGAATCGCCGCCCGATACCGGGTTCGTCGTCGAAGCGGTCTGCCCGGTTTTGACCGTCTTGCGGAAGACGGATTCGCCGCTCGCGCATAAGGTCAAAGACAATCTGGGTAAATTCATCCTGGCCGCGGGGGCCGCCCTGGCCACGGGCGGTGTGCATACGCCGAATCACCGATGGGTAGTCTGTTCGGCCCTGGCCCAGACCAACGCGCTCTTTCCGGCGAGCAAGTATGTGAATCGTATTGATGACTGGCTGGGCGAAGGAATATACATCGACGCCGACGGTCAGTATCCCGAGCGGAGCACGGGCATCTATTCGCGGGTCGAAGATTATGCGTTCGTCACGATGGCCCGCTTGCTGGGCCGCCCCGAACTCTTGGAGCCGGTGCGGAAAAACCTGGAGATGAACATCTATTACACCCACCCCGACGGGGAGGTGGAAACGGTCGGCTCAAGACGGCAAGACCAGTTTATGACCGCGTCAATCTCCAACTATCATTTGGAATACCGCTATCTGGCCGTCAAAGATCAGAACCGCGCGTTCGCCGGAGTGGTCAGGTTGATTGAGGGGAAGGAAAGCGAGATGAACCGGCTCGCCGGCTCGCTCATCTATTTCCTCGAAGAGCCGCTCTTAAAAGAAAAACTCCCCGAAGATTTGCCACTCCCTTCCGATTACGCCAAAGTCTTTGCGAACAGCGGGCTCGCGCGAATCAGAAGGGGCCGGGTCAGCGCGACGATCTACGGCGGCTCCGACTGGCCGCTCGGCGTGGCGTCGGGCCTCGCCAGCAACCCGACCTTCTTCAGTTTTCGGAAAGGCAAGGCGGTTTTGGAATCGGCGCGCATGGGCGCAACGTTCTTCAGCAAAGGCTTCTTCCACAGCAAGGGATTGAAAGTGAATGGAAATCAGTATCTGCTACACGAGCGGCTGGAGGTCCCGTATTACCAGCCGCTGCCGAAGAGCGAGCGCAACCAACGGGGCGACTATCCGCTCACGCCCGCGGAAGACCGCTTCTGGAGCAAGCTGAACTTCCCCAAGCGCCGGATGAGCGAGGTCAAGACCTTGGACCAAAGGGTGACCATCACCGAGAATAACGGCGTATTCGAGCTGGAGTTCGCCGTGCTTGGGCCCGCCGGCGTTCCGGTCACGATAGAGCTGAGTTTCAGACGCGGTGGTAAACTGGAAGGCGTGCGGCAGGCGCAACCGGACGTATTCTTTCTGGAAAAGGATAATGGCCGGTACGTGGTCGGGAATGACAGCATAGAGTTCGGCCCAGGGCGGGCGGAACACCAACGGACAAGCATGGAGGGGGCGTCTTATTCCGCGCACCGAGGCGTTTTGAAGACTGGCGGCGATTGCGTCTACATCACCGGTCACACGCCTTTCCGCGAAAAGATCACCATCAAGTAGAAGCGACAGCAGTCGTTACTTTGAGGAGGAATAATCATGCAAGCCAATCCATCTCCTCCCATCAATCGCCGGCGCATGAGTCGCGCGCTGGTGGTGTGTTTCGCATTGGCCGGGCTTTTCATCCTGATCAGCTTTGCTGTCCGCGGGCAAGGGACGCGGGGAGTGAGCGAGATCAAGCTGTCTGTCGAAGACGCGCGGCCGGTAGCGAAAGCGATCGAGATGCTGGAAGCCAAATACGGATGGGTCATCACGTATGAGGACCCGCGCTATGTCCACGACAGCGAGATTGCGGATGTGGCGCTGAAAGTCCGCAGAGACCTCGATAAATATAAACCCGGCGAAGTTCCGCCTGTGCTCGTTCCGAAAGGAGGGGCGCTGGAATTCACATATGATGTTGCGCCCGGCGCAAATCTTCCAACTGACCCTGCAATGGTCGTGCAAAGATTGCTGGACGCTCAAACCGTAAGCGGTAACGCCGGTTGGTTTCGGCTGGAAGCCATCGGGCAGATCATGCATGTCATCCCCACCACAATCAAAAACAGCGAAGGGCAATTAGTTCCGCAGGAGTCTGTGCTCGACACGATCATTTCGCTGCCCGCGGAGGAAAGATCGGCTGAGCAGAAGCTGGAAAGCGTCTGCTCAGCCATTAGTCGAGCAACGAATATAGGTGTTGTTGTTGGTACAATTCCCACCAATTGGTTTTATCGATACCGGGATCAACAGGGAGCGGCGAGCCAGAAGGCAAGAGATGTTCTGGTCAACATGTTTGAGACAATGATAAAGGATAGTGGAGCGAATCTGTCGTGGCGATTGTTCTATGGCCCTGGAGAGAAGAGATATGTACTGAATGTCCATATGGTTTCGAAGCGCGATGGCTAATGGACGGTTTCAAAAGTAATCCACCCCTCGGTCAGAATATTTTCCTCTTCGACTTTTTGCCAAGAGGAAAATGTGGGAGAGGAAAATATTCTGACCGAGGGGTGGATTACTTTTGAAACCGTCCACTAGCGCCACGAAAACCGGTGATGATCTCACCCATTACGAACCCCAGGTAGAAGGAGAGCGTCAAGGCATGTTACGAATTCCGCTGCCGTGGTTTATCTGCCTGGCTGGCTGGCTGACGTTGGCCCTGATGTCGATGTGGCCGGCAAAGGCCTTGGAACAGCAGCCGAAAATCTACTTCGAAGACGTAACTGAGAAATCGGGGTTGAGGCTGGAGCGTATTACATCGGCGGAGAAGAGGTACCTGATAGAGACGATGGGCGGCGGCGTGGCTTTTCTCGATTACGATCGTGACGGCTGGCTTGATGTCTATCTGACCAACACTCCTACCGTGCAGTCATTCAAATCGGGCCGTCTACCGGCCAATCGCCTTTATCGCAACAACCACAACGGAACCTTCACGGATGTTTCAGAGACGGCGGGCGTCGCCTTCCGCGGCTGGTCGCTGGGAGTGAGCGTCGCGGATTACAACAACGACGGCGCGGCGGATCTCTATCTCACCAACTTCGGCCCGAACGTTCTCTACCGTAATAACGGCGACGGAACGTTCACGGATGTGACCAAGCAAGCGGGCGTGGGCGATGCGCGCTGGTCGTCTTCGAGCGGCTGGGCAGATTATGACGGCGACGGATGGTTGGATCTGTTCGTCGCCAACTACGTCGAATACGATCTCAACCAACTGCCCGAATACGGGCGTGGCCGCTACTGTCTTTATAAATCGCTCGAAGTGCTGTGCGGGCCGCGCGGGATGAAAGGCGCAGGCGACGCGCTCTATCACAACAACGGGGACGGCACGTTCACCGACGTCTCCAAGAAAGCCGGAGTGGGAGACGAACGCGGGCATTACGGTCTCGGGGTGGCGTGGGGTGACTTCGACGATGACGGCGATCAAGATTTGTTTGTCGCAAACGACACCCAGGCCAACTACCTCTATATCAATCAGGGCGTTGGCCAAGGCGCCGGCGCATTCCGCGAGGCGGGCCTGCTATCGGGCGCGGCATTGGACGCCAATGGCAAGGCGCGCGCGGGGATGGGCATTGCCGTAGGCGATTATGACCACGACGGCAGGCTCGACATCGGGGTGACCAACTTTTCCGAGGAGGCTTACGCGTTGTTCCGCAACCAGGGCGCGGGCAATTTCACCGACGCGGCTTTTACCGCGGGCATAGGCAAGATCAGCCTGGCTTATCTCGGCTGGGGCCTGTTCTTCGGGGATTTTGACAACGATGGCTGGAGCGATCTTTTTGCGGCCAACGGCCACGTCTATCCGCAGGTTGATCGGCCGCAAGTTGACCAAATGGACCCCGGCGCGCGCTATCGCCAGCGATGCCTGGTCTTTCGCAACCTGGGCCGAGGGAATTTCGCCGACGTGACCGCCGCAGCCGGCGCGGGCGTCAACACCCCGCGCGCGCATCGCGGCGCGGCGCTGGGAGATTACGACAATGACGGCGACCTGGATGCGCTGCTGATGGACCTGGACGGCGGCCCCGCGCTGCTCGAAAACCGCGGCCAGCCGCGCGGCAATTACCTGCGCATCAAAGCGCCGGTCGGCGCCAGAATCACTGTTGAAGCCGCGGGTATGAAGCAGGTAGATGAGGCGCGCGCCTCCGGCAGTTATCAATCGGCCTCCGAACAAGTGGCTCATTTCGGCCTCGGCGGCGCGCCGGTTGCCGAGCGGCTCGGCGTCCGTTTCCCGAATGGCAAGACCAGAACGTTGACCAACGTGAAGGCTAACCAGTTGATCACAATTGATAAGGAGGCTCAGTAACATGCTTCGCCTCGCACACCATATAGGCGTCATTTTTCCGACTGCCGTTTTGCTTACTTGCCTATTAACCACAACCTCCGCTCAACCGCGCCAAGCCGGGGTGGTTCAACCCCTTTACCAGAAGGCGCGCGAGGCCGAGGCGCGTAAAGATTACCGCGAGGCGGCCGGCTACTACGAGCAGATCCTCAAGCTGGATCCTTCTTTGCATTCATTGCGCGCCAATCTAGGGTTGATGCGTTATCTTAACGAGGAGTACGACCGGGCCGCGCGGGAATTTCGCAAGGCGCTGGCTGGCGGCGCCAACCTGTATACAGCGCATCTCTTCCTGGGCCTTAGCCTGTTGGAGATGAATCAGACGGCGGAGGCCATTCCGCATCTGGAGCGGGCCGCGCGCGACAAACCGCAAGACTCGACCGCGCGCTTTCATCTGGCCCGCGCCTATTACGGCGCCGAACGTCATCAAGACGCGCTGAAGCAGCTCGAAGCCGTGCGCGAGAAACAGCCCGACGACGCGGAAACGCTCTACTTGCTCGGCCGCGTACACCTGAAACTCTCGCTGGCGTCTTACGACCGGCTGAAGCAACAGAACCCGGAGCATTACCGCATCTACCAGTTGCTCGGCGAAAACTATGAGGTCCAGGGACTGCACGGTCCCGCCATTGCGAACTACCGCAAAGCGCTCGAACGTAACCCGAAGGCGCACGGCATCCACCTCAGGCTGGCCGAGCTTTATCGGGCGGCGGGGGAACTGGATAAAGCGCTTGAAGCCTACCGGCGGGAGCTGATCATAAATCCCACGGACGCGTACGCGATGTATAAAGCGGGCGCCTTCCTGCTCGACCAAGGGAAGCTGGATGAGGCGGCGCAGTACCTCGAAAGGTCGGTTGGCGCCGACCCCAATGCCGCGCCCGCGCGGGTCAGTTATGGCCGCTGTCTGCTGGAACAGAACCGCTTGCAAGAGGCCATCGCGCAGCTCCGCCAGGCGGTGAAACTGGACGCCGGGGCGGCTGCGGCCTGGTTTCAATTGGCGCGCGCATACCAGAAGGCCGGCGACTCAGTTGCGGCGCAAGAGGCCTTGCGCATGTATGACAAATTGAAGCAGGAGAACTGATACACCTAGGCGCCAGGGCGAGGCGCAGTGGCTTCGACCCAATGAAAACCATCTGCTGAGGGGACGAGCCCATGACTGAAGAGTGGTGGCTCCGTTGGGCGATCCTCCCCAAACATGGCCTGAACTTGAACTTGCACTATCTCACCAAGAAAGCCCTCCATGAACTTCGCGGGATCAAAATTTCCCCTGCTGAACCGCTCAAGCACTCTCGGATCAGGTCGCTTCTTCTCAACTATCGAGGTGAAAAGTTCTCCCATTCCTTCTCTTGCCTTAAAGAATTCTTCCGCGCTCGAATAGATCGACTCTCCCGTGGTTGAGATTCCGGCCACAAGGCGAATAAACGCCTCATTCGACTGTTCTTCAGTATTAAGAACTTTACGCGCATTCCAGAAGTACGACTCTTCATCCTGAGACATGTCGTAGAACGCGAGAAGGTATTGATAGAAATTTCCGAATTCGCGCCGGTAACGCCTCTCAAATTCCACGAAGCAGATTTCCTCGGCGAGATCATCCCGAAGGCAGGTATTTATAGATCTAGCCGCCAGTAATGCGGCGTAAGTAGCAAGATGCACGCCCGACGAGAAGACCGGATCAACAAAGCAGGCGGCGTCGCCTATCAGCACCATCCCTTGTTTCCAAAAGCTCGTGTTGCAATATGAATAATCCTTGCGGACACGATACTCGCCATACTGTCCTTCCGTAACGCGTGTGGCGTTCGCAAGATAGTCTTTAATCATCGGACAGGAGTTTATAAAGTGCCGCATGGCGGCGTCATTCCCGTCTTTAAGTCTGGGCGCTTCTTCCCGATCCATGACCACCCCCACGCTCGTAAGGGCGCTGGTAAGGGGAATATACCAAAACCATCCTCCATCGAAGGCGACGCAAAGTATACTTCCGTCGTTCGGCGGCGGGAGGCGCTTACCATTTTTGAAGTAACAAAAGAGCGCCACGTTTTGAAAAAATTTCGAGTAAATCCGCTCTCCGACATGCTGATACAACCGGCTCGTATTTCCGGACGCGTCAGCAACAAAGCGCGCCTTTGCCAGACGCTCATGACCTTCTTGATCGGTGAAACTCACCCCGGTAACACGTTGACCTTCGGTAATGACATCATTGATTTTATGCCCCTCCCGAACATCAACCCCATGACGCCTGGCATTGTTAAGGAGAATCGTATCAAACTTCGAACGCTCGACCTGATACGCATACTGTTTCGGACCTGCCATCAACGGGGAGGAACCGAAATTGAAAACCCATGGCTCCGCGTTTTTCCCCCATCGAAAAACGCCCCCCAATTTTTTTGTGAAATTAGCGCTGCTCAACTCGTCGCTAACTCCAAGCATTACGCATATCCCATGGACGGTCGCCGGCAATAACGACTCCCCTATCTGATACCTCGGGAAAACTTCTTTCTCCAGCAGTAGGACCTTATGTTTCTGCTTTGCTACCAGTGTTGCCAGCGTAGAACCAGCCGGCCCCCCACCCACGACTACCAAATCAAACTCTTCCATTGAGTTCATAAGCCCTCCGTATGTGATGCTATATTTGCACGTGACTGAACGATGATCTCGCGCAACTCACGTGAAAGTGACCCCAGTAATTGCGACTGCGACGACCGTAAAAAGAAATGATCCCCTGGCAGCATGTGCAATGCGAATCCGGACCTGGTTTGCTCTTGCCAGGGGAACAGCAGGTCACGAGGCACATGGTGATCCTCCAATCCACCATAGACGTTGATCGGGCATTGAAGCGGGGCGCCGGCAATATACTCGTATGTCTGAATCAGCTGAAAATCGGTCCTCAGTAGAGGAATCATCATTTCCATCAGTTCCGCATGCTCTATTACTTCAAGAGGAGTTCCATTTAGCTTGATCAACTCCTCTATGAACTGGTCCTTCGGGAGATTGTAGGTGACTGGTTCGTTATCTGAAGTCTGCGGCGCTCGACGACCGCCTACAAAAAGCGCTTGCGGTTCACGGTCATACTTGCGACTCAATGATCGAGTTAACTCGAAGGCAATGATGGCGCCCATACTATGCCCGTAAAAAATAAACGGCTTGTCTAATAATGGCCAGATTACCTCCGCCAACTCCTCGATCAGGGCTGGCATACTTACGAAGGGGGTTTCCTTCAGCCGGGCTCCTCTTCCTGGAAGTTCAACCGGTATGACCTGAATGGTTGAAGGCAAAAAATCCGCCCATTTTTTGTACACCAGCGCCGTTCCGCCGGCGTATGGAAAACAGAACATTTTGAGATCAGTCCGCCAATGCGCGGGGCCGCTCAGAAACCAATCATCTGTGCTTTTCATCAGTTAATATCCTCGATCAGTATTTCCTTCTCCCCAAACAGTCTTTCGGCGCAGATACCGCGAGCCGAACACTCTTGGATAAGGCGGTTTGATTCAACGATCGGGCGGGATTGTTCCGTATATTTGAGACTCATGATATGACCCAACCAGGGTTCCTGGCCCATAGCATAGACGTAGGTTGACTTGCAGTTGAACCGCCGCACGATGTCGCTGGCCTGGTCGAAGTTTGAACCGGCCAGACGGCGAGACTCATCCACGGCGCGTTCTATCTTCTTGGTCAGTAATGGGCCGTAGAGCCAGGAGAGCGGCGCTCCATCGCATTCCATACCCAGGAAGATCGCATCTACATTTCCTACTTCAGGGTACAGATGCTCATAGAGCCGCGGTTCGATATTGCACGAGTCCGCCGCAAATAACAGCGAGCGATTCCCGATTCGAACCAGATGCGCGGCTTTGCAACGGACATTCAGATCCGAATGCTCACCCAAAAATGGCAACGCCGTGATCGAGCCGTTTTCAAACGTTACGCTATCCATATGATCCAGCTCGATCACATTTTTGCAGCCGACATTCTTCAAGATCAATTTGAGCGATGGGTCCTGCAGGAATCCTCCCGAGCTCGTCGGTACGATAAAGTTTTTAACCTTATGTCTGATTTGCAATAGAGTCTCAAATAGAACGTGATCCTGATGATTATGAGAGAGCACCACATAATCGATCGAATCAGGTAGATCCTGGTACGTGTACCTCGAAACATCCGATTCATAGGTGTAGCTCAGAACCGGATCAAAAAGCATGTTAAGATCCCGCGTCTCCAAGAGGATGCAGGCGTGTCCGAAATAGCGCCATCGCATACCGCGCCCCTGATACGGCGAATAGGGCGGCGGCGGATCAGGCGTTAAGAACGATCGGACCAACCGCTCCGACTCTTCTGGAATTTTCAGCACCTCTTTGATTTCTCCCCAGGGCCGGGGAACAGTCTTCAACCGAAAGAGTTCGTCTACCACTTCGTCATCAAAAGGCGCGCAAAGGTGAAAAAGCGAATCGGACTCCAGCCGCGGCGTGCTCAGGACGAATGGGCGGTCGTCGCCGGTCAGTTGGGAGAGCATTAGACTTTGGGCCGAGCGGTCGTAATAACGGCTCTTATACAGCAGCGGTTCGAGAATGCGAAAACTCGGATTGTGGTTGAGGTCATAGACCAACTCCACATAGCCTTTCAGAATATCCGGCGTCGCCTGGTAAAGCGGATGCAACGAGAAACCTTTGGCTTGGGTTCGCAGGAGTTCGTCGAGCGAAGAGATCGCGTCGGAGAGTTCGATCAAATGAGGCCGTTTCCGTTTCGTCTGCTCTCGCAAGGTCCGGATCTCATCAACTCGCTTTCCCCCGTAATCGATGAATGGTCCTCCCAGTAGTTTCGGGTTCTTGACGGCGTTCGCATGGACCTGCGGCGCATTGATATAGGAATCCATGATCTTAAAATGGCGTTCCGTCATGTTTCTCGCCGCAATAGCAGGAGGGATTAAATGCGACCAGGCATACCAGTAATCGAAGAGCGGTTCAACCTGGATGTTTGGACGAAGATATAGCAAGTTATTGTCCATAGTAACTTCCATCGAAAGTTTTGATTGCTAGTAATGTTTAGACCAAAATCGTCTTGAAGGCTGAGATGACGGATTAGGGATGGCTGTTGTTATTCAACTCAACTCGATTCCTGAGAACGAACTCGCCCGCCGGGAGTCTCAGTCTCATCGAGACACTCTCTGATGCGCAGCGCCAGGGTCTCCACATGGGGTTTGCCCACCATTGTTCGATGATTACCGGGGACCTCGACAACCCGCACTCCTCTTGCGGCCAAATCACCCCACCCGTCGGTTGGATCCTGGATCATCTTTGCAATCCGCTCGTGACGCGCGGATCCGTCAGATGGGGGTATTTCGTAATGCCTCACCGGTTTAAACAGCGTGATAGTCCCCGGATAGACTCGAGGGACATAATTGCGCCTGGCTCTCGCGTTTGTTCTGAACAACTCCAGATAATTGCGAGCCCGAACGATCGTAACATCGGGAGGGAATAAGTTCACACTTACTCCCCTCTTCAAAACGTAATCGAGTCGTTCATCCCCCTCAAACGGCTCCAGCTCCTCTTTCGACATTTGCAGCCCTCCTTCAAACAATTCGAGCAGCAGCACCGCATCTTCTTCACGTTCATCGTGGTCGTCGTAATCATCAATGTATTCTTCCATCGAAATCGGGGCATAGGTATCCAGCACCAGCAATTGACTCACCCTCTGATTTTGCGCGATCAATTGTTGCGCCATTTCAAATGCGATAATGCCGCCCAGCGACCAGCCTCCCAGAAAATATGGCCCTTCAGGCCGGTTTGCCCTCAGCGCCTCGATGTACTGAGCGGCCAGCTCTTCGATGCTGGTGAGAAGAGCTTGCTCTTTGTAAAGACCCGGCGCCTGAAATGCATAAAATGGCTGATCCGGCCCCAGGGAACGGGCCAGGTCATAATAACTGAATACGTTTCCGCCGCCCGGATGTACGAAGAATAAAGGCATACGTGGGCCGGCGGCTTGAAACTCGACCAGGCAAGACCAGGACATCGAACCGGCCTCTCTGCGTAACCCCATAGCCAGATGCTCAATAGTTCCTCCCTGAAACAAAGCTGATAACGGCAACTCTCGTCCAAATTCATTTTGAATCCGGGCCATTAGAATAACGGCTAGGATAGAATGCCCGCCCAGATCAAAAAAGTTATCCTTCACGCTGATAGGATGAATCTCTAAAACGCTTTCCCATATTTTCAATAGGCGATGTTCGAAGACGTCGCGAGGCCGGACGATGCCCTCTTCCATTGGATGCCGCGCATCGGACAAAGCGAGCAGTCTCTTCCGGTCGATCTTTCCGTTCGCAGTAACCGGTATCTCTTCCAGGGCCAGGATCGGTTCCGGAACCATATACTCAGGTAATCTCTCTTGAAGATACCTCTTTAGCTCCGTGGGGGTCGCATCATCTTCTCCCACCACATACCCGACCAGCCGCTTATCTCCTCTCTCATCTTCTCTCGCCAACACCACGCTCTGCCTCACGCCTCGATGCTCATTCAACACCGCCTCGATCTCTCCCAGCTCGACGCGGTATCCGCGTACCTTCACCTGATCATCTGTTCGCCCCACGAATCCGATCTTCCCGTCAGATCGATACCTCACCACGTCTCCAGTCCGGTATAGCCTCTCGCCTCCCTCGCGGCTGAACAGGTTCGGGATAAATCGCTCCGCCGTCAACTCCGGCCTCCCTAAATAGCCTCTCGCTAAACCTTCTCCCGAGAGGTGCAACTCTCCTCTCACTCCCACCGGCGCCGGATTCATTTCTTGATCCAGAACGTAGCTCTGCGTATTTGCGATCGGTCGTCCGATCGGGGCCCCCGCTCCTCTCCTCAACTCCACTTCCATCTCGCTCACTCTCGCCGTCAGCGACCCGATCGTCGTCTCTGTCGGTCCGTAATGATTGATCGTCGTACATCCTTCGCCTCGCTCCTTAATTTGCTCCGCCAAGTCATAGGACAAGGCCTCTCCTCCCAGAATCAGATACTTGGACGGCAGCATCTTCGCGCTCTTGCTCCGCGTCCCCAGCAGCGCGTTCAGGTGCGACGGCACGATTTTCAGCACATCTATCGGCTCACCCTTCAGATACTCCTCATACCGCGCTCCATCGGTCGCCGTCTCGTAATTCAAGATGTGCAAGCATCCACCGCTCACGAGCGACGGATAGATACAGGTATTGCCCAAATCCGCCGTGATCGTCGAGACGGTCGCAAACTGCAGCCTTTTGCCTTCCCCTTCCGACAATCCCAACTGCCGACAGATATCAAGCGTGTAATTGACCAGGCTCCGATGCCGAACCATCACGCCTTTCGGCCGGCCTGTAGATCCGGATGTATAGATCATATAAACCGGATTCTCCGCCGCCACCCCGCTCTCCGGCTCACACTCGCTCTCCTCATTGATCTTTTCCCACTCCTCATCCAGGCAGACTGCCTGTCCACTGAACGCCTGTAGACGTTCCGCCGACTTCCGCCGGGTCAGCGCCACTCTCGCTCCGGCATCGTCCAGCATAAAGGCCAACCTCTCCGGCGGGAATTCCGGATCCAGCGGCAGATAGGCGCCTCCGGATTTAAGCGCTCCCATCACTGCCGTCACCATATCTACCGACCGCTCCAAACAGACTCCGACCAGCGCTTCGGGCCCTACTCCCAGCCCTTGCAGGTAGTGAGCCAGCCGGTTGGCTCGCCGGTCGAGCTCTCGATAACTCACCCACTGCCCCTCACACATCAATGCGATCTGATCGGGAGTCCGTTCCGCTTGCTCGGCAAATAATTGGTGGATATGCCGATCTTGAGGATAGGATCTTCCGGTCTCGTTCCACTCCACCACGATTTGCTCTCTCTCCTTCTCGCTCAGCAAACTCAACTCGGAAATCGGTTTCTCACTCTCCTCCACCACGGCCCTCAGCAAATTCATGTAATGGCTCATGAGCCGTTCAATCGTTCCTTCCTCATACAAATCTCGGCTGTACTCTATTCCTCCAACCAGATCCCGGCCAATATCCATGCCAATATCCATTATGGATACCATCAGATCGAACTTCGAGATGTGAGTCTCGCTCCCCACCCGGACCTCGCCAGCGCCGGCGCTTCCCGATCTTGACTCTCTAAAATCCAGTCCTTCTCGCGGCGCGTTCTCCAGGATCAGTTTGGTCTGGAAGAGCGGCGAATGGCTCAGGTCTCGCTCCGGCCGCAACTCCTCGACCAGCTTCTCAAACGGCACATCCTGATGAGCGTAGGCCTCCAGACACACCTCTCTCACACGCTTTAACAACTCACTGAAGTTCTCTCTCGGTCTCACTTCCACTCTCATGACCAACTGATTGACGAAGAACCCGATCAGTCCTTCAACCTCCTCCCGATTCCGGTTCGCGATGTCGGTCCCAAGCGCTATATCATGCTGCCCGCTGTAGCGGCTCATCAGAACATCGAACCCTCCCAACAACGTCATAAACAGGGTCACTCCCTCTCGCCGACCGAGCTCTCTCAACTTCCGGGTCAACTCTCTATCCGCCACAAAACGCAGGCTTCCTCCTCGATAACTCCGGGTCGCCGGCCGCGGATGATCCGTTGGCAAGTCCAGGTCTTCCATACCGGCCAAATGATTTCGCCAATACTCCAGCTTCTTCTCCAACACCTCGCCTTGCAGCCACTGCCTCTGCCAGACCGCGAAATCCGCATACTGGATCGGCAACTCCTCAAGCGGCGACGGCTCTCCCGCGCTGTACGCCCGGTAGAGCGCCCCTGCCTCTCTGACCAGAATTCCCATCGACCACCCGTCACTCACAATGTGATGCATGGTGAAGAGCGCGACATGCGCTTCCTCTTCCAGCTTCAAGACCTTCACTCTGAGCAACGGCCCCTGGCTCAGATCAAATCCGGTTCCCGCTTCTTCTCTGGCTGTCCGGCCGATCTCGGTCTCTCTCTCTTCCAAGGGCAAGCTCGTCAGATCTACAACCTCCAACCTCCTTGGCTCCCATTCGTCGATCACTTGCGCCGATTCACCCGCCTCTATTTCGATCCTGGTCCTCAACACCTCGTGCCTTCTGACGATCTCATTGACACTTCGCTCCAGCGCTTTGAGATCCAAACTTCCCGCCAGTCTCACGGCGCCCAGAATGTTGTAGAAGTGATTGTTCGGTAAGAGCTGATCCAAGAACCACAGCCTCTGCTGCGCGAATGACAGCGGCAGCCTCGCCCCACTTTGGTCTTCTCGCAGCGCCTTAACCAGGGGCGGCTTCTCCTCCTTCCTTCCGGCGCTCACCGCCTCCTCGATCCTGCTTGCGATCCTTTCAACCGTCCTATTCTCGAAGATGCTTCCTACTCCGATTTCCACTCCCAACGTATTTCCCACTCGAGAGACGACCTGCGTGGCCAATAATGAGTGTCCCCCAAGCTCGAAAAAGTCATCGCGAATTCCCACTCGCTCCAGTTTCAATACCTCCTCGAAGATTCCAGCCAGAATTTCCTCGGCCGGCGTCCGAGGGATCACATACTCCTGTTCTGTCTCTCGGTCCTCTCCTTTCACTTCCGGCAGTCTCTTCCGGTCGATCTTCCCGTTTGCGGTCAGAGGTATTTCCTCCAGCAACAGGATCGCTTCCGGAACCATGTACTCGGGCAGTCTCTCTCGAACATGTCTCTTCAGGGACTGCGCCGTCGCGCCGTCTCCCCCCACCACATATCCAATGAGCCGCTGACCGCCTCTCTCATCCTCGCTCGCGACGACCACACTTTGCTTAACCGAACCGTGCTCATTCAACACCGCCTCAATCTCACCAAGCTCTACCCGGAATCCGCGTATCTTTACCTGATGATCAATGCGCCCGACGAATTCTATACATCCATTCAGCGGGGTCAGCGGGGTCAGCGGGGTCAGCGGGGTCAGCGGGGTCAGCGGGGTCGGCGGGGTCGGCGGGGTCGGCGGGGCCACCGCGCATCTGGCCAGATCCCCGGTCTTGTATAAACGGCTTCCGGGTTGCTCCCCAAACGGCGACGGCACAAAACTCTCCGCCGTTAACTCCGGTCTGTTCAGGTAACCGCGAGCGGCTCCTACTCCTCCGAGATACATCTCACTGGGAATCCTCGGAGGCATCGGCCCCAGCCTCTTGTCGAGCAGATAGACTTCCGTATTGGCCATCGGCGATCCGATCGGAATCTCGGCGAAGCTCGATCCAGCAGATAACTCCCGAGGGACCGGATAGACCATCGAGGTTACCGCGGCCTCAGTCACTCCATAGACGTGCAGTAACGGCGCATCGTGTTCTTTCCACTCTTTCAGTATCTCCGGCGAAACTCTTTCGCCTCCTATGATCACCAGGGCCAAACAACGCGGCGCTCTTGTTCTCCTCCTAGACAACTCGCGCATCCATTCGCACCAATAAACTGTCGGTAGCTCCACCGTGGTTACCTCGCGCCGCTCTATTGTCCTCGCCAAATCCGAATAGGAGTACGACATGTTATCGGATTGCAGAACCACGCTGCCTCCGATCGACAAAGCGGGATAGATCTCTTCCACAGTAACGTCAAAGCTGAGCGACGCGAATTGTAGAAACCTGCTGTCCTGCTCAAGCCTGAACTTCCTGACCGCATCGCTCACAAGGTTGACGACCGATCGATGTGTGATCATCGTGCCCTTGGGGCGTCCGGTAGAGCCGGAAGTGTAAATAACATACGCCAGGTTCTCGCTCTTGACCCCGCAATCGATATTCTCTTCGCTCTCAAGGGCGATCTCATCGCGGTCGCCGTCTATGCAGATCGACACAGCCGATATCCCCCGTAATAACCCTCCGAGCTTTTCCTGAGTTACAATCAACCGCACAGCCGCGTCTTCCAACATGAAGCTCAGCCGCTCCTCGGGATATGCCGGATCAAGCGGCACGTATGCTCCTCCGGCCTTCAATATCCCCAGGAGACCTACCAGCATCTCCAGCCCTCGCTCCATGCATATTCCTACTCGTACCTCGGCGCCTACACCATACCTCCTTAAATAGGCTCCTAATTGATTCGCGCGCCGGTTCAACTCTCCAAAGGTGATCTCCCCAGCCTCGGCCACACCGGCGATTCTGTCGGGAGCGCGGCCGGCTTGCTCTTCAAAGATCTCGTGTATGCGCTGCTCCGCCGCATACTCCACAGCCGTCCGGTTCCAGGCCAAGACCTGCTCCCATTCCGGCTCGGTCAACAGCGGGATGTCCAGCACACGGCATTCCCGGTCGGCGGTTACTGTCTCAAGTAATCGTGTGAGATGCTCCGACAACCGAATCATGCTCTCCCGCTCGTAGAGATCTACGGCGTATTCCACCACTCCTATTATTCGGTTCCCCTCTTCTATGATCGTTAGCGCTAGTTCAAATCTTACCTGGTCTACCTCAATGCGCTCGTTTCCGGCTCCCGGATTCGGTGTCGCCAGCGAATCTTCCTGATGGTTCTCGAAGCTGAACATTACCTGGAAGAGCGGCTGCCGATTGAGGCTCCGTTCCGGTTGAAGTTCCTCAACCAACTTCTCGAAAGGCAAATCCTGATGCGAAAATGCGCCTATCGCCGTCTCCCTCACCTGCCGCAATAACTCCCTGACCGTGGGATTACCGGACAGGTCCGTCACCATCACCAGCGTGTTGACGAAGAGCCCGATCAGCCCTTCCGTCTCTTTCCGGTTTCGCCCGGCGACGGGAGTCCCCACGGCTATCCGGTCTTCCCCGCTATAACGCGCCAGAAGAAGTTGAAACCCCGCCAGTGTGGTCATGAACAACGTCACGTCCTCGTCCCGGCTGAGCCGCCTCAATCGTTCCCCCAACTCCGGACTCAAAACGAAACTCTCATAGGCTCCGCGATAAGTTTGGATGGCTGACCGCGGCCGGTCCGTGGGCAACTGCAGCAACGAAGGGGCCCCGGCGAGTTGTCGCTTCCAGTAGGCCAGTTGTTTATCCAGTACCTCGCCTTGCAGCCACTGTCTTTGCCACACGGCATAGTCGGCATACTGGATCTCGAGCTCCGGAAGCGGAGAGGCCTCTCCCCGATTGTATGCCCTGAAGAGCGCTCCGACCTCTTTGATCAAGATTCCCATCGACCACAGGTCGCTCACGATGTGATGTAGTGTGAAGAGCGCCAGGTGTTGCTCTTCTCCAAGTATGAGCACTTTCACTCTGAACAGCGGCCCTCTGCTCAGATCGAATCCCGTTCCCGCCTCTTCTCTTATTCTTCTACGGACTTCCGCTTCTCTCTCTTCCCAAGGAAGGCTCGTCAGGTCCACGACCTCCAACTTGCGCGGTTTCCATTCATCGATCATCTGTACCGGCGCGCCCTCTACTTCTTCGAACCTCGTCCTGAGCGCCTCGTGTCTTCTGACGATCTCGTTGATCACCCTCTCCAGCGTTTCGAGGTTCAGCTTCCCCGCCAGTCTCACCGCGCCCGGGACGTTATACGCGGAGCTGTCGGGTTCCAACCGATCGATAAACCACAGCCTCTGCTGCGCAAATGAGAGAGGAATTAAGTCGCGCTTCGGGCGTGAGTGAATAGCGTCATTAGTCTCATCGCCCTTAAGGGCGCCTCGCAGCCGCTCTTCAAGCAAGCTACGTTTGGCCGCCGAAAGCCTGGAGCGCCGGGTTAAAAGGTCAGTCATGATCCTTACCCTCCTTCCGCATGCTTGCAACTTCTTCTTCCGTCAACACCTCGATCTCCTTAATGAGCGCCTCTTCGATTATCTCCCCCTGCCCTAAGATAGTCGGCTTCTCAAAAAGGCTGCGGATAGCTATTTCGACCTGGAAAGTTTGTCGCAAGCGAGACAAACATTGGATGACTAGAAGCGATTGGCCCCCTAACTCAAAAAAGTTGTCGTGAATGCCTATTTGTTCAATGCCCAGCAGGTCCCGCCAGATAGCCGCAATGGACCTCTCGAGATCGTTACGGGGAGCGACATAGGTGGCGGCTGATTCCGGCCTGGAATAGCTCGTTGCAAGTTCCGGCTGATCCTGCTGTTGTCTGGTTTCCAGAGATTCAAGATCTACCCATTTGCGCATTCTGGATTCCAAATCCCCGGTCGAAATGATTACTTGGTTGGTCATTTTCGACGAAATAATCCGTTGGAATGCGTCCATCCCCTCGTGAGGCTTGATGATGAGGTTTGCCGTCTCGGCGCCAAATCCGGTCCTCTCTTGATTATCTCTCCGGTTCACTTGCCAACTATCCCAATTAACGCTGATCCAAGGCACTGGAGAGATTCGATTGCGCGCATAAACAAAGGTATCCATGAAAATATTTGAGCCACTGTATGCGGCAAAGCCTAACCCGCCGAGGATGGATGAGAGCGAAGAGAACAAGAGGCAAAAATCCAGATCCGCGCCTCGAAAGACCCGCTCCAGAACGAATAGCCCATGTACTTTAGGCCGGAAGAACTTGTCGGTGTTGGCCGGAGTGATTTCTTGCAGGGAACGAATATACTCTTCGGTAACAATACCGGCCGCGTGGATGACGCCATGAATCGGGCCGAAGCGCCGCCGGGTTCTGCGCGCCACCTCCCTCATCTCTTTCTCCTCACTCACGTCCGCTCTGATCACCTCAACTTCCGCTCCGGCCGCCTCCAGTTCCTTGATCTTGCTGATCTTCCACCTGATCTTTTTATTGGTTTCAGCATCCGCCTCTCCCAGCAATCGATCCCACTCGCTGCGCTCCGGCAATCCCTCTCGTCCCGTCAACACCAGTCGCGCCCTCACGCTATGCGCCAGGTACTCGGCCAACACCAGTCCGATTCCTCCGAGTCCGCCCGTGATCAAATAGACGCCTTCCGACCTCAGTCCCGCCGCCACAGGCGCTGGAGCAATCCGCATCTTTTCATATCTTTGCGCCCACCGATGATTCCCGCGATATGCCACCATCTGATCCGCCGATTTATTACTGAGATCTCCAATCAGTTGTTCGATCAATCTCGATTCTTGCCACGAGCCTGGCGGTGGAATCACCACGTCGATGAACCGGCTCTTCACCTGAGGATTCTCTTGTCTCATGACCTTGATCGGTCCCAGCGCCAGCGATTTCTCCGCCCTCACTTCCTCCTCTCCTCCGACTTCCGCCGCTCCATTACTTACTCCCACTACCTCCACTTCCGCGCCCCCTGTCATTTGCCCTATCGCCTGGGCCACATACACCAGACTGTAAAATCCGGCCTCTGCCGCCGCCTCGATCCGCTTCTCCCACCCTTGCGTGTTCTTGCCCTCTCCACGGCTCAGGCTGAACAGATGCACGATCTTCTCCGGCGACTCTCCACGATCTTTCAACTGCTTCAGTACAGCCAGATAATCTCCGGCCTCTCCCACACGAATCCCGAATTCCCGCTCTCCTTTCTGCTCATAGCGCTTCGCCTTCCTGACTCTTGTCACGACATCACCCCGCCGCTGCAGTTCCGCCGCAATCCGTTCCCCGATCCCCTCTTCGTCCTCCATGATCAGCCACCGCCAGGGCTCTCTCTCTTCTTCTCTCTTCAATATGACAGCCGTTTGTTTCCATGCCGGCATGTAGAACCACTCTCCGACCTCCTCCTTCCGCCTGACGGCGCCAACTCCCGCTCGTGTTCTCGGCCCTTCCAGCCAGTACCGGTTCTCTTCAAATGGGTATCCGGGTAACTCGACTCGCCTTCGTTTGCCTTTTCGCCACTTCTCCCATGAGATCTCCGCTCCGTGCGCCCATAACTTTCCGACCGCTTCCATTACCGCCTTTGCCGCGCCTTGTTCCTCTGATCCTAACGTCACCACCTCTCCCTGGCGTCCCTTTCCACTCAGTTGCCGCCCTAATTTGCTCAATGTTGTTCCCGGACCTAATTCCAATAACACGCGTTCTTTGATATCACTCCCGATCTGCTCCAACCCCTCCCAAAATTTCACGGGCTCTCTCATCTGCCGGCTCCAATAGCCTGCCTCTTGGGCATCCTCCGAATTTACCCATTGCCCACTTACATTCGAAATATAGGGGATTACCGGCCGCTTCAACTCTACTTTCCCGACCTCGCTCTCATATTCTCCAACGATCTCTTCCATCAAGCGCGAATGACCGGCAAGCGCTATCTTCAACCGCGTATAGTCCGCCCCAGCCGTAGTTAATCGTCGCTCGAACTCGGCGACCGCTTCCTCCTCACCGCTCACGACACACTGCCGCGGCCCATTTATGGCTGCCACATCCAGTCTGCCGCCTGCTTTCAGCAGCTCCTTCTCAAGTTCACTTTTACTTAGCGCCACGGCCATCATCGCTCCGGGCCGCGTACATTGCATCAACATCCCTCGTTTGGATATCAGTTTAATGGCATCCTCTTCGCTCATAACGCCAGCCACACACGCGGCCACGTATTCGCCCATGCTGTGGCCGATCATGGCCGCCGGCTGCACCCCTTTGCTCCGCCACATCCGCGCCAGGCCGAGTTCGACGGCAAACAGCGCCGCATGCGCCACGTGCGTCTGATTGATCAGCCCGAAGGCCCGCGCCTCCGCGTCCGCGCTCCCCTCCGGATCAGCATAGAGCGCCTGTTTCAGATCGAGCCCCAATTCCTCCTCTACCGTCTCGGCGCAGTGATCGATGACCGATCGAAATACCGGCTCCCGCTCATACAACTCGCGCCCCATGCCGACATACTGAACACCATTGCTCGGAAACAGATAGACGACCGGCGTTGCTTGCTCACCGGCTACAGCTCGATAGGACCTCTGTCCGCCGGCGTTCTCCTCCAGCGCCTCGATGGCTTCAGAGAGGTCGCGACAGATCAGAACCAGCCGGTGGGTGAAAGCTTTTCGCCCCTCTTGCAGCGTGTATGCGACGTCGGCCAGATTGAGTTCGGGATGTTGCCTGAGATGCGCCGCCAGTTGCGCGGCCATCGCCGTCAATGCGCGGTCGCTGCGCGCCGACAGCGTCAACAACTGCCACCCTTCAATCACTTCCGTGGGCGCCGCCTCCGGCGCTTCTTCGAGGATCAGATGGGCGTTGGTCCCGCCGATGCCAAACGAGCTGACGCCCGCCCGGCGCGGCGCATCACAAGGCTCCCACGGCCGCAACACGGTGTTGACATAGAAAGGCGAGTTCGCAAAATCAATCTGCGGATTGGGTGTCTCGAAGTGTAGACTGGGTGGAATCTGCCGGTACTTCATTGCCAGTACGGTCTTGATCAATCCGGTCACCCCAGCGGCCGTATCGAGATGCCCGACGTTGGTTTTGACCGAGCCGATCGCGCAGAAGCCGCGCTTGTCGGTCCTGGCGCGGAAGGCTTGGGTCAAGGCGGCGATCTCGATCGGATCTCCGAGCGCGGTCCCGGTCCCATGAGCCTCGACATAGGTGATGGTCGCCGGATCAACACCGGCTATGACCTGCGCCTCGGTGATCACTTGCGCCTGCCCGTCAATGCTTGGGGCGGTGTAGCCGACCTTGTTGGAACCGTCATTATTGATGGCTGAGCCTTTAATGACGGCCAGAATGTTATCGCCGTCGGCCCGCGCTTCGGCCAGACTCTTGAGGACGACGACGCCGAGACCGTTGCCGCCGACAGTCCCTGACGCTTGGGCGTCGAAGGCGCGACAATGGCCGTCAGACGAGTGAACGCCGCCCTCTTGATAAAAATACCCGATATCTTGCCTGGCGCTGACCGACACGCCGCCGGCCAGCGCCACGTCGCATTCGCCGTTCAACAGACTCTGGCAGGCCAAATGCACTGCGACCAGAGAGGTCGAGCAGGCAGTCTGGACCGCCACACTGGGTCCGCGCAAATTGAGCTTGTAGGAAATGCGCGTCGGCAAAAAGTCCTTATCGTTTGAGATGAAGGTCTGAAACTGGCCGACCCTGGCAACGACCTCAGGGTTGGAGCTGAGGATGGATACCAAGTAAGACTGGAAACCGGAACCTGCAAAAAGACCGATCCGGCCTGGGAAGCGGTCGGGGACATAACCCGACGACTCCAACGCATGCCAGGCAGACTGCAGAAAGAGGCGGTGCTGGGGATCCAGAATCTCCGCGTCACGGGGGGTGAGGCCAAAGAAAGACGCGTCAAAGAGATCAACACCGTCGAGCAAAGCGGCGGCTTTGACGTAACGCGGGTCAGCCAGCGCGCCCGGATCCACGCCTGCAGCGAGAATTTGGGAATCGGAGAGAGGAGTGATCGCTTCGCTGGCATTGCACAGATTTCGCCAGAAAACCTCGATCGTGGGAGCCTGCGGAAAACGTCCACTCATCCCAATGATCGCGATCTCCGAAGAACGGTCAAACGCCGCCCTCGAACGGCCATTTCTTCTCGCCGGATCGTCTATATGCGCGCCATCGCGACTATATTCATCCGACGCTTTGGCCGGAACCCGATCTCCGAGGTCCTCGTTCAAAGCGCCATTCCCCCGAGCTTGAGGCTCATCTTTATCAGCGCGCTCCGGGCTCAAGTATGCGGCCAGCGCGCTGATTGTCGGATATTCAAACAACTTAAGGACGGGCACCTCTCTCTGAATGATCGCTTCCAGTTTGCTCGCGGCTTGAACCATCAATAATGAATGCGCCCCTAATTCGAAGAAATTATCATAGACGCCCACCTGCCTGACTTGAAGCAGCTCTTCCCATACCGCGGCTATCACTCGTTCCAATTCCGTCCTGGGAGCGATGTAGGTGATATCCGATGCTTGGGGAACCTGATCGAGGCGGGGCAGCCGATTCCGGTCGATCTTGCCAGTCGCCGTGAGCGGCAAGGCTTCCAACACCGAGATCGCTTCCGGAATCAGGTACTGAGGCAGCCTCTCTTTCAAATATCTCTTCAGTTCCGCGGCTTCTATACCGTCCTCGCCCACTACATACCCACAGAGCCGCTTAGCTCCGTTGTAGCCCTCACTCGCTACAACGACGCTTTGCCTCACCAATTCGTGTCTATTCAGCGCTGCCTCGATCTCTCCCAACTCAATCCGGATACTGCGAATCTTGACCTGATGATCTATACGGTCCAGGTACTCAATGTCGCCCTCAGCCCGATATCTTCCCAAATCGCCTGTCTGATAAAGCCGCTCCCCATGGCCACCAAATGGATTGGGCGCAAATCGCTCCGCCGTTAGGTCAGCCCGGCGCCAATATCCTCGCGCCACTCCTACCCCTCCAATATAGATCTCTCCTTTCACGCCTAACGGCGCTACTTCCCGGTTATGATCAAGAATATAGACCCGCGTATTCGCTATAGGCCGCCCTATCGGCACTCTCGTTTGAAGGGAGATCGGATCCGAACCTGATTGTATTCTGTAAACGGTGGAGGTAATTGTCGCCTCCGCGGGGCCATAAGCATTGATAAACGCGGTTTGCGGCGGCGTCAGTTCAGCCCATCTCTTGAGCGCTTCCACCGGTGGAGACTCTCCGCCGGTGATATAAAGTTTTAACTGGGTCGAAACCGGCCTCCGGTTGGTTGAAAGCTCATCTACCAACTGACGCCAATATACCGGTGGGAGATGAAGCGTGGTGATTGATAACCTTTCAACCATATCGAAGAAGTCGCGAGCCGAGTAATTAACGACGCTCCGATCCACCACCAGACTGGAACCGCAAATCAAAGTAGGAAAGACTTCCTCGGCAAAGGCGTCAAAGAATGGTGAAACGAACTGTAAGTGACGATCCGCCGAAGTCAGGTCGTAGGCTTCGATAAGAGCCACAGTACGCGCAACCAAAGCCCGATGATGAACCGCGACTCCTTTCGGCTCACCGGTTGAACCTGACGTGTAGATGACATAGGCCAGGTTACCCGCCGCAACCACGCTCTCCGGGTCGCTCTCGCTCTCCTCGCCGATCTTCTCCCACTCTTTATCCAGACATACTATCCGCCCCCGGAACACCGGCAGCCGACTTTCAAACTCTTGCCTGGTCAGCGTCACTCCCGCTCCGGCGCCCTCCAGCATCAACGCTAGTCTCTCGAGCGGAGACTCCGGATCCAGCGGCAGATAGGCTCCTCCGGCCTTGAGCACTCCCATCACCGCCGTCACCATTTCCATCGAGCGATCCAGACACAACCCGACCACTGTTTCCGGGCCAACTCCAAGCCTTTGCAGGTAGCGCGCCAATCGGTTGGCTCGCCGGTTGAGCTCTCGATAACTCACCTGCTTCCCTTCACAAATCAACGCTATCCGTTCAGGATTCGATTCCGCCTGCTCAGCGAATAATTGATGGATGCGCTGATTTTGAGGATAGGGTCTTCCGGTCGCATTCCACTCCACGACGATCTGCTCTCTCTCCTCCTCGCTCAGCAGGCTCAGTTCGGAGATCGGTTTCTCGCTCTTCTCCACGATCTCTCTGAGCACATTTGTGTAATGGCTCATCAGTCGTTCGATGGTCGCCACTTCAAATATGCTTCGGCTATATTCCACAAGCCCGACCAAATCACTTCCAACATCCGCAATGGCTACCGTCAGATCGAATGTCGTGGTCTCCATCTCGCTCACGGTTTTTATCTGGCGACCGCCGCGGTTCCGCAACACTCCTCCCAATTCCAACGTTTCTTTGGGAGTGTTCTGTAAGATCAGGTTCGCCTGGAACAACGGAGACAGACTGAGATCTCTCTCGGGCAGCAACTCCTCCACCAGTTTCTCAAACGGGACATCCTGGTGGGCATATGCTCCCAAGCACACCTCTCTCACACGCTTCAATAACTCGCGGAAACTCTCCCCGGCCTTCACCTGCGCTCTCATGACCAACTGATTGACGAAAAACCCGATTAAGCCTTCGGTCTCCGCCCGGTTCCGATTTGCGATCTCGGTCCCAAGCGCTATATCCTGCTGACCGCTATAACGGTTCATCAATACATCGAAGCCTGCTAGAAGTGTCATAAACAGCGTCACACCCTCTCGCCTGCTGAGCTCTCTCAGCTTCTCCGCCAATTCTCTCTCTCTCTTAAACGGATGTTTGGCGCCTCGATAACTCGCCACTGCGGGCCGCGGATGATCAATCGGCAACTCCAGGTTTTCCACTCCCGCTAAATTCTTCCGCCAATATTCAAGTTTCTCCTCCAATACCTCGCCTTGCAGCCATTGCCGCTGCCAAACAGCGAAATCAGCGTACTGGATCGGCAACTCAGCAAGAGGCGACGGCTCTCCCGCGCTGAATGCCTGGTAAAGAGTTCCGATTTCTCTGTTCAGGATTTCCATTGACCACCCGTCGCAAATGATGTGGTGCATGGTATAAAGCGCGATGTGCTCATCCTCTTCTATTTTCAGAATCTTTACTCTCAGCAGCGGGCCCTTCGACAGATCGAATCCGGTCATCGCCTCTTCTCTCACCCTCCGGCTGATCTCTTTTTCTCTCTCTTCCCAGGGCAAGCTCGTCAGGTCTTCAACCTCCAGCTTCCGGGGCTCCCATTCGTCTATCACCTGGAACGGTTTACCCTGCTCCACCTCGAACCTCGTCCTGAGAACCTCGTGTCTTCTGACAATTTCGTTGATTACTCGTTCCAGCGTTTCAAGGTCCGATTTACTCTCCAGCCTCACCGCGCCCGGGTAGTTATAGAACGGATTGTTCGGCGCGATCTGGGCTAAGAACCACAATCTCTGCTGCGCGAACGAGAGCGGGAGCTTTTCTCCTCCTTGGCGCTCTCTGGAGACTCTGATCAGCGGCGGCGGAGTCTGCTTCTCTCCGGCCCTCATCGCTTCCTCTATCCTTCGCGCCAACCCTTCTGTCGTCGGTTCTTCAAATACAGTCCTCAAAGGGACCTCGACCTTGAACACCTCCCTCACACGTGATATCAACTGCGTTGCCAGCAATGAATGCCCTCCCATCCTGAAGAAGTTATCCTCTCTGCTCACCGCGCCGACTCCCAAAAGATCAGCGCAGATGGCAGACAACATCTCTTCATAAGGGGCCCCATTGCTTGCCGATGTTATTCCGGAATCCGCCGTGTTCCGTTTCATCGCCTCCAGCGCCTTCCGATCTAACCGGCCGCTGATTGTCAAAGGCAAGGAGTTCATCATCAGAAACGCCGAAGGAATCATTTGTGCGGGAAACCTCTCTCGCAGGAACTGGCGCAACTCCTCTGCCGAGGGCTCGCTGCTCGTATTGGATGCGAGATAAACGGTCAGTCGAGCGCCTCCCACTACATCACCTGTGGGCAAGAGAGCGGCTTGATCGACGCCCGGATACTCCATCAGCGCGCTCTCGATCATGGCAGGCTCGATGCGACCGAACCGGAGCTTGATTTGATGCTCGCTGCGAGTGAGAACCTCGATCTTTCCATCAAGCATACAGCGGGCTACATCTTTCGAGCTGAACATCCGCGCGCCGGGATCTTCAGAGAACGGATTCGGAATGAATCTTTCCGCCGTGAGGCCGGGCCGGTCGCAATAGCCACGGGCCAAACCTTCGCCGCTGATCCAGACTTCGCCGGCGCCTCCGGCGGGAGCCGGCTGTAAATGAGAATCGAGCAGGTATATCCGGTTGTTTGCCAGGGGATGGCCAATCGGCGTAATTTCACCGTCAAGTTGGGATCTGCAATCCTGAGTTGTGATGGCGCCTGAGGCTTCGGTCACACTGTAGAGGTTGTACAACTCCACATCCATGCCGGCAAAGGCGCGTTCTCGGATCCGGCGGTATAACGTTTCACCGCTCAAGATGATTCTTCTTAGAGAGTCGCAGTTTTTGAAAGCTTCTTCTCTCAAGAGCAATGAGAACAGCGACGGAGTTAGGCAGGTAGTTGTGATTTTTTGCGCGGCGATTAGAGCCGGCAACCAATCGCGATGCTGGTAGGCTTCCGGCCTCACCATCACCAGGCGAGCGCCTGCCAGCAATGGCCATAACAGCTCTAACATCGAGACGCCGGTATACAGGCGGTGGTCCGCCAGCACACTATCTTCTTCGCTCAGGCTGACAGCCTCCCGCCTTCCGAGCAGATGATTTCGCATTCCTCGATGGGTAATCATCACTCGCTTCGGCTCCCCGGTAGCGCCGGAGGTATACAGGATGAAAGCCAGGTTGTCTCCCTTCACGCTGGCGCCAGGATTCGTTCCGCTCCGCCCAGCGATCATTTCCCAGTCGGAATCGAGCCTGACGATCTCTGCTTTAACCTCAAGGCCGCTCTCTATCAGTGATTGCTGGGTCAGCAGTATGGATACCACGTGGTCCGCCAGGTCTGCAGGCGTAAGAGCCACGCAGATTCCTCCCGTCTTCATGATTCCGAGCGCCCCTACCAACAATGAAACCGATGGCTCCAGGTAAATTCCCACGCCTGCCTCCGGTCCTATCCCCCGCGCCTGCAAGTAAGCGGCGAGTTGATTGGCCCGTAGATTCAACTCAAGGTAAGAGATCTGCTCTTGCCCGAAGACTATGGCAATCGCGTCGGGAGCCTTCTCTGCTTGCGATTCCATCATCCGGTGAATGTAGGAATCTTCCGCATCAGTTCTCTCGCGGCCCTTCCATCCGGCCAGCATTTGGTCTTGTTCCGAACGGGATAAGGGTGACAGAGACCAGATCGGCTGCTCCGGATCCTTCGCTATCTCCTCAATGATGTTCCGGCAATGCAATAGCAAGCGGTCGATATCCAAGGCGTCAAATCGCCTTAGGTCATAAGCGATATTCAGCGTCAATTCCGAGCCTGGCCCGGACACGAGAGTAAGCGGATGTTTGGTGCGGACCGGAGCCCAGAGGTCGCCGATTTCCAGACGCCGCGCTTTGTGTTGAGATGTGGATGTGGATGAAGATGTGGATGAAGATGTGGGCTGCGCTGTCGGATAGTTCTCAAAAATCAGGATGCTCTCGTAGAGTGGTATTCCAAGTGGGATCTCACTGTATTGCTCCACCAGCGATGTATACGCGTATTGGCCGTCTTCAATGTGATTGCTCTGAATGTCAGACAACCACGGCAGTAGCGAAGATTGGTAAGGGATCTTTACTCTGACCGGCAGAGTATTGATGAAGGGGCCAATGATCGTGTTGCTCCCTGGAAGATCCACCGGACGCCCGGAAACGGTGGTCCCGAATACAATATCTTTCTCTCCACTGTATTTGCCCAGCAACAGGCTCCATGCGGCTTGCAAAATTGTATTGGTCGTCAGGCGATGCCGCCTGGCAAACGCCTGAAGCTTCTCAGTCGCCTCTTTGTCCAACTTCGCTTGCCGGTCCTGGTAGGTCTCTTCGCCTTGCGTCAGCCTTCCTCTTCCTCTGTCGATCCATAGTTTGGTTGGCTGGGTGAAGTCTCTCAACCGTCCTTGCCAGTACGCCTCCGCGGCCTGCATATCCTGCCGTTTCAGCCAGGCAATGTATTCCCGGTATGAGGTTCTCTCCTCCATAACGGGTTCCTCGCCCATCCGATAGGCTTCGTAGCCCACGAAGAACTCTTGCAGGATCAGTGGGACTGACCAGCCGTCGCTCAATATGTGATGATGGCTCCAGATCAAGCGATACAGCTCATCTCCCAACCGGATCAATGACAATCGCATCAACGGCGGATGCGAAAGGTCGATTCCTCGCCAGCGATCGGCCTGAATCAGTACCTCAAACCTGCTCTTCTGTTCCTGTGTTGTAATCGCTCCCCAGTCCAGATAGTCGATCGGCGTTTCCACTCGCCGATGCGCGATCTGCACGGGATCATCGAGTTCATCCCATTCAAACGAGGCGCGCAGAATGGGATGGCGCTCGACCACGTGTTGCCAGGCTTTTTTGAAGGCTGTGAGGTTCACCTTTCCGCGGATATTGCAAGTCACTTGTATAAATAATGATTGGGAATTTGATCCGGAGAGCTCTTGGAAGAGCATCGCCTTCTGAAGTGGTGAGAGCGCATAGATGTCTTCTATCTCCTTGTTTTCACTCATCAACTGATCCAGCCATCGCTGGTCCAGCCTGGCCAGCGGGAAATCGGAAGGCGTGTAAGGTCGTCCGGCGGCTGACCGGCTTCCAGCCACCACTTCCCTCAGCGCCTCCATCGTTCTCCCGGCTATTGCCTCAATCGTCTCTCGCCGGTGTACATTCTCACTGTAGGTCCATACCAGATGGAGCTTCCCAGATCTTACGCTGCCAATGATCTCAATCAAATAACGCCTCTTCCCTTTCCGGCTTTCCGTCTCTCCCGGACTCTCCTTCGCCCCCCGAAACAGTGATCCCTCTTTTAAGACCAGATCGAGTTGCCCAAGATAATTGAAACTGATCTCCGCCTCGCACGAGACTCGCAGCTTTTCGCGTAGATCGGAGTCCTCGCTCAAGTACTTGAGCATCCCAAAGTAGATCCCTCGTCTGCCCGCCTCTCTGATCGGGTCCTTCGCGTTACGCAACAACTCCAGATTGTTGCTATCTCTCACCTCCACTTTCAGCGGATAGATGGTCGTAAACCATCCTACCGTCCTGGTCAGGTCCACGCCCTCTACGATTTCTTCTCTCCCATGTCCTTCCACATCCAGCAGCACCGTCCGGTCTTTTGACCACTCGCTGAGGCTACGAGCCACGGCGACGAGCAAGACCTCTTGGATCTGCGTCTTGTATGCCCGCGGGACTTCCTGTAACAGCGCCATCGTCTCCTCTTGATTCAAACTGGCAATGACGCTCTTGCTGCTGGCGGCGGTGTTTGCCGCTTCTTTATCCCTTGGCAGTCTTTTCACGCTCTCTCCATCCCCCGCCAACCAGTAGCTTGCCTTCTCTTTCGCCGATTCCCGCTGCGCTTCCTCCTTCAGCCTCTCCGCCCAGTGTTTGTAGGACGTGGTCTTGACGCCCAGTTTGATCTCCTCTCCCCGTCTCGCTTGCTCGTATCCTCTTTCGATATCGCCGAAGAGTATTCGCCAGCTTACCCCGTCAATCACCAAGTGATGAACTATAAACATCACACGCTGCCGGGATCCCTTCCCTTCAAATACAACCACCCTCATCAATGGCCCTTCGCCCAGATTCATTCGCTTTTGATAATCCGCGGCAGCCTCCTCTATCGCCCTGCTCTCCGATCCCTCGTCGATCCCCGACAGGTCGATCTTCTCCAGCGCCACCGCTCCATCCGGTTCCTCACAGACTTGCCGCCACCCGCTCGTCGTCTTATGGAATCTATGGCTCAAGGCGCCGTGCTGTTTGATCAACTGTTTGATCACTTCACTAAACGCTTCAAGATCCAGCTCTTCTTTCGCCTCCAACATCATCGCCTGATTGAAGTGATCCGGCTCTTCATCATCGCCTTCAAAGAACCACTGCTGAATCGGCGTCAATGGAACCTCTCCCACACCCCCCGGCTGTTCTGATTCAGTCATTTCATCCGCGCGCGCAACCGCCGCCAATTCCGCAATGCTCTGGTGCTGGAACAACTGCTTCGGCGTCAGTCCAAGGCCCGCTTCATTAGCCCTCGAGATAATCTGAAGGCTCAGAATCGAATCACCGCCCAATTCAAAGAAGTTGTCGCGTATTCCCACCCGGCCCAGCTTCAACACCTCTTGGAAGATCCCAACCAGTACCTCCTCAACCGGTGTCCGCGCGCCGACGTACTCCTGCTCTATCGTTCGGCCCGCATCGTTCACCGACGGCAGTCTCTTCCGGTCGATCTTTCCATTCGACGTGAGAGGCATCGTTTCCAAAATCATGATCGTCCCCGGAACCATGTAGTCAGGCAGCCTCTCTTTCAGATATCTCTTCAGCGCCGCGGCTGTTACCCCGTCTTCAGCGACCACATACCCAAGGAGCCGCTTACCGCCTCTTTCATCTTCGCTTGCTATCACGACGCTCTGCCTCACCGATCGGTGCTCGCCAAGCATGGCCTGGATCTCACCCAACTCTATTCGGTATCCGCGGACCTTCACCTGGTCATCCACCCGTCCAATGAATTCGATCTCTCCATTCGTTAAATACCGCACCAGATCTCCCGTCCGGTATAACCTCTCTCCGCCTTCGCGGCTGTATTGGTTCGGCACAAATCTCTCCGCCGTCAGATCCGGCCTCGCCAGATAGCTCCTCGCCACTCCTTCTCCTCCGATATACAACTCGCCCCTTACTCCCACAGGCGCCAGCCCTAGCCCCTTGTCCAGGATGTAGACCTCGGTGTTGGCAATCGCTTGACCGATCGGAATGCTTCTCCCATCCGCTAAGTCTTCTCCCCTGATTCGGTGACAGCAACTGAAGGTCGTTCCTTCCGTCGGCCCATACCCGTTGATCAATTCTGTCGCCGCCAGCCGCTCCGCCGCCCGTCTCAGATGACTCGGTGACAACGCTTCCCCTCCGACCAACAACTGTTCCACTCCTCGCAACTGCTCAACTCCTCCCGCGAAATCGACCATCGCATTGAAGAGCGAGGCCGTCATCCATAGCGTCGTCACCTGCTGTCGCCAAATCACCTCTCCCAATTGCCGTAGATCCATCTCTTGGGCCCCCATCACCACCAGGCGCCCGCCGTTGAGTAATGCTCCCCATATCTCGAAGGTTGAAGCATCGAAGGCCAGCGGCGCATTCTGCAACAGGGTCTGCCGCTCATCGAGCGCGGCGTATCGATTGTTCTTGACCAAACGCGCCACATTTCTTTGCGTGACGCTCACGCCCTTCGGATAACCGGTGGAACCTGAGGTGTAAATGACATAGGCCGGATTCTCCGGTTCCACTCCACTCTCGGGGTCGCTCTCGCTCTCCTCGCTGATTCGCTCCCACTCTTCATCCAAGCGGACCGTCTGTCCCCAAAACGCCCTTAGACGCCCTCCCGACTGCCCCTGCGTCAGCGCCACTCCAGCCCCGGCATCCTCCAGCATATAGCCCAACCGCTCCATCGGATATTCCGGATCCAGCGGTAGATAAGCGCCTCCGGCTTTAAGTATCCCCAACAGCCCCACGATCATCTCCAGACTCCGTTCCATACAGATCCCGACCGGCGCTTCCGGCCCCACTCCAAGTCCATGCAGATGATGGGCTAACTGATTGGCTCGCCGGTTAAGCTCTCGATAACTCAGCGCCTGACCTTCGTAGACCACCGCCACTTTCTCCGGGTTCTGTTTGACCTGCTCCTCGAACAGTTCCCGGATCGACCGATCTCGCGGGTATTCGGCCGCCGTTTGATTCCACTTCAGCAAAACCTCTTGCCGCTCCGCCTGGCTCAAGAGTGACAACTCTCCGATCTTTGCTTGCGGGTTCGCGCTGATCGCTTCCAGTATCGTACCCACATGGTGAAGCATCCGTTCTATTGTCGCGTCGTCAAACCCGGGACGGTGATATGTGAGCTGTACTATTGGATCCGGAACGGGCAACCACTCAATACTGAGAGACAGCTCATCCTGACTTAGGCTCCGTGTGTCGGTTATGCTCAGGGCTCCGAACATATGCGGCGAAAAGACGTCTGTTGAATTGGGATCCAGAATCAACCTGCTTTCGAAAAGAGTCATATCGCCAGGCTGACCAATCCAATCTCGAATCTGAGCCGTCGAATTGTGCGCGTGCCGGCGCAGACCGGTTTGCCGCATCTCGAGTTCCTTCAACCAGGATGACGCGACTCCTTCGTCACAAACATCCACGAGCGCGGGAAGTGTGTTCGTGAGCGGTCCCAACATCGTCTCGGCGGCTTCGGAATCCACTGAGCGAGCGGTGAGAGTGACTCCGAATATGACTTTCCGCTCGCCGCTATAGCGACTCAACAACAAAGCCCACGCTCCCTCGAGCAATGAGCTTAAGGTAAACTGGCGCTCGGCCATCATCGGTCGTAATCTCGCGACCACCGAAGACGAGAGCCTCATCTGCCGCTGACCGGATTCCTCCTTTGCGCGCGCAATGTTGCCGAGGTTTTGGACACCCGCTAAAGTTGTTGCGGAGCTGAAGCCTTCGAGCGCCGCCCTCCAGAAAGTTACTGCTTCCGACGGGTCCTGCTGCCCTAACCAGGTAATATAATCTCGATAAGAAGACACTTGTTCCGGTTGTGGGTCCTGCCCTCCACGGAGTCCTTCATAACAAACAAGTAACTCTCTCAAAAGCAAACCAACACTTCTCTCGTCCAACAACAGACGGGAATAACTACAGACAAGCCGATAGGCGTCATCAGCCGTTTGACAAAGGTATAAGCGGACCGCCCCCGCTTCGGAAGGATTGACCCGCCGCCGCATTTCCGAGTCGAGACACTCCATCAAGGAGTTCTCCTGCTGAGAAATTGACATCCCCCGCCAGTCTTGCCGCTCGATAGACGGCTTCAGTTTCCGATGCGCAACCTGAACCGGTTTCGCGACCGTTTTCCAGACGAATGACGTGCGCAGTATTGGCTGCCGGTTCACGACCAGATTCCAGGACTCCTCGAATGTGGCGATATCGAGGCGTCCATGCAGAGCGCAGATCAACAAACTATGGGCCTGATAAACCGTTTGGGCCTCAACAATCTGCGCAAGCAGCGCCTCTTGAAACGGAGAAACGGGATAGATAGCTTCTATTCTCTTGGCATCCATATCATTCTCTCTTTCACTGTTTTGATAAATGCGCGGGATAGGTGATAGCGCCAGAGGCGGGAACAATTATTCAGTCAATGACAAGGCGGTCTCTATATTGTCGCTAGTGGACGATTTCCGAAGTTTTCCACCCGGCGCCAGTCGTGGTTGTGTCTCTTATTTTTCTGTCTCACATTTTTCTGTTTAATGGCATTAGACAGAAAAATGTGAGACAGAAAAATAAGAGAGGTTTACTCAGATGGAGAACTTCAGCGGTCTTCCACTAGTGGACAGTTTCAAAAGTAAGGCGCCCCTTGGTCAGGATATTTTCCTCTCCCACATTTTCCTCTTGGCAAAAAGTCGGAGAGGAAAATGTCGGAGAGGAAAATAGGAATTGCCCAGCCGGGTGGAAAACTTCAGAAGTCTTCCACTAGGTCGTTTGTATGTTTGGCGCGCCGCCGATTTCCAGCAGGATGTTTTCGAAATCTCTCTGACTTAGCGGAAGATCCGGAAAATCCAGCGGCCCCTGGCCTTCGCTTTCCAGATCACTCAGGAGTCGGAGGCTCGAAAGAGGCAGATCAGGATTTTCAACGATGTTTTCAAGCAGAGTCCGGAAATGAAACGGCGCCTGCTTTATCCCCGCTTCATCAAACAGATCGGCGTCATACTCCAGTGTTCCGATTAACCCATGGTTCGTTTCTACGATTGAGAAGGTCAGATCAAATTTTGCCACTCCACCTTCAGTCGCGACCGGGACTGAGGACAATTCTGAAGGACGCCCCGTGGAACCCGGTGTGTTTTGGAGTACGAAAACCGCTCGAAACAAGGGCGTCTGATTTAAACTGCGCTTCGGCTGTACCTCGTCAACCACCATCTCGAACGGCACATCCTGGTGCGCGTAGGCTCCTAACACGACCTCTCTGACCCGGGCGAGCAACTCCCGAAATGTCGGATCGCCGGATAAGTCGGTGCGAATCGGCAATGTATTAACGAAGAATCCGATTAGCCTTTCGAGTTCGATCGAGTTCCGATTCGCAATCACGGTTCCTACAATAATATCTTCCTGGCCTGAGTATCGGGATAACAATACCTTGAATGCGGTGAGGAGCGTCATGAAGAGAGTCACACCTTCGCGACGGCAGAGCGCCGTAATTTCCCGCGCCAATTCCGGAGGTAACGCCAGATACATACGCCCCGCGCGGCGGCTTCGCTCCTCTTGCCGAGGGAGATCCATGACCAGTTTGAGCGCCGGCAGTTCTCCACCAAGTTGTTTTCTCCAATACCGCAGTTGCTCATCGAGCAATTCTTCTTTCAGGTATTGCCTTTGCCACTTTGCATAGTCGGCATATTGAATCTCCAATTCCTCCAGCGGCGAGGGGGCTCCTGAAATGTACGCCTGATAGAGCGCTCCCACTTCCCCAATCAGGATTCCCAGCGACCACCCATCGCTCACGATGTGATGCATGGTGTAAAGCAACACGTGCTCTTCCTCCCCCAGCTTCAAGACCTTGACTCTCAAGAGCGGCCCCCGCCTCAGATCGAATCCCGTCCCTACCTCCTCCCTCGATATCCGGCCGGCCTCTTCCTCTTTCTCTTCCGGGGGCAAGCTCGTCAGGTCTGTGACCTCCAATCTCCGAGGCTCCCATTCATCTATTACTTGCGCCGGCTCGCGTACTTCCACCTCGATCCTGGTCCTGAGCGCCTCGTGTCTTCTAACGATCTCATTGACACTTCGCTCCAGCGCCTCAAGATTCAAATCACCCTTCAGCCTAACGGCCCCCGAAATGTTGTACATCGCGTTGCCCGGATCCAACTGGTCTATAAACCACAATCTCCGCTGCGCGAATGAAAGCGGCAATCTCTCCTCTCTTGAAGCTCTGACGAGCGGCGGCGCCTGTCTTTTCACCCCGGCCCTCATTGCTTCCTCTATCTTTCGCGCCAAACCTGCCACCGTCGACTCTTCGAAGACGCTCCTCATTCCAATCTCAACTCCGAAGATATTCCTAACTCGTGAGATCAACCGTATCGCAAATAATGAATGGCCTCCGAGCTCGAAAAAGTCGTCGTTTATTCCCACCCGGTCAGGATTCAATAACTCTTTAAAGATCCCGGCGACAATCTCCTCCACGGGCATCCGGGGCCCAATGTATCCTTCTCCTCCTCTTGACCTCGGATCTTCGAAAGCAGGCAATGCCCGGCGGTCCACTTTGCCGCTCGGCGTCAACGGTATCTGCTTCAACCGGACAAACCACGACGGCAGCATGAACTCCGGCGCCCTCTCCTTGAGATAGCTCCGCAATTCTCCGTCACTCGGCTCGCTCTCAACTTCACAAACCAGATAGGCCACCAGCCGTTTCTCCGCCGCCTCATCTTGATGGGCGACGACCACACACTGCTGCACCGAGGGGTGTGAACCAAGGTGCGCTTCAATCTCACCCAGCTCAATACGGTAGCCGCGTATCTTCACTTGCTGGTCAAGTCTGCCCAGATATTCGATCTCTCCGTCCGGCAGATGGCGGGTAAGATCACCTGTCCGGTAGAGTCTCGCGCCCGGTTCCTCAGAGAACGGATCGGGAACGAACCGTTCCGCCGTCAGGTCGGGGCGGTTCCAGTAACCTCGCGCCAATCCCTCTCCGCCCAAGTAGAGTTCGCCTACCGCGCCCAATGGCGTTAATCCCATCCGCGCGTCCAACACATAGGCTCCCGTCCCGGTTATGGGCCGTCCGATGCTGACGCGCCCGCCCCCGCGCCGGACCTCGGTCCATGTCGAATAGGTGGTGGCTTCGGTCGGCCCGTAGAGGTTCAGCACTCGTTGCGTCCGTGACGACGAGTAGACCTGCTCGACCAACTCTCGTAACAGCGGCTCGCCGGCCAGGGCCGCAACCTTGACGGAGTCCGGTACCACGCCTGCCCTCACAAGCTCTGTCATTGCGGAGGGCACGGTGTTGACGAGCGTCACCTCACCCCGGCCGGCGAGACCCGCCAGGGCGAGGGCATTCTCGACCAAGATCACCTGGCCGCCACAGGTCAGCGGAGCGAAAAGCTCGAATACCGAGAGGTCGAAGCAGATCGAGGTCGAGCAGAGGACTGCGTGAAGTTCTTCGGCGGAGAAGGTCTGGTGAGCCCAGCGGAGGAGCATGCAGGCGCTCGCGTGGGTGATGGCGACCCCTTTGGGTCTGCCTGTGGACCCGGAGGTGAAGATCACATACGCCGCGTTATCCGGCTCTGCTTGCGCTCGGAGATCTTCAGAACTTCGCTTTGAAATGCTTCTCCAATCCCCGTCCAGACGGATCAGATTCACCGATTGAGCCGGGCATCGCTCCGCCGAGCGCTCATCTGTCAGGATGAACCGGATCTCCGCATCCTCGACCATCATCTTCAACCGCCCGTCCGGGTAGGTCGTATCCATGGGCACATAAGCCCCATCCGCCTTGAGTATCCCCAGCAACCCGACCACCATCTCCATCGAACGTTCCAGACAGATTCCGACTCTCACCTCCGGCCCGACGCCCAACTCCCGCAGATAATACGCTAACTGATTTGCCCTCCCATTCAGTTCCGCATAACTCAAATAGGATCCTTCGCAGACCACGGCGATATTGTCGGGAGTCCGATTTACCTGCCCTTCGAAGAGAGCCTGCAAGCGCGTATGCCGCGAGGGCTCGATTTGCGCGGCGTTCCATTCAATCAACAGTTGACGGCGTTCCGACGCGGGCAAGACATCCAGGTTATGCATCGGAGTCGTAGGGTCGCTCTCCAGCGCCTCCGCCAACCGCTCCAGCGCTGTGTACAGATAAGCGCAGACGCGATCCGGATCGATCGGCGATTCCACCTGCGCGATCAGTGAAAACGCCTCGCCCCAATCGTCCACACTCATGATGAACGGATAATTGCTTCGCTCCTCGTTCCTTAGCGACATGATGCCTTTCCACGCCGAGGGCGGCTCCTCGGTGGCGGCGGCGATAGCATTGATTGCTCTGCTGTGGCGGTAGTTCAGGAGCGTGCTGAAGAGCGGCGCTGGGGCCGCAACTCCGCTACAGCGTTGCGCCATGGCCAGCGGCGCATGCTCATGCCTCAGCAACTCGGCGAGCAACCGGTGGGTCTGCCGGACGCCGTCTTGCGCATTTGCCTCGCCGACCCCTATCCGCACCGGTAAGGTGTTGATGAACATGCCCGGCATCCGGACGGCGCCTTCACCGCCTAGCATGCGCCCAAGCAGTACCGTACCGAATACCACATCGTCCCGCCCAGATGTTTGCGCCAAGACCCGCGCCCACGCCAGGTGAAATAAGCTCGCCGTGCTCACGCCCAGCGCCCGCGCCGCCTGCCGCAAGCGGAGCGCCAACCCGGCATCGAGTATGCGTCTTGCTTCTGTGATTCCTGATCCGTCGCCCTGCACATTGATCAACCCGTACGGCGTCGTCGGTTCATCCACATCGCCCAGCATGGTCCGGAAGAAACCCTCGTGCTCTTCCCGGCTTATGCCCTGCCGGGCTTGCGCGACAAAATTACGGAACGGCAGCGGCGCCGGCAATTGCTCCGCCCGACCCAACAGATGCGATTGGATCTCCTCCAGCAAGATCTCCACCGTCATATGGTCTATCGACAGGTGTTGAAACAGCAGCAACATCACCCAATTATCGTTGAGAGCCGCGCCATCATGCCCGGCGGGGGCGACGCAGATGCGCATCATCGGCGCCTGAGCGATATCAAGCCGGTAATGCCGCGGATCGAAGCGGGCGCGCAATTGTTCGGTAACCTCGCCGGCCGCGGGATCGAAGTCGATCTCCTCCACGATCAACGGCGCATGACGCCACACCACTTGCACCGGTTCCGACAAATCCTTCCATTGCACCGCGGTACGAAGGATGTCATGCCGGTGAATCACGGCCCGCAGGGCCTGCAAAAAACTCTCCAACCGGTTGCGGGTATCGAAGCGGTACAACCCGCGCCCCATATAAATATCGCCCTCGGTGTTGAGCAGGTAATGAAACAGAATGCCTTCCTGCAACGGCGCGAGCGGATAGATGTCCTGTACATTGGCCGCGCCGCCAGGCACGTTACTGACAATATGCTCTATCTCGGCCGCGCTCAGTTGAATCAGCGGCAACATCTCCGGGGTAATCGCCTCACATCCGGGCGGGATACGATTCGGAGGGACTTCAACCATGCCGCTCTCGCCGCCTACCACCGCGGCAAAGGCGGCCAGTGTGGGATGGGTAAAGAGCGCGCGAACGTTGGTACGCAGCCCTTCCTGGCGCATCCGCTCGATCAGTCTGGCCGCCAGCAATGAATGCCCTCTCAGTTCGAAGAAGTTGTCATTTCGACCGACTCGCTCCAGCACGAGGATCTCGGCCCAGATCTGCGCCACAGCGATCTCAGTCGCGCCGATCGGGGCTTCATACTCGCGGCCGCCGCCGGCGCCATCCGGCGCGGGCAGCGCCCGGCGGTCCACTTTTCCATTGGCCGTCAACGGCATCTTCTCCAGCACGACGATTGCCGACGGCGCCATGTACTCCGGCAGTCTCTCTCGCAAATGCCTCTTCAGTTCCGCGGCCGTCGCTTCTTCTTCTCCCACCACATACCCAACCAGTTGCTTCTCGCCTCTTCCATTCTCGCTCACCACGACCATGCTTTGCTTCACCGCTTCGTGCTCATCGAGCGCCGCCTTGATCTCCCCCAACTCGATCCGGTAACCACGGACCTTCACCTGATCATCGGCTCGTCCGACGAATTCAATCGTTCCATCCGGTAAATACCGGCATACATCTCCCGTCCGATATAACCTCTCTCCCCCTTCACCACCGAACAGGCTGGGGATGAATCTCTCCGCTGTCAGCTCCGGTCTTCCCAAATACCCCCTCGTCACCCCCGCTCCCGCAATATAGAGCTCTCCTCGCACTCCCACCGGTACGGGTTTCATCGCGCCGTCGAGGATGTAGAGCCGCATATTCGCGATCGGCCGCCCGATCGCCGGCTCTCTCTCTCCTCCCGCTTCGCATTCCCCAATGCTCGCGCAGACCGTCACTTCGGTCGGTCCGTAGGCATCGAGGAACCTGCGCAATCTCGCCCAACGATCGACTATCTCCGCCGCGCACGCCTCTCCCGCTGCAATCACGGTCTGCAAGTGATCCAACTCTTCCTCTCCCAACACCGCCAGCACGGATGGGGGCAAGGTCACCGTCGTGATCTGATCTTCCCTTAAGACCGTTACCAGGTCGGTTCCCGGCATTAGGCGCTCCTGTCCGTAAACGTGTAAGCTCCCGCCCGCGGCCAGTGTGCTGAAGATCTCCGAGACCGACGCATCAAAACTCAATGATGCGAACTGCAGGACTCGCGATTGGTCTCCTATTCTGAAGGCCTCTTTCTGCGCATCCGCCAGATTGCACAGCCCTTGGTGCGCGGCCATCACTCCTTTCGGTCTCCCGGTCGAGCCGGACGTATAGATTACATATGCCAGGTTCTCGGGCTTAACCTCGCTCTCCGGGGCGCCCTCGCTCTCTTCACTGATCCTCTCCCACTCGGCGTCCAAACATACCGCCCGTTCCCAAGACGCCGGCAGACGCTCCTTCAGCCCCTCCCGTGTCAGCGCTACCCTGACTCCGGCGTCCTTCAGCATAAATGCGCGCCTCTCCGGCGGGTACTCCGGATCCAGCGGCAGATATGCTCCTCCAGCCTTGAGCACTCCCATTATCGCCGTCACCATCTCCACCGACCGCTCCAGACACAACCCCACCAGCGCTTCCGGTCCCACTCCCAGCCTCCGCAGATAGTGGCCCAGTTGATTTGCCCGCCGTTCAAGTTCCCGATAGGTCACCCGCTGTTCCTCGCCGACCAATGCGATCCGCTCAGGGGTACGCGCCGCTTGCTCCGCGAACAGATCGTGAATGCGCCGATCTTGAGGATACGGCCTTTCGGTCCGGTTCCACTCCTCCAACAGAAGCCGGCGTTCCTCCGGCCTCAACATCTCCAGTTCGCCGATGCGGCGGCCGGTGTCGGCCACCGCCATCCGCAAGATTTCCTCACAATGAACGATGAGCCTGGTAACGAGGTGATGGCTGTATCGTTGCTCGTCATATTTAACGCGTACACTCAGCGCGCTGTTCGCGTTCGCGGAGCTTCCTCCATTCTCCGATTCCGCGGACTTCTCTTCAAAACGCAGGCGCAAACTCTCTCCGGCCTCAGCCAATCTGCCGTGAAAACCCTTCAATTCCACCGCGACATCGAACAACAGGGGTCTTTCCGGATCCTCGCCTTCACCCGCCTCGCCGCTCGCCAATCCCAAATCCTTGAGCAGACGATGATAGGGATAACGCTGATGCGCATAGGCATCGAGCAGACTCTGTCGCACCCTCTGCAACAACCCGCGAAAGCTCTCTCCGTCTCTCACTTCATCCACAATCACCAACGCATTGGCATGACTGCAAGCCGCGAGCGGTGGACTGCCGACAGCCACTTCCGCCGCGTCCGTATAGCGGCGCAAACAGACTTTGAGGCCGCCGACCAGCAACGTATAGAGAAGAAAAGGCGAGGAACCCGTGATTCGATGAAGATGGGCAGTGAGTGTCGGGTCAAAACGGTAGTCGAGGCGACCCCGCAGTCGTCGTTTGTCGAGGCCGGCGGACAACAATGGGGGCTCAACGGCGGGGGCTCGCATGCTAATCGTGTGTGGGCCTAAATCCAGCATCGTCGTCGCGGCTGCGATACCCTCCAGCCGCTTCAACCAGTAGTCCCTCTCTTCCTGTAGTTTGGTGTCAAAAATCAGTACAGCGCTCATAGTTTCTCCGTTGCGGGAAAGCTGAATTTACGGGAGGAGATCATCACCTTAGAACTTGAAAGCATCTTGGGCGAGAGTGCTTGCCGCATCATAAACTTTCTGGTCTTTTTCGAACTCGACGTCTCCAAGTTTGACGTTCGCATCCGCGGCAACGTCTTCAAGTATCGTATTCAGATAAACACCGAACCGTTTGATAATCTTTTCGCTGAAGCGGCTCGTTTCGTAGTCGAAGCGCGCGTAAAGGTCGCCGTCGCGCCCGGAGATTTCCAGAACGAGGTCTGGTTCCTGATCGGGCAATTGAGAGCCTGATGGCAAGCCGGCGGTTGGTCGCTCAACGCCTTTCTCTACTGGTTTCTGTCTGCAGACGTATCCGATATCCGGAACCAGATATGGCCAGCAATGTTTTGGTTGCTCTTCGATGAGGATATCGAAGGCATACTGCCCCATGGCGGCCGCCCGCCGGAGCTTGCCCTTGACCTGTTCGACAAATAGCTTGAAGCTCGAAGTCCATACTGGATTGAGCCGCAGAGGAAATACCGCGTTCACACCGCCCTGGTCGAGAGTACATAGGAGGACAAGATCCTCGCGCCCGCTCAAACGCGAGGCCAATACGCTGTAGGCGGCTAAAAGAAGTTGCGGCTCATCCGCTTCAACATTCAGAAGCGCGCGATCGATGACAGATCTCTCCCCCCTGCACGCCAATGAAGCGCGGCCTTTCCCCGTTACCGGCCGGCCATCGCTCTCGACTTCAATCTTCGACTGCGTGGTAGCTTTGGCGAACTCCCTGACCCAGAACTCCTTTGCGTCGACGTATCCTTCGCAATAGCGCAGGATGATCTCCAGTTCGGGAGCCAGATTAGCGGCGAACTTGTCTACCAACATCCTCACTTCCGGCGTCTCTTCGTATTTGGTGAAGATCTCAATCCGATCGCTGAAAATAGCAGGCATAACCTCAATAGAATAATTCCCGCCGAGCCGGTCTTTCCCGGGCATAATGAACCCTTGCGGCAGCCACTCATCACCACCCAGCCATGGCTCGTCGGTCAGGTATTCGAGATTCAACCGCAACTGCTTGCCGGTATTTAAACTCTTCGCGTCTTGTGGCGAACGCCATAGTGGAATGTCGCGCAGGATTCCTCTCAATTTCTTGACGTTGGAAAATAGCTCGCGCTCCTCCGCAAAATCGCTCCGCAGCATGTGGGTTCGCGTCATAGCGCCGACTGTGCGCATTAGCATTTCGTCCGTAAGCCTATAATCGCTTTTGATGAAGATATTGACGGAGTCTCCTTCGCCGGCCTTGGCGAGGCTTCGCAGCAATGCCCCGGCCAGCGCCGCTACAGGCGCCAGTTCGAACTCTGCTAACCGCCACGAAAACAACCGACGTTTAAGTGTTCCATCAAATATGATACTGAACGCGGCGGTTTTCCGTTGATCAGCCTCCGTCCTACCGTTGGAGTTGAAAGCGATAGATTCACCGTGGCCGGGCGCGAACTGTCCGCTGAATGCGAGCGACTCGGTTTTCTCCGTGACCGCCGCTTCTTTGATAAACTCCGTATAAGTCTTCTGGACGCGACGCAAGGCGACCGTTTTCCCGTTCGATAACTGCTCGTAGATGCGGTAAAGATCTTCGAAGATCAGTACCAGCCCCCGCGGGTCAATAACCGCGCGATGCGATAGAAGTAGCAACTTGTTAAGGTCTTTATCAAGGCGGAGGTATGCGGCCCGCACTGACTCACCGCGTTCGCAACGCATCGTGCCGGCAAGGTTCTCGACGATCTGCCCCATCAGAGTTTCGACCTCGGCAGTGGATTTTCCCGCACAATCGTAGATCGAGAGAAGCTCGTCGCTTTGTCGCGCATGCGCTTCAGGCTCCAGCACATACTTTCCGCTCTCAAGACGCGCTTGCAGCATCTCGTGATAGAGGATGAGGTGATTGAGAGCTTGAGTAAGCGTTTCAGGATGGAGCTGCTTTTTAACGGCGGCGCAATAACACAGGATCAAATTGCCACTCATCATCTTGCTCCGAATGATTAGTCAAAGGGCGCGGCGAAAACCTCTATATGTCCGGTGGTAATATGATTGAAAGGCGTTCGACGCATCTCGGTATCTCCATATACTTCGGCGGTGAGCGGATAGAGTGAATGCCAGCGATCTTCGGCCTGGTAACGTTCGGCCATCGTGTAGATGTTAGGTAAACCAAGACCGGAAGCCAGTTTGGAGAGTCTCCGCAACCGCTCATATCTCACCTCCCGCGGTGGATCGGCGCCGACGATCTCCCAGACCTTGAACTTGGTTACATTAGTGACTTCGTCGGGATAGAGTGAACGGCATTGGTAGAGCCGCGAGCCGACCTGGCCGTAAGGATAGTAGTAATATGGGTGGGCCTCCAATTCGTAGATGTAACGATGGTGTTCCTCGATGAAGTCGAGCGTCTCTTGAAAGTCTTCCTCGGTCTCTCCGGGGAAGCCGACAATCCAGTAGGTAGTGGTCCGAATGCCCGCGCTAACAAGCGACTTTAAGACATCCGAAATGACTTTCGGCGTGGTCATTTTATCCATCGCGCCGAGGACTCGCGCTGAAGCGCTTTCAATCCCAAGTCGAACGCGAAACAGACCTGAGCGCGCCCAAAGCTTCGTCCGGTCACGATTCGTCACGGGCTTATCCGCGCGGAGATAGCCGTCATAGAAAATTTGCGCCTTCCGCTCAATCAATTCCTTGGAGAAATCCTGAATGTAAGGGTTCATGAGAGAATCGCCCATGAAGAAGGCATTGTTAGCGTGCCTCTCAACCAACTCTATAACCTGATCGACAAACACCTTGATTGGTTTCTTACGATACTGGCCCCACTGAATGGTCTCGGAGCAGAAAGAGCATTGGAAGGGGCAACTACGCGCGCCTTCGATGGTCATATGATAATAGTCGCCGAGATTAAGGTCCGTGAAATTCGGTATGGGAACGTCTTTCATCTCCAGGGATGTACCCTGGAGATCACTTAGAGAGATAACTCGTTTGTGCGCCAGATCACCGTCAAGGAGTTTCAGAAAGAGCATTTCGCCCTCGCCGAGCACGACATGATCAATGTATGGATATTCTTCGACCAGCGTCGTTAGGTTATCCGAGCCGAGCGCAAGGTCGTCAGCGAAAACGCCGCCGCCCATCACCGTCTTAATCCGTGAGCGCTCTTGCTTGACCTTCTTGAGAATAAACAGCGACGCCGCCAGAGAGGTCGTATAGGTACTCGTGCCTACCACCGTGTAAATCGAGAGGTCAATCTGGTTGAGGAGATCGTCCAATCGACGGAAAAACTTTTCCACGAGCGTAATCAGTGTGTCGAGGACTTCTTGACTGTATCTGATGCCGTACTGCGGAATGACCACCTCCAGCACCCTGGAGCAGGTAACAGCATCCGCGTTATTCGCGTAGGCCAACATATGGGTGTTAAGAATCCACCATAGCTTTGAGTAACCGTCATTAACCGACACATCCTCGAGTGTCTGTATCGCTGAAAAATACTCGTGGTGCATCCCCCACAACTCAGAGTCAATGTTGAAGTCATGACATTTAGCGAGGTAGCCGTTTTGCTCGAGGAAAGTCTTCAAAATAGCTATGCCGAGCGGCGGTGTCCACGGGGTAAAGTATGGTGGCTTTATAAGCAAGACCTTACCCTTTTCGCCTTTGAGCTGCTGGGCGCCCTTCTTCGATTGGCTGTGCGCGATTGAAACAAGAATATCTTTAGTCATTGCCGGTCTTCCTGAAAATCTGCTTTGGCTTGGTTTAGATCGGTTTGCGATTCTAAATCGGAACAACAAACATTGGGACAGGCTCAACCACGGGGATCACGGGGATCACGGGGATAGCTATGGTTATTGCCTTTCCCCGTGACGCCCCGTGATCCCCGTGGTTGTTCTGTACCA
>Ga0187894_10000396_pt1 | contig 58650 bp, 37 predicted proteins | sample GBC1701081metaG_FD_136650 | JGI IMG/M metagenome (GOLD analysis project Ga0187894, IMG submission 136650) | White microbial mat communities from a lava cave in the Kipuka Kanohina Cave System on the Island of Hawaii, USA - GBC170108-1 metaG ...
GGGCAACCGCAGCGGCGAGGCCGCGCGGCGTATCTTGACGATACGTTGAGTGGCCGAGCCGCGAGGACGCCCGGCATGGCGAGCAGATCCGCGGTCGCAGCAGAAATCTGGTGAGAAATGCGGCCTAGGAGCAGGCCAATGGGCTCGAAGCCCCGAGGCCTGCAATCCCCTTCTCCCCTCGGGGGGTTGGTCGGAAGCATCGCTGCATTATTGTGTGAGGTCTTCGAGGCACCGCTCCCGCAGGGTCTCTCGGACTGAGCGCGTCTGCCGACCCGGGGGAGGCAGCGCGAAGGAGAGCGAAGGGGGTCGCTCCGCGCGGAGCGGAGCGAACCCCCGTCCCCGCGGGAGCGGTGCCTCGGAGACCTCATGGCGATCGCCGTGATGATTCCGGCGGGGGCTATAATGCCGGACCTTCGTCACACTCGGGGACCGTGATGCCCTCCAGGGCTCTCGACAGCTTCAACAGCCGCGCGACGCTGAAGTCGGGCGGCGCTTCGTACGAAATCCGCAGGCTTTCCGCCCTCGACAAGGCCGGCCATGGCCCGATCGCGCGCCTGCCCTGGTGCCTGCGGATCCTTCTGGAGAACCTGCTGCGCCTCGAGGATGGCGACACCGTCAGGAAGGAGGACATCCTGGCGCTCGCCGCGTGGGATCCGAAGAAGCCCTCCGGAAGGGAGATCTCCTTCACCCCCGCCCGCGTGCTCCTGCAGGATTTCACCGGAGTGCCCGCGGTGGTCGACCTCGCGGCGATGCGCGATGCGATCACCCGGATGGGAGGCGATCCGCAGAAGATCAATCCCCTGCAGCCCGCCGACCTGGTGATCGACCACTCCGTCCAGGTGGATCGCTTCGGCAGCCCCGATGCGCTGCGCCAGAACGCCGAGCTGGAGTTCGGCCGCAACCGCGAGCGCTACCTGTTCCTGCGCTGGGGCCAGCAGGCGTTCCGCAATTTCAGGGTCGTCCCGCCCGACACCGGCATCGTGCACCAGGTGAACCTGGAGTACCTCGCGCGCGTCGTCTTCACCGCCCCCGCCCATGGCGGGCGCCCCGCTCAGGCCTACCCCGATACACTGGTGGGCACCGACTCGCACACCACGATGATCAACGGGCTGGGTGTGCTGGGCTGGGGCGTGGGAGGGATCGAGGCGGAGGCGGCGATGCTGGGCCAGCCGATCCCCATGCTGATCCCCGAGGTGGCGGGGTTCCAGCTCACCGGAGCGCTGCGCGAAGGCTCGACCGCCACCGACCTGGTGCTCACCGTCACCCAGATGCTGCGCGCGCGCGGAGTGGTCGGCAAGTTCGTGGAGTTCTTCGGATCGGGGCTCGATTCGTTGTCGCTGCCCGACCGCGCCACCATCGCCAACATGGCGCCCGAGTATGGTGCCACGATCGGCTTTTTCCCGGTGGACGCCGAGACGATCCGCTACCTGAAGCTTTCGGGCCGCACGGAGGCCGCCGCGCTGACCGAGGCCTGGTTCAGCGAGCAGGGGATGCTCCTCACGGCAGGGGCTCCCCAGCCGGACTACTCGGATACCCTGACCCTGGACCTCGGGACCGTCGAATCCAGCCTGGCAGGCCCGCGGCGCCCCCAGGATCGCGTCGCCCTCTCGCAGGTCAAAGAGTCGTTCCGCACCGCCGCCACGGCGATGATCAAGGAGAGGGACCCATCCGTGAAGACCGATCTCCCCTGGGAACAGCGCCGATCGCCGGTGGCCGTCACGCTGAACAGCCACGCCGCCACGCTGCAGCATGGCTCGGTGGTGATCGCGGCGATCACCTCCTGCACCAACACCTCCAACCCGTCGGTGATGGTGGCCGCCGGGCTGCTGGCGAAGAAAGCCGTGGCGCGCGGCCTCAAGCCGAAGCCCTGGGTCAAGACCAGCCTGGCGCCCGGCTCGAAGGTGGTCACCGAGTACCTGCGCGCCTCGGGGCTGCTGTCCGCGCTCGAAGCGCTCAAGTTCCACGTGGTCGGCTACGGCTGCACCACCTGCATCGGCAACTCGGGGCCGCTGCCCGAGCCGATCGCCACGGCGATCCGCAAGAACAATCTCGTGGCGGCCGCGGTGCTGTCGGGCAACCGCAACTTCGAGGGACGCATCAACCCGCACGTCCGGGCCAACTACCTGGCTTCACCGCCGCTGGTGGTGGCCTACGCGCTGGCCGGCGACATGGACCGCGACCTGGTCACCGAGCCGCTCGGCGAAGGAGACGGCGGCAAGCCGGTCTTCCTGCGCGACATCTGGCCCACCGCCCAGGAGGTGCGCGACACGCTGCGCAGCGCCATCGCCCCGGAAATGTTCACCTCGCAGTACGCCGAGGCCTTCGCGGGAGACGACGCATGGCGCTCGCTGCCCACGCCGGGCGGCGCCTCCTATTCATGGGCTGAGTCCACCTACATCAAGAACCCGCCCTTCTTCGATCAGATGCCGGCGACGCCCGCTGCTCCCGGCGACATCCACGACGCGCGCGTTCTGGCGCTGCTGGGAGACTCGGTCACCACAGATCACATCTCGCCGGCCGGCTCAATCCCGGAGGATGGCCCGGCCGGCCGCTGGCTGATCGCTCAGGGAGTCAAGCCGGCCGACTTCAACTCCTTCGGCGCCCGCCGCGGCAACCACGAAGTGATGATGCGCGGCACCTTCGCCAACATCCGCCTGCGCAACCGCCTCGCTCCCGGCACGGAGGGAGGCCAGACGCTCCATCTGCCCGACGGCGCGCCGATGACGATCTTCGACGCCGCCATGAAGTACCGCGACGAGAAGACCCCGCTGCTCGTCATCGCGGGCAAGGAATACGGCACCGGCTCGTCGCGCGACTGGGCCGCCAAGGGGACACTCCTGCTGGGAGTGCGCGCCGTGATCGCCGAGAGCTTCGAGCGGATTCACCGCTCCAACCTGGGCGGCATGGGGGTGCTGCCGCTCCAGTTCGAGCCCGGCCAGAGCGCCGCCTCGCTGGGCCTGGCGGGGGGTGAGGTCTACTCGATCACCGGGATCGCCGCGGGGATCCAGCCCGGCATGCGCGTCCAGGTCACCGCCGACAGCGGCGGCGCACCGGCCCGGAAGTTCCAGGCGCCCGCCAGGAGGTTCCAGGCGATTGTCCGGCTGGACACGCCGCGCGAAGTCGAGTACTACCGGCACGGCGGCATCCTGATGTACGTCCTGCGCAGCCTCGTCGCACAGGCATAACGATCGGGCGACATGTCCAATTTCGATCTCGTACTGAAGCTGTTCCTGCAGCTCGTGGTCATTCTGATCGCCTGCCAGCTCGTGGCCGCGGCGGGCCGCCGGCTCGGGCAGACCAAGGTGGTCTCGGAGATGGTGGCCGGCGTGCTGCTGGGGCCCACACTGCTGGGATTGCTGGCGCCCCAGGCGCAGGCGTGGCTCTTCCCGACGCAGATGACGGTGAACGCCGGCGAGCTCTCCACGGTCATCCCGCACCCGTCCATGTCGATCCTGTATGCCCTCTCCCAGCTCGGCCTGGCGATCTACATGTTCCTGGTGGGCCTGGAGTTCAACAACGAGCTGATCCTCAAGCGGATGCGCAGCGCTGGCGCGGTCTCGGCGGCCGGGATCGTGGTCCCTCTGTCGCTGGGCGCCCTGGCGGCCTGGCTGCTTTTTTCGCGCGCCGACATTTTCGCCCCGGGCATCTCGCTGGGCGAGGCCATGCTCTACCTGGGCGCCTCGATGGCGATCACGTCGTTTCCCATGCTGGCCCGGATCCTGTACGAGCGCGGCATCTCACAGACCCGGATGGGCACGCTGACTCTTGCGGCCGGCTCGCTGGACGACGTGGTGGCCTGGTGCCTGCTGGCGGCCGTGCTGGCCAGCGTCAAGGGATCGCCGCTGATCCTGGCGCTCGCGCTGGGAGGCGGGCTTCTCTACGTACTCGGGATGATCGCCATCGTGCGGCCCTGGCTGCGCCCGTTCGGCGGGTCGGTTGCCGCGGAGGGCCGGCTCAGCAGCAGCACCTTCATCAAGATCCTCGTGCTGCTCATGGTCTGCTGCTGGTTCACCGATGTCATCGGTCTGTACGCCGTCTTCGGCGCCTTCATCCTGGGAGCCGTGATGCCGCGCGGGCCGCTCATCGCTGCACTGCGCGGCCAGCTCGAGCTGATCACGGTGCACCTGCTCCTGCCGGTCTTTTTCGTCTACTCGGGACTGAACACGCGCGTGGGGCTCATCAACACTGCCGAGCTGCTGCTGATCGCCGCGGCGCTGATCCTGATCGCTATCGTGGGCAAGTGGGCCGGCTGCGCGCTGGCGGCCCGGGCGGCGGGTGAAGGATGGCGCGAGTCGATCACGATCGGCGTGCTGATGAACGCCCGCGGCCTGATGGAGCTGATCATCCTGAACATCGGCCTGCAGCAGGGGATCATCACGCCAACCCTCTTCACCATGATGGTGATGATGGCGGTGGTCACTACTCTCATGGCCTCGCCGCTCTTCGAGGCGATTTACGGCCGCCACATGCGGCGCACGGCAACGGTGGGGTCGGCTGCGGCCGGCGCCGCCCTCTCCTGAGGAGATTCCATGCACGGCGTTTGCCGAAGGCACGCAACGGTCTGGCTCTGTCTGGCCCTCATAGCGTCACTGCCAGCCGCGGCGCAGACCCGGGATCTCACACCGGCGCTCATCTTCGGCGGCTCGCTCGACGGGCTTCCCCCGCAGGGCTTCCGCTGGTCGCCCGATGGATCGCGGCTGGCATTTACTCGTAAGGCAACGGAGGAAACCCTTCCCACCATACATGTGCTCGATGCGGCCGGCGGCGCCACCACGGCCCTGCCCGCTCTCGGAGAGCCCTCCTCGAAAGAGCCCGTCACGCTGCTCCAGTGGTACCCCTCCAACGAAGCACTGCTGATTTCGCTGGGCGGTGATCTCTACGAGCAGCCCGTGCCGCGGGCAGGGGCAGCCGGCGCAGCGCGCCGCCTGACCCGCACCGAGGCGCCGGAGAAGGACGCCAAGCTCTCCCCCGACGGCAGGCTGGTCGGGTTCGCGCGGGATCACAACATCACGGTGCTGGACCCGGCTTCAGGCCTCGAGCGGGTTCTGACCGGCCAGGACCCGCCCGAAGTGAGCAACGGAGAGGTGGACTGGGTCTACGACGAGGAGTTCAATCTGAGCTCGGCCTGGTGGTGGTCTCCCGATTCCACCCGGATCGCCTATCTCCAGTTCGATGAGCGGGAAGTCCCGCGCTACCCGCTGCTGGACTGGTCTCCGATCCATCCCACCATCGAGTGGATGCGCTATCCGAAGGCCGGCGATCGCAACGCCACGGTGCGCGCAGGCGTTGTGGCAGTGGCCGGATGGGTCCCCCAGCCGGGCCGCCCCGACGCGAAGCCGTCGTCTGGGGACGAAGTCCCGGCGCTGTACGCCACCCGCTGGCTCGACACCGGCGCCGACGACAACATCTACCTGCCGCGCGTGGCCTGGACCGGCGACGGCCGCAGCGTGGCGGTGCAGAAGCTGGACCGCGGACAGAAGCGCCTCGAGCTGCTCTTGTGCGACCCCAACACCGGCGACGCGCGCCGCGTCCTGGAGGAGACCGACCCGCACTGGATCAACATCCTCGATGACTCGAGCTTCCTGCCCCCCGAAGCGAAGACCAGAGGATTCATCTGGGGATCGGAGCGCGACGGCTTCCGGCACCTCTACCTGCACGACGAGGCCGGCCGGCTCGCGCGCCGCCTGACGCAGGGAGCGTGGGTAGTGGACGGGCTCAAGGGGGTGGATGCGAAGCAGGGCTGGGTCTACTTCACTGCGGCGCAGAAGGATCCGCTCGAGCGGCATCTGTACCGGATCAAGCTGGATGGCTCGGGGATGACCCGCCTGACCTCCCAGGACGGCTGGCACGAAGTCGTGGTGGCGCCTGCGGGCGGGGCGTACGTTGACACCTGGTCCACCATCAATGACCCGCCGGTCATCACCGTCCGGCGCGCCGACGGCTCTGCGGTGGCCACTCTTGATGCGGGGATCAGCACGGCGCTGGCTGACTACAAGCGGGGCCGCGCGGAGTTCCTGACGGTTCCGGCGTCCGATGGCACGAAGCTGCCGGCCGTGGTGACCCGGCCTGCCGGCTTCGATCCGGCGCGCCGCCACCCCGTCCTCATCTATGTGTACGGTGGTCCCCATGCCCAGAACGTCCGCAATGCCTGGGGCGGCACGCGCGGCCTCTGGCACCAGATGATGGCGGCGCAGGGGTATATCGTCTGGACCCTGGACAACCGCGGAGCATGGGGACGCGGGCATGCGTGGGAGACTCCGATACACAGGAAGATGGGAACGCAGGAGCTGTCCGATCAGCTCGCCGGAGTGGAGTGGCTCAAGGCGCAGCCTTGGGCCGATCCGGCCCGGATCGGGATCTGGGGCTGGAGCTACGGCGGCTACATGGCGCTCGTGGCCCTGTGCAACTCGCCCGGAGCGTTCAAGATGGGAGTGTCCGTGGCCCCCGTGACCGACTGGAAGGACTACGACACCATCTATACGGAGCGCTACATGGAGCTGCCGGCCTCCAATCCTGAGGGCTACCGCGACGGCTCGCCCGTCCATCAGGCGGCGTCGCTGGCCGACCCCCTGCTGCTGGTGCACGGCAGCGCCGACGACAACGTCCACATGCAGAACTCGGTGCACATGCTCGACGCGCTGGTGAAGGCGACCCGCCCCGTCGAGTTCATGCTCTACCCGCGCAAGAACCACGGCATCCTGGGCAAGGACGCCCGCACGCATCTGTTCGAGAAGATCACCTCCTTCGTGAAGGAGCACCTCTGAGCGGTAGCCGCTGCCACACATGATCGGCCAGTCGCTGCGCAACTATGCGATCGAAGAGCTGCTGGGACGCGGCGGCATGGGGGTGGTGTACCGCGCGCGCGACAAGCGGCTCAACCGCCCGGTGGCCCTCAAGATCATCCCTCCCGAGCTGGCCGGCGACCCGGCGCGCCGCGGCCGCTTCCTGCAGGAGGCCCGGGCCGCCTCGGCGGTCAATCACCCGGCCATCGCCCAGATCTACGAGATCGAAGAAGAGGGCGACATCACCTTCATCGTGATGGAATACGTCGACGGCTCCACCGTGCGCCAGCTCATCGCGGGCAACGAGCTGGACCTGGCCGCCACGGTGGAGATCGCCACACAGGTGGCCGATGCGCTGTCGCGCGCCCACGCCGCCGGCATCGTGCACCGCGACATCAAGTCCGACAACGTGATGGTGACCCGCGACGGCCATCCCAAGATCCTCGACTTCGGGCTGGCCAAGCTGCTGGGCCCCGCCGGGCCTGACTCCGACGCGGGAGGCGCGAGCCGCCTGGAGACCGCCGCCCCCCGCACGCAGGCCGGCGTCATCATGGGGACGATCGCCTACATGAGCCCCGAGCAGGCCCGCGGGCTGCCCACCGATCTGCGCTCCGACATCTTCTCTTTCGGCATCGTCCTGTACGAGATGGCCACGGGGAAGCTCCCCTTCGCGGGGACCAGCGCCCTGGACACGATGCACCAGCTTGCCTACGAGCCGGCCCCGCCCGTCACGCAGGTACGGGCCAGCCTCCCCTGGTCGCTGCAGAAGGTGATCGATCGCTGCATGCAGAAAAAGCCCGCCGATCGGTACCAGGAGATGAAATCGGTGGTGTCGGATCTGAAGCAGGTCAGACGCGAGGTCGAATCAGGCGCCAGCGGTGGCATGCCGGCGCTCGAGCGGGTGCGCTTCTTCCTGTCGGGCTTCTCCGCACGCGGCATGATCTGGGCGCTGGTTGCCGGCGCCGTCCTGGGAGGCCTGACGATCTCGATGATGATCGGTGGCGGCGGCCGGGGCGAGTCGATCCTGATGCCGCTGATCCTGCTGACACTCGCCGGGACCGGGATGTACCGCCGCTTCCGCAACCGCGGCCAGCGCGAGATGATGCGTTTCGTCAAGAAGGCCGCGGCGATGAAGGAGGTCAAGCTGGTGACCTTCCACAAGGGACAGTTCACCGTCGCCGTGGATGCGCCCACGGCGAAGAGCTACCTGAAGCTCAATGCCCTCCTGTCGTCGGCCAACCAGCGGCTCTATTCGGGCGAGCCGATGACGCTGCTGGTGCGCGAGGACCTCGGCCCGGAAGAGCGCCGATCGCTGCTCTCCTCTCCCGGCGTCCAGTTCGTCCGCGATGAGCCCATGCCGCGCCGGTAGGCGGGGCAGCGTCATCATGATGCGCCTCGCGCTGATTCTCACCCTGGCCGTTGCGACTCATGCATCGGCCGCATCCGCGCCGGCCCCGCTCGACCGCGCGGAGCTTGCCGCGCGCGTCCGGAAGGAGTTCCTGCACGCGTGGCGGGGCTACGAGGCCCACGCCTGGGGCCACGACGAGCTCAAGCCGGTCAGCCGCGCGCCCCACGACTGGCACGGCACGAGCCTGCTCATGACCCCCGTCGACGCGCTCGACACGATGCTCCTGATGGGGCTGACTTCCGAGGCGGACACGGCGAAAGCCCTCATTCTCGCCCGCCTCAGCTTCGACGCCGATGTCTCAGTGAAGAACTTCGAGATCACGATCCGGCTGCTGGGCGGGCTGCTCTCGGCTCACCAGATGACAGGCGACGCGCGCCTGCTGCGGCTGGCCGAGGATCTCGGCCGGCGCCTGCTGCCCGCCTTCGGCTCCCCTACCGGAATGCCCTACATGTATGTGAACCTGCGCACCGGCGCGACGTCGGGCGTGCAGAGCAACCCGGCCGAGATCGGCACGCTCATTCTTGAGTTTGGGACGCTGTCGAAGCTGACCGGCAACCCGGTCTTCATGGACGCGGCGAAGAAGGCGATCACGCAGCTCCATGCCCGGCGCTCCGCGATCGGCCTGGTGGGCGACGAGATCAATGTGGAGACAGGCGAGTGGGTGGGCCGGACCAGCCATGTAGGCGGCGGCATCGACTCGTACTACGAGTACCTGCTCAAGTGCGCGCGGCTTTTCGGCGACGCTGAGTGCGCTTCGATGTGGAAGGAGGGGCGCCGGGCGATCAACAAGCACCTGGCGGACAAGGCCTCTTCAGGGCTGTGGTATGGCGAAGCCGAAATGAGCACGGGGCAGCGCACCGCAACCACGTTCGGAGCGCTGCACGGATTCCTGCCCGCCGTCCTGGCTCTGGATGGAGACCTGCATCGGGCGCGGCGCCTCCAGGAGTCCTGCTACACCATGTGGAGGCTCCACGGGATCGAGCCGGAGGTCCTGGACTACCGGACCATGCAGGTCCTGCACGCCGGCTACCAGCTCCGCCCGGAGATCATGGAATCGGCCTTCTTCCTGCACCGCGCCACCGGCGAGCCGCGCTACCTGGAGATGGGGCGGACCTTCCTCGACGGGCTCGTGGCGCACTGCCGGACCGACTCGGGCTACACCGTGCTCAGGAGCGCCGTCACGAAGGAGAAGGGGGATCTCATGCCCAGCTACTTCCTTGCCGAGACCCTCAAGTACCTCTACCTCCTGTTCGCCCCGGAGGGGACGATTGATCTGTCTGTCGTCACCTTCAACACCGAGGCGCATCCGCTCAGGCCGTGATCCGGATTTTTCGTCACAGAGTCTTGACACTGCCCGGCCGACACGGGTATAAGTGACGCACTGGCATCACCGCCGGACGTGATCTGGCCTGCTCGCCGCGCCCGGATCCATGGGGGGATCCGGGATCACGACCGCGCGACGCAGCGTCCATTGCGGCGAAGCCTGCCGTACATTTCAGCCACATCCATGTCTCAGGCGTAGATTTCCGGATGCGTCGTCCGCCGGGTGCCCGGGGCCCCGGCCAAGGGGGATTCTTGATGTCTCGCGCCCGCCTCTCCATCGCCTCTCTCGCACTGCTCGCACTCATCGCTGTCATGGCAGGTGGCTCCCAGTCGCCGTCCGCCGCCAATGGAAGCGGCGGCGCAGGGCCGATCACCGCGCCTTACGTTCCCGGTGAGGTCCTGATCAAATTCCGCGCCTCGGCGCGTCCGGTGGACAGGTCGAGCATGCTGAGCCAGGTCAGCGCGCACTCGCTGCGCGCCTTCCGGAGCAGCGCCGAGCAGTGGCGCCTGGGTCCGGGACAGACGGTGGAAGGTGCGATCGCGCAGCTGCGCAACAACCCGATCGTGGCCTGGGTCGAGCCCAACTACATCGTGCAGGCCGACGTCACGCCAAACGACCCGCGCTTCTCTGAGCTGTACGGGCTGCACAACACCGGACAGGGCGGCGGCACGGCCGACGCCGACATCGACGGCCCGGAGGCCTGGGGGATCTCCACCGGAAGCCACAGCGTCCTGGTCGGCGTGATCGACACCGGGATCGACTACAACCATCCCGATCTGTCAGCCAACGTCTGGACCAACCCTGTCGAGGATCCCGCCCAGGGCGGGGTGGCAGGCGTGGACGACGACAACAACGGCTTCGTGGACGACATCCACGGCTACGATTTCATCAACAACGACGGCGACCCGATCGACGATAACGGCCACGGCACGCACGTTTCCGGAACCATCGGCGCGGTGGGGAACAACGGCGTCGGCGTGGTGGGGGTCAACTGGCAGGTCAGCATCATGGGCCTCAAGTTCCTCAGCTCGGGCGGCTCGGGCAGCACGGCCGACGCCATCAGGGCGGTCGAGTACGCCACCATGATGGGCGTCGACCTGACCTCGAACTCGTGGGGAGGCGGCGGGTTTTCGCAGGGGCTGTTCGACGCGATCGCCGCGGCGAATGCAGCCGAGATCGCCTTCGTGGCGGCGGCGGGAAACAGCGCATCGAACAACGATGTCAGTCCGCACTATCCCTCCAGCTTCAACGTGCCCAACGTCTTCGCCGTCGCGGCCACCAACAATCGGGATCTGCTGGCCAGCTTCTCGAGCTTCGGCGCCACCAGCGTGGACATTGGCGCCCCCGGCGAGGACATCATGAGCACGCTTCCCGGCGGCCAGTACGGTCTGAACTCCGGCACCTCGATGGCAACGCCCCATGTCTCGGGCGTCCTGGCTCTCATACGCTCCGTCAACGCGAACATCCCCGTCGCCCAGATGAAGACCGTCCTGTTCGCGGCGGCGACCCCTCTTGCCTCACTCGCGGGCCGCTGCGTCACAGGCGGGCGCCTCAACGCCTTCTTCGCGATCGCGACCCCCGACACCGATCCTCCCGGCGGCGTGATCGATCTGGCCACCGAAAACCCCGGCTCCAACACGATGGGGCTGACCTGGACCGCCACGGGCGATGACGGCAGCGTGGGAACGGCCACCTTCTATGAAGTCCGCTATTCCACCGATCCGATCGACGACACCAACTTCGACGCCGCCACACGCGCCGGCAACGAGCCGGTGCCGCAGCCTTCCGGCAGCACCGAGAGCATGGAAGTGCGCGGGCTGGCGGCCAGCACCCTCTACTACTTCGCACTCAAGGCGTTCGATGAGTGGGGCAACCCGGGACTGCTCTCCAACATCGCCACCGGCACGACGCTGCCTCCGCCCACCGTAGGCTTCACGCCCGCGTCGATCAACGACGCCCTCTTCACAGGCCAGACCAGCCGGCACACCATCACGCTGCGCAACGACGGAGTGGGCACGCTCGACTTCGAGATCCCGACGCCTTCACTGAGCGCGCCGACGGCGGCCCCGGCGCCTCCGGTCTATCTGGACAAGGGAGAAGTCGACCCGCGCGGACTGCCACCGGTCATACAGGGAGTCGGCGGCCCGGATCCCTTCGGCTACCGCTGGATCGACAGCGACGAGCCGGGCGGCCCGGTCTTCATCTGGCAGGACATCTCGGGCACCGGCACGGCTCTGGGCGTCACGGCAGACGACTCGCTCAGCTCACCGCAGTCGCTGGGCTTCAACTTCCCGCTCTACGGGACTTTCTTCAGCTCGCTCCGCGTCAGCTCCAACGGCTGGCTGTCGTTCACCAGCACCGTAGCCAGCGGCGCTCCGAGCTACAGCAATCAGCCGCTGCCCAGCACGGGAGTGCCCGAGAACCTGGTGGCGCCTTTCTTCGACGACCTCAACCCGAATGGCGCCGACACGATCTACTTCCAGGCCTTCCCGACGCACGCCATCGTGCAGTGGCAGGAGATCCCCAGGTACCAGGAAGCCGGCAGCTCTCTGACCTTCCAGGCGATCCTGGAGGACAACGGGACCATCACGTATCAGTACCTGACGCTCACCGGCACGACCAACAGCACCACGGTGGGACTGCAGAACGCCGACAGGACCGTCGGCCTTCAGGTGGCCTTCAACCAGACCTATCTGCACGACAACCTGGCGATCAGGATCAACGCGATTCCGCAGTGGCTCACGGTCTCGCCGACATCGGGCCGTCTGGGCGCCGGCCAGTCAATCGACCTCACCGCCACCCTGGACGCCGGCGGCCTGGAAGGCGGCACCTACCCGGGCCAGATCCGGATCAACAACAACGATCCGGTCACGCCGACCGCGATCGTCGATGTCACGCTGGTGGTGACCGGGGCGCCCGATGCCACGGTCCAGCCGGCGACGCTGGACTACGGTGACAGCTTCGTCGGACTGCCCAGGAACCTGACGCTGACCGTGGCCAACGTGGGCACCGACACCCTGCACGTCACGGGGATCAGCACCAGCAGCGTCGACCTGGCGGTCAATCCCGCATCCTTCGACGTGCCGGCGCACGGCTCGCAGAATGTCACCGTGACGCTCACTCCGTCGGCTCTCGGAGGCTTTTCCGGTTCGCTGGAGATCTCGAGCGACGACGCGGGCCAGCCGGTCATCACGGTGCCTATCTCGGCTAACGTCATCCCGGCGCCGATCGTGGTCGTGGACCCGACGTCCTTGACCGAGACGCTCTACTCGGGCAACACCTCGAGCCAGACTCTGCGCGTCACCAACGCCGGCGGCTCTGACCTGATCATCAATACCGCCGCCGATCAGGGCAACGGCGCGCTCGGCATCGGCCCCGTCGTGACGGGCGGTCCGTCGACGCTTCGCGCAGGCGGGCCTGACGCCTTTGGCTACAGGTACCGCGACTCTGATGAGCCGGGAGGACCGGCCTTCAACTTCGTGGACATCAGCTCCACGGGGACGGCGATCCCGATCACGGGTGACGACCAGATCTCGGCCGCCATCCCGATGGGGATCAGCATCCCGTTCTACGGCAACAGCTTCAGCTCGCTCAAGGTCTGCACCAACGGCTTCATCACCTTTGATGCCGCAACCACCTCCTGCCCGTTCACCAACGGCACGCTGCCTTCGACCAGCCTGCCGGCCAACTCGGTGGCGCTCTTCTGGGATGACCTGGACTTCCGCGGAGTCCAGAAGGCGCGCTACCGGCTCGACGGCAACCGGTTCATCGTCCAGTTCACAGCGGTGGACAGGATCACGGCGGGATCAAGCCTGACCTTCCAGGCCCAGCTCTATACAGACGGCCGGATCCAGGCCCATTATCAGACGATGACCTCGCCGGCGCTCAACAGCGCCGCAATCGGCATTCAGAACGGCACGCGGACGATCGGGCTTCAAGTTGTCAACAACGCCGCCTACATGCACAACAACCTGGCCATCCAGTACGTGCGCATCCCGGACTGGCTGACCGTGACGCCGGCCAATGCCACCATCCCGGCCGGGCAGTACGCCGACTTCACCGTCGGCTTCAGCTCCGTGCTCCGCCAGGGCGGCGTCCTGAACGGCAATGTGGTTCTCAACACCAACATCCCGAGCCAGTCCCAGGTCCTCGTCCCGGCAACATTGACTGTCATCGGAGCGCCGCAGGTCGCGGTCTCACCGGCGTCGATCAGCTATGGCACGGTCTTCACCGGCTTCCCGCAGCTGCGGACATTCCAGGTGATCAACAACGGCACCGCCGTCCTCAATGTCAGCGACGTGGACGCCACCGATCCGGCTCTCACCGTGGAGTCGCCGGTTGGTCCAACCGCGGCCTTCACTCTGGATCCGGGACGCGTGGCCCTCTTCTCGCTGCGTTGGGATCCCACGGTGGCCGGGCCGCTCTCGGCGAATGTCCGCGTTCACAGCGACGACCCCGTGTCGCCGACGAAGCTGATTCCTGTCACGGGCAACGCAATCATCGCCCCGGTGGCCGTCCACTCGCCTGCGTCCTTCACCGAGTCGTTGAACGCCGGCGACATCGTGACGCGAAGCCTGCACCTGGAGAATCAGGGCGGATCCAACCTGACCTTCAGCACCAGCCTGAGAGGGCTGGGGATCGCGCCTCCGGTCTATGAGGTCTTCGAGAGCAAGAAGGAGATCGAGTACGATCCGCGGCCGGTCGTCCTGGGCAGCGGCGGACCCGACCTCTTCGGCTACCGGTGGAACGACTCCGACGAGCCCGGCGGACCGGCCTTCGCCTGGACCGATATCAGCGGCATCGGCACGCCGGTGGCCGGACTCGACTCCGACGACGAGAACGCGGGACCGGTGGCCATCGGCTTCCCGTTCCCCTTCTACGGCAATTCGTTCAGCTCCGTGAGGGTCAGCACCAACGGCTGGATCTCCTTCACCAACACCACGTCCGACCTGTCCAACGATCCGCTGCCTAACACCGGATCGCCGGAGAATCTGATCGCCGCCTTCCATGATGATTTGCACTTCCGGGGCGTCGAGCGGGCCAGGACCTACAACGACGGCACGCGCTTCATCGTGCAGTACACCAACGTGGATCGCTTCGCGACCGGATCGAACCTGACGTTCCAGATCATCCTGTATCCCAACGGCCGCATCGTCTGCCAGTACCTGTCGATGGCTGGCGTGCTGAACTCCTCGACCGTCGGGATCCAGAACGCCACGCAGACCGATGGACTGACGGTGGTCTTCGACGGCGCCTACATCCACGACAACCTGGCGGTTGCCTTCAGGCCACCGGTGGACTACCTGTCGGTTTCGCCGGCCACGGGAACCATCCCGCCCGGCGGGTTTGCCGACCTGGATGTCCGGATCGATGCCAGCTCTTTGATCGGCGGGGACTATGCCGCCAGCATCGACCTGTCCACCAACGACCCGCTGCGCGGCCTGATCGGCGTTCCCGTCAACCTGCACGTCACCGGCATACCGGATATCGAAGTGCAGCCGCTGGCCCTGACCTTCCCGACGACCTTCGTGGGCTTCACGGCGTCATTGCCGGCGACGGTCTGCAACCGTGGCACCGACACCCTGGACATCACCAGCGCCACCATCAACGGTGAGTTCTCGATGTCGGGGCTGACCGCTCCGGTGTCGCTCTCTCCCGGACAGTGCCTCGCAGTGACTGTGACCTACGGGCCGATCGACTCCACGCCGCACGAAGGCCGGATCACGATTCTCAGCGACGACCCGGACGAGCCGGAGGTGCTGGTCAGTCTCGACGGCACCGCCCTGGTGCCGCCCGAGATCGTGGTGACGCCGGCTTCCATCATCACGGCCCTGCCGCCGGCCGGGAGCAGGACCAAGACCCTGATCGTGCGCAACGACGGCCGCAGCAACCTGAGCTGGAGCACCACGCCCAACATCATCTCGGGGGCGGTGGTCACTCCGGGCAGCTACATCGAGCTGGCCAAGGGAGAGCAGGACCCGCGCGTGGGGATCCTGGGCCACGGCGGTCCGGATGCTTTCGGCTACAGGTGGCGTGACAGCGACGAGCCGGGCGGACCGGTCTTCGACTGGACCGACATCAGCGGCGTGGGCACCCCGATCAACAACCTGACCGGGGACGACCAGAACAGCGGTCCGATCCCGATCGGATTCCCGTTCCCCTTCTACGGGAGCACTTTCTCCGACGTGTACGCGGTGACCAATGGCTGGCTGTCGTTCACCAGCACGGACACCGAGTTCAGCAACCAGCCGCTGCCCAACAGCGCGGCCGCCGTGCCCGAGAACCTGCTGGCCGTCTTCTGGGACGACCTGCACTTCCGGAGCGCCGTCCACGCTCACTACTACAACGCTGGCTCGCGGTTCATCGTCCAGTACACCGACGTGGACCGCTTCTCCACGCTGCCGCCGTCGCCGGCGCATCTGACGTTCCAGGTGATCCTCTACCCGAACGGCAGGATCGTCTATCAGTACCTGACGACGACAGCGGTGCTCGATTCGGCGACGATCGGAATCCAGAACGGCGCAAAGAGCGATGGTCTGACCGTGGCGTTCAACACGGCCTACCTGCACAACAACATGGCGATCGAGTTCACGCACGTGCCGGACTGGCTGTCGGTCTCGCCCACGTCGGGGACGATCCCGGCGGGAAGCAGGCAGTTCATCACCCTGAGCATGACGGCGCTGGGTCTGTCCGACGGGCCGCACACGGCCACGGTGGACTTCACCAGCAACGACCCCTACACGCCGTTCGTGTCGGTGCCGGTCACGCTCAGCGTGGGCACGATCCCGGCCGATCTGTTCTTCAGCCCGGATCCGCTCAACCTGATCCCGCCGCCGCCCGACGACCCCAACAGCGTCCCGCTCGTGGACACCGTGAAGGTCTCCATCGAGCTGCCGCCGCCGTACAACATCCATGACGTGCGGGTGAACACCATCAAGGTGAACGACACGGTGCCGGTGGGAGCCGACTCGGCGCTGTTCACCGACATGGACAACGACGGCATCCCGGAGATCATGGTGAAGTTCGACCGCAGGCGGTTCGAGGCCACGCTGCCTTCAGGGCCGCAGGTCACGGTGACGGTGCAGGGAGAGGTCTCCGACCAGACATGGTTCCGGGGCTCGGCCGTTCTGAGAGTCCTGCGGCCGATCGTCACCCATCCCGACCAGCCCGATCCGGGCGACTCGATCATCACCGGCGAGATCGTGCCGATCACCTGGCTGGCGGCGCCCGCGACCGACCCGGTGGTCTACGACGTCTATCTCAGCATCGACGGCGGGGCCACCTGGCAGGAGCTGGCGACCGACCTGACGGGAACGCAGTTCAACTGGACGGTGCCCGATGTGGAGAGCGCGAATGCCCTCATCCGCGTCATCGCCCGCGACGGCACCGGCATGGTCGGATACGACACATCCGATGAGTTCTTCACGATCGCCCGCGTCCTCACGCCGCCGGCGAGCGTGGGAGACTCCCTGGAAGTGGAGATGTCCGGCAGCGACACCGTGCTGCTCTGGAAGCGGGGCCCGGTGGACATCGCCCGCGGACCGGTGGCCTGGTTCCGCATCATGATGGCCGAGGATCCGCGCGGTCCGTGGACCCAGATCGGCACCACGAGCCAGGAGCGCTTCGTTGAGCCGCTTTCCACTCCGGCGGCAGGCAGCGTCCGGTACTACAAAGTCATCGCGGTGAACAGCGCCGGGGAGACCGACTAGAGCACGTTACAGACCGACAGACTACGGGCCCGCACCCCGGCATGATGGCCGGGGCTGCGGGCCCTTCTTTTTGAGCCGGCGCTGCCCCGCTGCCGGTTGTGACGGTACAATGTCGCGTACCGGCACCTGGGGGGCGACTTCGAATGTCATCCGCGCGCGCGCTGGCCGTCTGCCTCGCGATCATCGTTCTGCCGCTCGTTGCCGCCACGCCGGGCGGCCAGCCGGCCGCCTCGGGCGGCGGCTTCGCCCCTGCCCCCGGCCCGGGGCCGATCACCGAGCCGCATGAACCCGGAGAGCTGCTGGTCAGGCTCCGGACCTCGCTGGCGCCCGCCAACCGCGCGGCGCTGATGGCCCAGGTGGGCGCACGCCTGATCCACACCTTCGCCTCGGGGACGGAGCACTGGCGTCTGGGTCCAGGCGAGACGGTGCAGGGCGCGCTGGCGCAGCTCGCGGCCAGCCCGATGATCCAGTACGCCGAGCCCAACTACCTCGTCTGGGCCGATGTCACCCCATCCGATGTGCGCTACCCGGAGCTGTGGGGGCTGCACAACATCGGCCAGACCGGCGGCGCCCCGGACGCCGACATCGACGCCCCGGAGGCCTGGGGTGTCTCCACGGGAAGCCGCGACGTGATCGTGGCGACCCTCGACACGGGCGTTGACTACCACCACGCCGATCTGACCGAGAACATCTGGACCAACCCGGGCGAGATTCCATCCAACGGCCTGGACGACGAGGGCAACGGCTTCATCGACGATGTGCACGGCTACGACTTCGTCAACAACGACGGCGATCCGCTCGACGACAACGGGCATGGCACCCACACTGCCGGCACTCTGGGAGCGATCGGCGACAACACGATCGGAGTGGCCGGCGTCTGCTGGCGCGTTTCGATCATGCCGATCAAGTTCCTCGGATCGGGCGGAGGCGGCAGCATCTCCAACGCCGTCCGGGCCCTCGACTACGTCACCTTGATGGGTGTCGGGCTCACCAACAACTCCTGGGGAGGCGGCGCCTTCTCCCAGACGCTTGCCGAGGCGATCGCCACCGCCGGCGTCAACGAGATCGCCTTCATCGCGTCGTCGGGCAACAACGCCAATAACAACGACCTGCGGGCGCATTACCCCAGCTCCTACCCGTTGCCCAACATCATCTCGGTGGCAGCCACGGACCATCGCGATCAGATGGCGGCGTTTTCCAACTTCGGGCTGAGCAACGTGGACCTGGCGGCTCCCGGCGTGAACATCCTGAGCACGCTGCCGGGCGGCGCCTACGGGCTGCTGTCGGGGACCTCGATGGCCGCGCCGCACGTGACGGGCGCCGCGGCCCTGCTGCGCGCCACCAACCCGGGCCTGACGGTCAGCCAGGTCAAGGCCGCCCTGCTCGCCTCGGCTGACCCGGTCCCGGCGCTCACCGGCAGGGTGCTCACGGGCGCGCGGCTCAATGCCTTCGCGGCGATTGCCGATCCCGACTCCGTCCCGCCGGGAGGGGTGGCCGATCTGCAGACCGGCGCGGCGGGATCCAGCCACATGGAGCTGCGCTGGACCGCCACGGGAGACGACGGCGGCGCGGGCTCGGCCGCCACATACGACATCCGCTACAGCCAGGCGCCGATCGACGCCGGCAGCTTCGCTGCGGCCACCCCCGCCGGCCAGACGACCCATCCAGGACCCGCGGGCCAGATGGAGAGTCTTGAAGTGAGAGGGCTGGCCCCCTCCACCACCTACTATTTTGCCCTGAAGGCGTTCGACGAGTGGGGCAACGAGGGCGCGCTGTCCAACGTGGCCAGCGGCGTGACGCTGCCGCCGCCGTCGATGGATCTGGCGCCCCTGTCGCTGTCGGCCGCCCTGCGCACAGGTGAGGTGGCTACCCGCTCCGTGAGGCTGCGCAACGCCGCCGCCGGCACGCTCGACTTCAGCATCCCCACTCCCGGCGTGACGATGCCGGGGGTCCTGGCGGCGGGTGGACCCGACAGCTTCGGCTACAGGTGGACAGACTCGGATCAGCCCGGCGGGCCCGCGTTCGACTGGGTCGAGATCTCCACCATCGGCACGCCAGTCCCGTTCCCCGCCCCGACCGACCCAAACCACCTGGACGACGACAACAGCGGCCTGATCCCGCTGGGATTCGCTTTCCCATTCTACGGGAAGAGCTTTTCCGCGGTGTCCGTGAACTGCAACGGGTACATGTCGTTCAGCGACACGACCAGCCGGGATTTCTCGAACGATCCGCTCCCGTCGACAGGCTCGCCCGCCAATCTGCTCGCGCCCTATCACGACGACCTGCACATGCGCGGGGTGATCCGCGCCCAATACCGGGCTGACGGGAGCCGCTTCATCGTCCAGTTCAGCGACGTGGACCGCTTCTCCTCGGCGCCCCCTTCGCCGGCCCACCTGACCTTCCAGGTGGTCCTCCACGCCGACGGCCGGATCGTCTACCAGTACCTGTCGATGATCGGCGTGATCAACTCGGGGAGCATCGGGATTCAGAACGCCGACCGAAGCGACGGCCTGACGGTGGTGTTCAACCGGGACTACGTGCACGACAACCTGGCGGTGGAGATCGCCTGGCTGCCGCAGTGGCTGACCGTGACGCCCGCCACCGGGCGGCTGGCGGCCGGAGAGTCGGTCGATCTCGCCGTCGCGATCGACGCCACCAGCCTTCTCTCGGGCGTCTATCCGGGCGTCATCGAGGTCCTCACCAACGACCCGCTCCAGCCGCGCGGTGAAGTGGGCGTGAGCCTCCAGGTCACGGGGGCGTCAGACCTGCGCTCGAGTCCGGCCCAGCTTTCCTTCGGCGAAGCCTTCCCGCAGGTTGCCGAGTCCGTGACGCTGCGCGTCACCAATCTCGGCAGCCTGCCGTTGCATGTGTTTTCGATCACGCCCTCCGACGCGCAGATCGCCGTCTCCGAGAGCGCCCTGACGCTCCCTCCGTTTGGCGTGGGCGACGTCGCGGTGACGCTGACCGCGCTGGCCGTCGGGCCCTTCACGGGCAACCTGAGCCTGGTCAGTGACGATCCGCTCGAGCCGGAAGTCCTGGTGCCGATCACCGCCAGCGTCATCCCGCCGCCGGTGATGCGCATCGCTCCCGGAGCCCTCAGCCAGACGCTGCAGGCGGGAAGCTCGGCGCTCCAGCAGCTCGAGATCAGCAACACGGGCGGCAGCCCGCTGCTGCTGACGGCGGCGGCCGACCAGGGGGCCGGGGCCCTCGTCTCCCCCGATGGGCATGATGAGCATGCCGAGCTCCAGGGCGGGCCCGACGCCTACGGCTACCGCTTCCGCGACTCCGACGAGGCCGGGGGGCCAGCCTACGGCTTCGTGGACATCAGCGCCTCGGGCACACCGATATCGATTAGCGGCGACGACGACCTGTCGGCCGCCATCCCGATGGGGATGTCGTTCCCCTTCTACGGCGATTCCTTCTCATCCCTGAAGGTCTGCACCAACGGCTTCGTGACCCTGGATCCGAACGCCGCAGGGCCCACCTGTGGGTTCATCAATGAAGCGCTCCCTTCAGCCGGCCTGCCCCGCTGGTCGATCGCCCCCTTCTGGGACGACCTGCACTTCCGCAACGCGGCCCTGGCCCGCTACCAGCTCGACGGCAGCCGCTTCATCATCCAGTTCACCGGCGTGGATCGGATCGTGCCGGCGGGAGGCTCCAGCCTCACCTTCCAGATCCAGCTCTACAACGACGGCCGGATTCAGTTTCACTACAAATTGATGGCCTCCTCGACGCTGAATTCCGCAACCGTCGGCATCCAGGACGGCACGCAGACCATCGGGCTGCACGCAGCCTTCGACGAGTCCTACATCCACGATGAGATGGCGATCCTGTTCAATCGGGTCCCCGACTGGCTCAAGGTGAGCCCGGCCGTCGCCACGATCCCCGCGGGCGGCACGCAGCTGCTGGACGTGGAGTTCCTGGCGACGTCGCGCGGCTCGGGCACTCTGACCGGGGCGATCGTTCTGGGCAGCAACGTGCCGGGTCAGGCGCTGACCGGCATTCCAGCGACCCTGGAGATCATCGGCTCGCCGCAGGTGGGGTTCTTCCCGGAGGCCATCGACTTCGGGCAGGGGTACACGGGCGTTGTGTCGCTGCGCAGCTTCCAGGTGCTCAACATCGGATCGAACACCCTGACCGTCTCGGGCGTGGATGCCACCGACCCGGCCCTCTCGGTGGAAGAGCCGCCCGGAACCAACGCGGCCTTCGAGCTGCAGCCCGGCGAGCTGCGCCTGTTCAACCTGCGCTGGACTCCTGCAGGGCCGGGCCAGCTGGACGCCGAGGTGCGGGTCTTCAGCGACGATCCGGCCGGGGCCATCAGGGCGATGCCGGTGACGGCAGTGAGCTCCGACCCGCCCGTGCTGGGGATCGCGCCGATCTCCTTCAACGAGACGCTGGCGTCAGGCGACGCCGTGAGCCGCACCCTGCGGCTGGTCAACACCGGCCTGTCGGATCTGGAGTTCGCTGCCCGGCCGCGCAGCGCCGATGGACCCGGCACGCTCGCGCAGGCAGGCCCCGATGCCTTCGGCTACCGGTGGCGCGACAGCGACTCCGCATCCGGCCCGGCGTTTGCCTGGTTCGATATCGAGATGACCGGCTCGCCGGTGCTGTTCCCGAATCCCACCGGCGACGAGGAAAACAGCGGCCCGGTGCCGATCGGCTTTGCCTTTCCGTTCTACGGCGGGGACTTCACCACCGTGAGCATCAGCTCCAATGGCTGGCTCTCGTTCACCAACCAGACCTCCGATTTCAGCAACGAGCAGCTGCCTGATGCCGCCTCGCCGGAGAACCTCCTGGCGATCTTCCACGACGACCTGCACTTCCGCGGCTTCCAGCGTGCCCACTACCTCAACGATGGCACTCGTTTCATTGTCCAATACAGCCATGTCGACAAGGTCGGGCTGGCCGCGGCCGACCTGACCTTCCAGGCGATCCTCTATCCCAGCGGCCGCATCGTCTATCAGTACCTCGACATGCGCGGCCTCCTGAACTCGGCCACCGTGGGGATCCAGAACGGGACGCAGGATGACGGCCTGACGGTTGTCTTCAACGGTCCCTACATCCGCGATGGCCTGGCCGTGGAGTTCATCCCGCCGCCGCGCTTTGTCACGCTCGCTCCGTCCAGCGGCACGGTGACGCCGGGCGGCTCCATCGACCTGGAGGTCCGAATCGACGCCGCGGGATTGGTGGACGGGCTGTACAACGCCGCGGTCGAGCTGACCACCAACGATCCATCCCGGTCGCTGGTGAGCCTGCCTCTCACGCTGCACGTGACTGGCTCGCCCGATCTGGCCGCGCTGCCCGGCGCGCTCCAGTTCCCGGCCACCTTTCTGGGATTCTCCGCGAGCCTGCCGCTGGATCTCTGCAATCAGGGCTCGCGGACGGTCCGGGTGGAGTCGCTGTCGATCCACGGCCCCTTCACTCACGCCGGGCTGACGGCGCCCGCCTTCATCTCGCCGGGCTTCTGCCGCCCGCTCGTGGTCACCTTCACTCCCGTCATGTCCGTATCACACGAAGGCTCCATCCGGGTTGCCAGCGACGACCCCGGCGAGCCGCTGCTGATCGCGCTGCTGTCGGGAGCGGGAGTGGCGCCGCCGGACATCGCCGTCTCGCCGGCCTCCATCAACACGGCCCTGCCGCCCGCCGGCCAGCGCAGCAAGACGATCACCCTGCGCAACACCGGCTCCAGCCCGCTTTCCTGGTCGGCCGGCGCCGACATGATCAATGCCACCGGCCCGGTCGCCAGCGCGCGGGGAGGCCCCGATCGCTTCGGCTACCGCTGGCGGGACTCGGATCAGCCGGGCGGACCGGTCTTCAACTGGTTCGACATCCGGCAGGTGGGCTTCCCCCTGCTGATCGGAGGAGACGATGTCACCAGCGGGCCGCTCGTCATGGGGTTCACCTTCCCGTTCTATGGCAGCAACTTCTCCCGGGTGAGGATCTCGACCAACGGCTGGATCAGCTTCACGAGCACGCTGAACGCCTTCGAGAACACGCCGCTCCCCTCGACCGCGGCGTTCTCGCCGGAGAACCTGATCGCCCCCTTCTGGGACGACCTGCACTTCCGGGGGCAGCCCCGCGCCTGGGTCTATGGGGACGGCACGCGCCTGATCATCCAGTACCAGGATGTCGACCGGCACGATCCGGTGCAGCCCAGCCCGGCCCGTCTGACTTTCCAGGTGATCCTCGAGCGGTCGGGACGGATCGTATTCCAGTACCTGTCGATGGCGGGCCCGCGGATCTACGCCACCGTCGGCATCCAGAACAACGTGCGGGACGACGGCCTGACCGTGGCGTTCAACGAGCCGTACATCCACGACGGCCTGGCCGTGGAGATCACGCGGACCCCCGAGTGGATCCATCTTTCGCCTGATTCCGGGACGATCCCGCCGCACGGCCGCCAGTTCGTCACGGCGCTTCTTGACGCACAGGGGCTGGCGGACGGCGATCACACCGGCATGATCGAGATCGAAAGCAACGACCCGCACGAGCCGCTCGCCTACGTGCCGGTGAGCCTGAAGGTGGGGACGATCCCCGCGGAGCTGACGTTCGTTCCCGACCCGCTGATCCTGACGCCGCCGCCGGCCGACGATCCCAATGCGACGCCGCTGCCCTCTCTGGTGCGCGTGGCGATCGAGCTGCCGCCACCTTATAATCCACGCGATATCCGGCCCGGCACCATACGTATCAACGACACCGTCAAGGCCGGCGCCGACTCGCCGCAGTTCACCGACGTGGACGGCGACGGCGTGGAGGAGATGACGGTGACGCTGAGCCGGCAGGCTCTGGCCGCCACGCTGCCGCCGGGCTCCGAAGTGCCGGTGACGGTGCAGGGCGAGGTGGCCGATCAGGCCTGGTTCCGGGCCACGGTCACGCTGCGCGTGGAGCGGCCGGCCGCCCGATTCAGGACGATCGAGGGGACCCGATGAAGAAGACGCTGATCGCCGCGGCGCTGGCCGCGACCCTGGGCGCCCAGGTTGACGCGGCCCCGGGACTGCCGCCCAACGCGCGCTCGTCCACCTTTCTGTCGCCTCCCTACACCGTGGACAAGAAGTACGCCTCCATGGTGGGGCCACAGAGCAAGCAGCTCATCCATGTTGCCGAGTTCGAAAAGCCCGAGCTGATCTGGGTGCTCGGCTACAAGGCAGAGATGGTGGGGCCCGATGGCGAGACACTGCTGTCGCAGGAGTTCATGTGCCACAGCAACCTCGACATCAATATGATCCAGCATCTGCGGATCTTCGACCTGGACAGGCAGGCCCGCTCCCGCGTCTTTACTCTGTCGCAGGGCCAACAGGAAATCCGCTTTCCTCCGGGGTTCGGCTTTCCGATGATCTCCAAGGAGGCCTTCTCGCTCCAGACGCAGGTGCTCAACCTGAACATCGACAAGCCCGAGAACCTCCAGGTGCGCCACCGGATCACCGTGCACTACGTGCGCGAGAAGGAGCGCACCACCCCGCTCAAGCCGCTCTTTCTCCTCGGCGTGAACGCCCTGGTCCTGCTCGAGGGCAAGGACGCCCATTTTGGCGTGGAGGCGCCCGACCCCAACATCCACGGCGAAGGGTGCTCGCTCGGGACCATAGCCTCCGACGGCAGCGCCATGCACCCCGATCCTCTGGGCCGGATGTTCGCCGGGCATTGGCTGGTCAAGCCAGGACGCGAGGTCAACCACACCAACGTGACCCGGCTGCTCGAGCTGCCCTTCGACACCACCGTGCACTACGCCGCCGTCCACCTGCACCCGTTCGCCGAATCGCTCGAGCTGCGCGACCTGACGACCAACAGGAGCCTTTTCGTGAGCAAGGCGCGCAACCAAGTGGGCAAGATCGGCCTGACCGAGGTGGACTACTACTCCAGCGCCGAGGGGTTCCCTCTGTTCAAGAACCACGAATACGAGGTGATCTCCACCTACAACAACACATCGGGAGTGATTCAGGACGCCATGGGCTCCATGTTCCTGTACGGCCTTGACAAGCAGTGGAAAGGCCTCACTCCTCTCCCCAAGGCCGGCTCGGCAGCTACCCCCGGCGGAAGGTGAAAGGGGGCAGCCGGGCGGCGCCGGCTGCCGGGCTACGGGGCGCTCTCCAGCAACCTGATGGTCTCTTCCGCGAACTCGCGCAGGTCCGCCGCGGTGCTCTCGGGGATCCACCGCGGCGCCAGTTCCCACCGAGCCGCCCGTACCGGGCCGGATGTCGCGGACGACTCTCGTGCCCGACTCCGTTCCGTCGCTCATCCAGGGCTCCCAGCCATGATCCGAATCGAACGCGGTGAAGAAGAGCCTCCCGCCGAGCCTGGCGAAATCACTCGGATAGTAAGGACCGCCGCTGGCCCCGGGATCTCTCAGGAGAAACGTGCCGGCCTGGCTCCCATCGCTTCTCCACAACGTGTCATTCCCCAGTGACGGCGTCGCCGCGCTGAAGAACAACATGTCATCTGTCGCGAAGAGCTCCGTCGGGTAGAACGACCCGGGGCCCGGATCGGTCTCGACCGCCAGGGCCGTGCCGGCTGCCGCTCCATCGCTTCTCCACAGCTCCACTCCGTGGACTCCGTCATCGGCCGTGAAGTAGATCGAGCCCTGGAATGCGACCGGAGGCGACCAGACCGCGCCCACAGGTCCGGGGATGATGTCGGCGACAAGCATGGTGCCTGCCGCGGTTCCGTCGCTGCGCCAGAGCTCCGCTCCATGGGCTTGGTCTGCCACCGTGAAGTAGAGCGCGCCACCATGCACCTGACCGATGGCCGCGTATCCGAACGCGTCGAGCGGTCCCGGCTGGATGTCCGTCACGCGGCTGGTTCCCTGGGCCGTTCCGTCGCTGGCCCGCAGGATGAGCGTGGCGACGGAATTGTCCATGATTGATGGCCCGTTTCGACGGTGCTGCGGCGACTATACCACGGTCCCTCCGGACTGGATGCCGGCTCGTGGAGGCGGATGCGGGCTACTTGGCGCGCGGCGCCGGACGGCGGCCCGGAGATGCAGCGCCGGGCGGGCCCGGAGCCCGGGTCCGTCCGGCGTCAATGAGCGCGCGCCGCAGCAGGAATTCGATCTGCCCGTTGAGGCTGCGCAGATCGTCGGCCGCCCAGCGCGCCAGCGCATCGAGCAGGTCCGAGTCCACCCTGAGGAGAAAACCCTTCCGCTCGGCCATGGTGGCTACTGATAGATCGAGCCCGTGTTGACCACCGGCTGCGCGCCCCGCTCGCCGCACAGCACGATCAGCAGATTGGACACCATCTGCGCCTTGCGCTCCTCGTCCAGCTGCACGATGTTGTTGCGCGACAGCTTGTCGAGCGCCATCTCCACCATCCCGACGGCACCGTCCACAATCCTTGAGCGCGCCGCGATGATCGCTCCCGCCTGCTGGCGCTGGAGCATGGCCGCCGCGATCTCCGGCGCGTAGGCCAGGTGGCTGATGCGTGCTTCGATCACCTGCACGCCGGCCCTGTCCAGCCGATCCTGGATCTCCGTCTTGAGGTGCGCGGCGATCTCGGCCGTGTTCCCGCGCAGCGAGAGCTTCGTGTCCTCGTGAGAATCGTAGGGATAGCTGGTGGCCAGGTTCCTCAGAGCCGACTCGCTCTGGACATGGACGTAGTTCTCGTAGTTGTCCACCTGGAAGCAGGCCTCCGCGGAATCCACGACGGCCCACACCACCACCGCGGCGATCTCGATCGGATTCCCGTCCGTGTCGTTGACCTTCAGCCGGCCGCTCTCGAAGTTGCGCACGCGCAGCGAGATGTGGCGCTTGGTGTAGAACGGGTTGGCCCACCGCAGCCCCGGCTGCTTCGAGGTGCCGATGTAGCTGCCGAAGAGCTGCAGGACTCTGCCTTCGTTGGGCTGGACCACGAACAGGCCCAGCATCAGGAAGACCAGGATCGCCAGGGCAATGACCGAAAAAACGATGCGGACGGGGCTGTCCGCGTTCGCGCCCTGCACGATCATGTAGATGCAGAAGGCCGCGCCGGCCAGCAGCACCGCCAGCACCGGCAAGCCGGGCAGAGCTCGTACTTCTTTCTCGCGGATCATGAAGTCTCCTTTGCGGGCATGAAGGCCCGTATGCTGTCGTTATGATATCACTCTGCGATCATGCCGTCAAGAGGCCCGGATACCCTGTGCTAGAGTGCGGTTCCATGACACCCGATCAGCTTCCGAAGAACCTGGGGATCTGCGTGGTCCAGGCGCTGACTCCCGAAGGCCTCCGGATCACCTGGAGCGATGGCCATGCCTCGATCTACCCGGTGCCGGCGCTGCGGGAAGGCTGCCCCTGCGCTCTGTGCAAGGAAAAAAAGAAGGAGCCGGCCCCCGCGCAGGCCCCGGCCCCGCGTGGAGGAGGCGCGCTCAAGATGTTCGTGCCGGCCGTGGGCCTGGCGTCGCTCAAACCGATCGGGCGCTACGCCATCGGGTTCGAGTTCACCGACGGGCATGGCACGGGCATCTACAGCTTCGATTACCTGCGCTCGATCTGCCCCTGCGCGCAGTGCGGGGCAGCCCGCTGAGTCTGACCGATCTCGATGTCGCCGGCCCCGCCGGACGCATCGAGGCCTTCCTCAAGCTTCCCGCCGATCGATCGGCTCCCTATGCCGCCGCGGCGGTGGTCTGCCACCCGCACCCGCTCTTCGGCGGCAGCATGCACAACAAGGTCGTGCACGCGGCGGCGATGGCCCTGTCGCGCGCCGGGATGCCGGTGGCCCGGTTCAACTTCCGCGGTGTGGGGCTCTCGGAGGGGGCCCATGACGCGGGACACGGAGAGCAGGACGATCTGCGTGCGATGCTCGACGCGCTGTCCCGGCTCTTCCCCGGGACCCGCCTGCTCGTCTGCGGCTACTCGTTCGGGGCATGGGTGGGCCTGCGGGTAGGATGCGCCGACGATCGGGTGGCGGCGCTGATCGGCATCGGCCTGCCGGTCTCTCTCTTCGGCTTCGAATTCCTGCAGGGCTGCGCCAGGCCGCTGGCGCTCATCCAGGGGGATCAGGATCGCTTCGGCCCGCTGCCGCTGCTGATGGCGATGGCGGCCAGCCTGCCCGGCGGCGCACGCGTGCTGCCGGTGAGAGGCGCGACGCATGGGTTCGAGGGCCGGCTCGATGAGCTGGCGCAGCGCGTCAGCGAGGCGATCCCCGGGGCTTTGACGGGGGCATGATGACGAGCGCCAGCGTCAGGTCTCCCTTCGTGAGCGTCATCCCCGAGGCCGGCAGCTTCCCCCGGAGGCGCAGCCGGCACCAGCCGGAGCGACGGTAGCTGAGCACCTCGACGGCGGCCGCATCGGTGAGCAGCTCCAGCACGGAGCCTCGGATCGCCTTGATCGCCGCCTCCTTGAGGGTCCACTGCGGGATCGTGGCGCCGCGCCGGCTCTGCTCGCGCGGTGTGAGCACGCGCGCGGCCAGCGCCGCCCGCAGGGTGCGGCGCCGCTCCAGGTCGACTCCGATCAGCCAGCCGGGCTTTTCCACCACGGCAGCCAGGCCCCAGCCTCCGCTGTGGGCGATCGACAGGCAATGGCGGGCGGCCTCCTTCGGCTTCACGATCCGAGGAGCGCCATCCTCGGCCCGCAGCACCTCGGAGCCTGGCCCCAGCAGGGCGTGCGCCGCGCGCCGGCCGGCGATGAAGTCGGCGCGCGCGGCCCGGCGGGTGCTGCCATCCAGAAGCAGCCGTTCATCCTTGGTGAGGGCGCGCGCGGTGCCGCCGGGGGGAGCCAGGCAGAAGCGGACCCGGCCGAGGCCGCCGGCAGGTGAAGTCACCGACTGGATCGGCAGCTCACTCTTCAAGTTCGCGCGCCAGCTCGGCGCGCAGCGCCGGCGGGATGACAGAGCGGGTGGCGTATCCCGGATGGTCCACCACGAGGGCCGCCTCGCCGCCGCCTCCCGCAAGCTCCGCGCGCTGCGCCGGCGTGAGCGGGAATCTCACGTAATGCACGGCGCTGATCCGATCTTCCTGACTGTGCCCCTCCTCGAACCAGGCCTCGACTCTGCCGCCGGACGGCAGCTTCAAACAGAGATGGCCCGGCTGGTCCAGCCCGATGAACCGATCCAGCTCGGCGCGGATGTCCGCGGCGTCGGTGATCTCGATGAACAGCGTGGCCGAAAGCTGCGACGGACCCGGCAGAAGCTCGTTGTAGACATCCAGCTCGAACTGGATCTTGTCATCGTCCACGATCCGCTCGGCGCGGATCATCTCCTGGACCTGCGAGAGCACCGTGAGCCGGTTCTCGAATAGCAGGCTGATGCGAGGTCCCACTGCGATGCGGCGGCGCTGCTTTTCGGCGATCGCCTCGGCGCGGAAAGCGTCGCGGACCTTCTCGTAGGCCACCAGGTCCTTCACATCCGCCAGGGTCAGCCTGCGCATCTCAGTCTCCGTATGCGTCGCGCACGATCTGCACGGGGTGGCGGGGCACGCCGCCGCCTCCCTTTTCGATCTGCAGGCAGGCCAGCGGGCAGTCGGAGGCGACCACATCGGCCCGCGCCGACTTGATCTGGACCAGCAGCGGCTCGGCCACCTTGAGCGACAGGTCGAAGTACTGGGTCTTGAACCCCCATGTCCCATCGACACCCGAGCAGCGGTCCGCCATCTCCACCTGCGTTCCCGGGATGAGGCCAAGCAGGTCGCGCGACTTGAACCCGATGTTCTGCGCCTTGAGATGGCACGGCAGGTGGTAGGCCACCTTGCCGGGGCCCTTCGCAAAGCGGGTGTCGAGCTTGCCGTCCTTGTGCCGCTTCATCAAGTATTCCGAGATGTCGTACGTGCGGGCCGCCACCGCGCGCGCGTCGTCACTGTCGAGAAGCTGCGGGTACTCCTGCTTGAGCATGTAGGAGCAGGTGGGGCCGGGCACCACCAAGTCGGCGCCCGCGTGCACCTCCCGCGCCAGCGAGGCCACGTTGCCGCGCGCCAGCTCCAGGGCGCTGTCGAGATCGCCTCCGTCCAGCCACGGCATGCCGCAGCACTTCTGATCCGGAAGCGAGACGGCCACATTGTTGCGCTCCAGCACCTGCACGCAGGCTTTGCCGATGTCAGGCTCGTTGTACTCCACTGAGCAGGTGGCAAACAGCGCCACCTTGTCCGATCCCGTCGCAGCGCGGCGCCTGCGGAACCACTTCGAGAATCTCTGGCGGTGGTACCGCGGCAGATTGCGGTCGCGGTGGATCCCAAGGAGCTTTTCCATCAGCACGCGGTTGATGCGGGTGCGGTTGGCGATGTTGGAAAGCGGCGCCGTGGCGGAGCCGATCTTCCCGATGGTGTCGGACATTCCCAGGATCCGATCCTGGAGCGGCAGCCCCTCCTGCTCCACGCGCGCGGCGCGGGCGCGCAGCATCAGGCGCGGGAAATCCACCATCCAGCGGTGCGGCGGGTGGTAGGGGCAATGGTTGTAGCAGAGCTTGCACTGGTAGCAGAGGTCGACCACCGAGCGCATGTCGGCTTCCTTGAGGCCGTCCACGTCCTCGCTCGATGAGGTATCGATCCGCTTGAACAGGTCCGGAAAGGAAGGACACAGCGGGAGGCAGCGGCGGCATCCGTGGCAGATGTCGAAGACCCGGCGCAGCTCCTGCTCGACGGCCCCCGGGTCGAGATACTGAGGGCTCCGGATATCGCAGGCCGTCTGGTCCGCCACCGTCTCCCGTTCCTGGCTCGATGCCACCCGGCTACTTGACGCTCTCGAGGCCTTTTCCGAAGCGCCCGGCGTGCGACTTCTCGGCGCGCGCGAGAGTCTCGAACCAGTCGGCGATCTCGGAGAACCCTTCCTCGCGCGCCGTCTTGGCCATGCCCGGATACATCTGGGTGTACTCGTAGGTTTCGCCGGCGATGGCCGACTTGAGGTTCTTCACCGTGTCGCCGAACGGCTCGCCGGTGGCAGGGTCGCCCACCGGCTTGAGGTAGTCCATGTGGCCGTGCGCGTGGCCGGTCTCGCCATCGGCCGTATCGCGGAAGAGACCCGCGACATCGGGGTACCCCTCGATGTCGGCGACCTTGGCGAAGTAGAGATAGCGCCGATTGGCCTGCGACTCGCCGGCGAAGGCTTCCTTGAGGTTCGTGTGCGTTTTCGTGCCCTTCAGCTCTTTTGCCATCCTCCATCCTCCGGTTGTGATCGGTTGGTCTGAGAACGGAAGGCTAGCACACGCGCGGGGGCGCCCATCCCGTCAGAGCAGCTCAACTCCGGGAAAGAAGTAGCCCACTTCGACGGCGGCTGACTCGGGCGAGTCCGACCCGTGGACGCAGTTGCGCTCCACCGAGGTGGCCAGCGCTCTGCGGATGGTCCCCTGCTCCGCCTTGGCCGGATCTGTCGCGCCCATGAGCTTGCGCAGCCGCGGGATCGCCTCTTCGGCCTCCAGCACCATCGGCATGCAGGGACCCGAGGACATGAACGATGTGAGGCTGTCGAAGAAGGGCCGGCCCCGGTGCACGGCGTAGAACCCTTCGGCCTGAGCGCGCGTGAGATGGACCAGGCGGGCCGCGATGATTCTGAACCCATCCTTCTCGAAGTACCTGATGATCTCGCCCGCGACGCGCTGCTGCACGGCGTCGGGCTTGATGATGGTCAGGGTGCGCTGCAACATGTGATTAGTGTTTCCCCGTGAGAATCCGGGCGACCGTCTCGCCCAGCGTGGCCGGGCTGTCGGCCACCGTGATCCCGGCGGCGCGCAGCGCTTCGACCTTCTCGGCCGCGGTGCCGTGCCCCCCGGAGATGATTGCGCCGGCGTGGCCCATTCGCTTGCCGGGGGGCGCGGTGCGCCCGGCGATGAAGGCGGCCACCGGCTTCCTGACCTGTGATTTGATGAACGCGGCCGCCTCCTCTTCGGCGGTCCCGCCGATCTCGCCGATCATGAGAATGGCCTCGGTCTGCGGATCGCCGGCGAACAGCGTCAGGGCATCGATGAAGGTCGTCCCGATGATCGGATCGCCACCGATGCCGATGCAGGTGCTCTGGCCGATCCCCAGCTGCGTGAGCTGATATACCCCTTCATAGGTGAGCGTCCCGCTGCGCGACACCACCCCGACCGCACCCTTCTTGTGGATGCGGCCCGGCATGATCCCCACCTTGGCCCGCTCCGGCGAGATGACGCCGGGGCAGTTGGGCCCCACCAGACGCGTGGAGCGCCCGGCCAGGTAACGCTTCACCCGCACCATGTCGAGAGCCGGGATCCCCTCGCTGATGCAGATGGCCAGCTCCAGGCCGGCGTCGGCCGCCTCCATCACCGCGTCGGCGGCGAAAGCCGGCGGCACGAAGATGAGCGACACATTGACATGCTGATGCCTGACGGCTTCGGCCACCGTGTCGTAGACCGGGATTGCGTCCACCTTCTGGCCGCCCTTGCCCGGCGTGACTCCTGCCACGATCGGCGTGTTGTGGTAGGCCTTGCAGGCGCGGGCGTGGAAAGTCCCTTCCTTGCCGGTGAGCCCCTGCACCACGATGCGGCTCTTTTCGGTGACCAGGACCGCCATCAGCTCTTCCCCTTGCCCGATGCCAGCGCGACCACCTTGTCGGCCGCGTCGCGCATGCCGTCGGCCACCGTGAAGTTGAGCCCCGAGTTGCGCAGGATCGCGGCCCCCTCTTCTTTGTTGGTCCCCTCAAGCCGCACCACCACCGGCACCTTCACGCCGACCTGCCGGGAGGCATCCACGACCCCCTGCGCCACGACGTCGCAGCGCATGATGCCGCCGAAGATGTTGATCAGCACCGCCTGGACGTGCGTGTCCGACAGGATGATCCGGAAGGCATTGGTGACCTGCTCGGCGGTGGCGCCGCCCCCCACGTCCAGGAAGTTGGCCGGCTCGCCCCCCGCCAGCTTGATGATGTCCATCGTGGCCATCGCCAGGCCGGCGCCGTTGACCATGCAGCCGACGTTGCCGTTGAGCTTGATGTAGTTGAGGGAGAACTTGGAGGCTTCCACCTCCAGGGGCTCCTCCTCGGCGATGTCGCGCAGCTCGCGCAGATCGTGGTGCCGGTAGAGCGCGTTGTCGTCGAGGTTGAGCTTGGCGTCCAGGGCCAGGACGTCGCCGGCCTTCGTGGTGACCATCGGATTGATCTCGGCCAGCGAGGCGTCGCTGGCCGCGAAGGCCTCGTACAGCCCGGTCATGATCTTCGCGGCTTTGCCCGCCAGCGGCCCGGTCAGGCCCAGGCTGTGGGCGAGCTTGCGCGCCTGGAAGGGCGCAAAGCCTGTCACGGGATCGATCGATTCCCTCAGGATCAGCTCGGGCGTCTTCGCCGCGACTTCCTCGATGTCCATGCCGCCGGCGCTGCTGGCCATCATGATCGGCAGGCCCGACGATCGATCGACGACCAGCCCGAGGTACAGCTCGCGCTCCCGCTCGAGGGCCTCTTCGACCAGCACGCGCTGGACCACCTTGCCCTGCGGGCCGGTCTGCGGCGTCACCAGATGCATCCCCAGCATCGCGCGGGCGGTGGATTCCACCTGATCGAGCCCGTCGACCAGCTTGACGCCGCCTCCCTTGCCGCGGCCGCCAGCGTGAATCTGCGCCTTGATGACCACCTTGCCGCCAAGCCGGTGGGCGATCTCGCGTGCCTCGGCGGCGGTGTAGGCGACATCTCCGCGCGGCACCGCCACGCCGTGCTGCTTGAGGATCACCTTGGCCTGATACTCGTGGATCTTCATGGAAGGGCGCTCAGCCTCGCTCGATCGCGTGTGTTCAGATGCCGTGGGAGCGGCCATTATGGACATCGGCGCCGGGCCGGTCAACGGGAAGTGATAGATCGAACGTCAGAAGACGATGCTGTAGGCCACACCAGGATCGTGGTTGTTCACCAGCAGGAAGGTGAAGGTCTGGCGCGAAAAGGTGGCGTTGAAGGTGGAGTGCATGTGCACGCCGTCGAAGATAAGCAGCGAGCTGTAGCGGTCCGTGAAGGTGATGTTCATCCCGCCGATCACGCGCGCCTTGTCCTCGTAGGTGCCGTAGGCCACGCCGAGGTAGGGGGCGATGGGCCATTTGATCAGCGGCTTGAGATCCTTGCTGGCGGTGGCGTAGAACGACTGGCCGCTGGGCGTGCCGATCCGGTCAGAGCTGGTGCCGAAGATGAAGGCGGGCCGCTGCACGCCCTCCTCCACCGCGAGCCAGTTCAGGAGTGGGCTGACCTGGGCGGACAAGGGGTTGTACTCCAGACCGGCCGACAGCTCCGGCAGGAAGCGGTAGGCCAGCGTGACGCGCCACTTGGCGCGATCGATCTGATCCGAGATCAGCCGCGTCCCCGCGATCCAGCGGTGGTCCATGCTCTCGGCAGTCCCACGGACCGCCCGCCCTTCGCCGGGTCAAAGGGGTCAGGAAGGGACGAGTGAGGCGCCCTTCCTGCCGGATGCGCCCTTCCCGCCTGCTTCCTCCTCCTCGTGATGGTCGTGTCCTGCACCGTGGCCGTGCTCGTGAGCCTCCCCCGCCGGCTCAGCCGCGGCGGCCGCGTGCAGGTTGAGCGTCGTCTGGGGGGGCGCGGCGCTCCGGTCGGACAGCATCCAGTCAATCCGCTCCTCGAGCATATCCCGCGTCAGGGGCCCCTTGATCCGGAAGACCGCCCCGCCATCGCGATCCAGGATCGCGGTGGCCGGCAGCGCCTCTCCCAGCCCCATCTCCTGCATGTCGGGGATGGTGGCCCCCATCCAGACGGGAAAGCCGATCCCCGCCTCGTCCACGAACTTCCTGACCTGGTCGTTCCGCCCCTCTTCGTCAGCCGATGCGCCTACGACAACAACGCCGCGATCCCGGTAGCTCTCATGCGCCGACGCCAGGATCGGCATCTCCTCGCGGCACGGCTGGCACCAGGTTGCCCAGAAGTTCAGGATAACTATCCGGCCTCGATACTCGTCCAACGAGCGCGCCTGGCCTGACAGATCGGCCAGGTCGAGGGGGGCCGCACCGAGCGGGGAGACAGCGGCCAGCATGGCCAGGAACCCGACTACAGAAACCGGGGTCCTTTTAGTAAGAATGGACGTTGTACTCCCATAGTGGGATATCGGCGGATAGGCATTATAGGCAACTTTGGGCTATCGGGTCCGTACGGATCGGCTAGAATGTGGCATTCCGGCGCCGGGGAATTGCCTCCAGTGGGGTCCTTCGTGTTCAAACCTGTCACCATATGTGCGTCACTGCTCTGCCTGTGCGCGTGCGCAGGGGCGCCGCAGACGGGTACGGGCCTCATCGCGCGCGCCGATGCCTCCCAGACTCCCGCCGCGCTCCAGCGCGGGGTCTTCGAGCGGGACCTGCTCCTCAACGGCGAGCTGCAAGCGGTCCGCTCGATCGCCATCAAGTCCCCCCAGACGCAGCTGTTCCAGATGCGCATCCAGTTCATGGCCGAGGAGGGCACGATCGTCAAGCCGCGCGAGCCGCTGCTTTCCTTCGACAGCTCGGCGCTGGCCGCCCAGGCTGTGGACCTGGAAAACCAGATCCTCGACGCCGAGACACAGATCGTCGCCAAGCGCAGCGAGCTGGCCAGCGCGCTCAAGGATCTCGAAATCGAGATGGCCCAGAAGCGCTACGACTACGACCGCACGAAGCTGGAGGCTTCGGTGGACCCCGAAGTCCTCTCGCGCAAGGACCACGGCGAGCGCCTGCTGGCCCTGAGCAAGGCGGAGCGCGAGGTGGAGGAAATCCAGGAGCGCGAGACGCTGACGCGCGACCGCGGCCAGGCCGAGCTGGACGTCCTGATGATCAACCGGGACAAACTCCAGGCTGATCTGCGCTCGGCCCGCAACGGCCTGGAGCTGCTGACGATCATGGCCCCCGCCGAGGGGCTCGTGGTCTACGAGAAGCGCGAGCAGAGCACGCTGCGCTACCAGGAGGGCGACTCGGTCTGGCCCGGACAGGACGTCATCAAGCTGCCTGATCTTGCGGCGATGCAGGTGCTCTTCCACGTCAGCGAGGTGGACGCGCCCAACCTGCGTGTCGGCATGCCTGTGGCGATCACCCTCGATTCATTCCCCGGCCGCTCTCTGACGGGAGAGATCAAGATGATCCCCTCGATGGCCGTCAAGCGGGCCGACGAGTCCAAGATCAACATCTTCAAGGTGGTGGCCTCCCTCTCCGAGACCTGGGTCGGTGAGATGAAGCCCGGCATGTCGGTCCAGGGCCGCGTCGTGCTGGAGCATCTCGACGGCGCGGCGCTGGTGGCGCGCAATGCCGTGGAGGCCGAGGGCGCCACGCTGCGCCTCAAGCCGCGCCGCGGTCAGCCTGCCGACGCCTCCCGCCAGTTCACGGCGCTGTCGCGCAACGCCACGCACTACCTGATCTCAGAAGACGAATACGCCCGGCTGACGGGCGATCAGCCCCGCACCGCTTCCAAATCCCCGGCCGGAAAGGTGGGCTCATGAATGCACGCATGAAACTGGTGGTGGGGGTCGTCGGCCTGCTGGCCGTCGCGGTCGCAGCCTGGGCGATGACCCAGCGCGGCGACGAGGGCGCCTCCACGGCGACGGTGCAGCGCGGCGAGTTCCGCGCCACGGTCGAGGCGACCGGGTCGCTGGAGGCCGAAGTGGCTTTCGAGATCGGCCCTCCCTCGGTGCAGGATTTCTGGCAGTACAACCTCTCCTGGATGATTCCGGAGGGCAGCCGCGTGAAAGCGGGCGAGGTGCTGGCCCGCTTCGACGGCACGGAGCTCGAAAACCGGATGCGGGTGCACCGGGCCGCCCTGGAGACCGCGCTTCAGGAGAAGGAAAAAGAAGAGCGCAACCTCGAAGTGCAGCTGCGCCAGATGCGCCTCGACCTGGTCAAGGCCGAGGGGGATCTCAAGGAGCTGGATGTGGAAGGAGGCGTGCCCGAAGGGCTGCTTTCCTCCATCGAGGTGAATCAGCTCAAGCTGCGCCGCGAGCTGGCGCAGCGGAAGGTGGACTTCCTGCGCGAGAAGATCGAGTTCCAGAAGGCGCTGGTGCAGTCCAAGCTGGATCTGCTCGACGTCAAGCGGAAGTTCGCGGAGGGGAAGATCTCCTACACCGAGGACAGCCTGCGCAAGTTCAACGTGCGCGCGCCGGTCGATGGACTGGTGGTCTACATCCCCAAGCGCAACGGGGATCGATGGGAAGTGGGCGAAGGGATCTGGATGCTGGCCAAGATCATGAAAGTCGCCGATCTCTCCACGCTGCGCGTGGAGGCCAGCGTGCTGGAGGTGGACGCAGCGCGCCTGTCGGTCGGGCAGGCAGCCGAGATCCGGCTGGACGCGATGCCGGGCGTGTCGCTGCATTCCAGCGTGGCCGAGATCGGCCGGATGGTGCACGAGCGGTCTCTTCAAGATCCCAGCAAGGTCTTCGACGCCATCCTGCCGCTGCAGGCAGCCGACTTGGAGTCGCTCAGGCCCGGCATGGGGGCGAAGGTGTCGATCGAGACCTCGCGCATCCCCGACTCGCTGACGGTGCCCCTCGGGGCCGTCCGGGCCACGGGTGAGGAGGCGTTCGTCGAGGTGGTGTCGGACGGTTCTGTCGAGCGGCGCGCGGTGAAGCTTGGCGAGCGCAACACGGAGCGGGTCGTCGTCCAGGAGGGTCTGGCCGAGGGCGATGTCGTCCTGCTGCCTGGCGCCGGAGCGCCCGGCGCGTCATGAGGCAGATGGCTTACCCGGCGCCGCGGGCGCTCCTGGCCGCGGCGCTCCTCTGCACGGCGGCCTGCGGCGTCGGCAGCAGCGACCGGCGCGTCTCGTTCACCGTGACGCGCGCCGACGTGCGTTTCACCGTGCCCGCACTGGGCTACCTGGAATCGACCAAGGCCTCCCCCATCGCCGTGCCCCAGGTTCCCACCGGGGCGCTCAAAGTGAAGGAACTGGCGCCGGAGGGGAGCATCGTCCAGCCGGGCGACATCGTACTGGTGTTCGACAGCACGCAGCTCGATATCGATCTGCAGAACCACAATGCGTCGTTCCGCTCGGCCGATCGCCGCATCGATCGCACCCAACTCCAGTCCCAGATCGAGACCGGCTCCATCGACGTCATGAAGGAAGTCGCCGAGCTGGAGCGCGACAACGTCGATGCGTTCAAGATCGTGGACGAGAGCATCTACAGCCGCCTGGAGATCCTGCGCGAAGAGGTGCGCAAGGACGAAGCCTCCGAGACCATCCTGTTCGCCGACGCCAGCATCCTGCTGCGCGGGCAGTATTACGACATCGAAAAGCGCATCCTCGGCGTGGAGCGCGGGCAGGTGGGCGGCAACATCCAGCGGGTGGAGACCAGCCTGGCCAACCTGGTCCTCAAGGCCCCCATTGGGGGCCTGATCCTCTACAAGAAGAACTGGCGGGGCGGCACCGTGGCCGTGGGAGACTCGCTCTGGCCGGGCAATGTCGTGCTGTCGATCGTCGATCCCGAGAGCCTGGCGCTGACCGCCTACGTGCTCGAAAAGGACGCCGCCGGCGTGCGGCCGGGGGCGCAGGTCGAGGTGCTGGTGGATGCCCGTCCGGGGCGCGGCTTCGCGGGAACCGTGCGCACCATCGCCGAGGTCTCCTCGCCGATCGAGCGCAACTCTCCGGTGAAATACTCGGAAGTCAAGGTGGACCTGATCGACGCTCCGGCCGAGCTGCTCAAGCCCGGCATGAAGGCGGAGGCCCGCATCCGCTCCGCCGAGGTCACCCAGGCGATTGTGGTGCCGCGATCAGCCATCAAGGGGCCCGCCGACGCACCCTGGGTGCTGGTTTCATCCTCCGGGAAAGCCGAGCAGCGCCGGGTGACGCTGGGCCCCGGGGACCACGTGCAGGTGGCGATCATGGAAGGCCTCTCCGAGGGAGACAGCCTCATCATGGAGGCCGCACCTTCGGAAGCCCCGGCCGAGCAACCGGCCGCCCCGTCTGCGGGACGCAAGCCACCCGCGGTGGCCGCGGGCGCCTCCTCAATCTGAAACGATGCCCTGACGATGCGCGAGTTCCTGGAGCATCTGTCGGCGGCTGTCTCCGCCCTGGGCCGCCACAAGCTGCGCACGCTCCTGACGATGCTGGGGATCATCTTCGGTGTGGGCGCCGTGATCTCGATGCTGTCGATCGGCGCCGGCGCGCAGGCCGAAGCGCTCAAGTCGATCGACGCGATGGGCCTGCGCAACGTCATCATCCGGGAAAAGCCGGTCGAGCAGCGCGACCAGTACACCATCCGCGAGCGCAGCCTGGGGCTGTCGCTGCGTGACATGGACGGGCTGACCGCCGTGATGAAGGACGTCGTGGCGCACAGCCCGCGCAAGCGGGTGCGCGTGGACAGGACGCTGTCGGCTACGGGGCGCAGCGACGGCCAGGTGCTCGGCGTGGGGCGCGCCTACTTCGGCCTGATGAACCTGCGCCTGGAGCGCGGCGCGCTGTTCGACGCCGAAGAGGAGGCCACCTTCCAGCGCGTGTGCGTGCTGGGCTACCGGGCCGCCCAGGATCTCTTCCCCTTCGTGGATCCCGTGGGCAGGCCGGTGAAGATCAACGATGTCTGGTTCACGGTGGTGGGCACGCTGGCCCCGCGCAACCTGGGTAAGGGGTCGTTCCAGGGGGTCGAGGTGGAAAGCGGCGACAACAGCCTGTTCATCCCGATCACCGCCGCCCTCAAGATGTTCGACCGCGCCCCGCTTTCGTCGGAGCTGGACGAGATTGTGCTGCAGGCGGCCCCCGATGCGTCGGTGGAGGCGGCCAGCGTCATGGCGTCGGGCCTGCTGCGCCAGATGCACAGCGGGCAGTCCGACTTCACCGTGGTGGTCCCCGAAGAGCTGCTGGCCCAGAGCCAGCGCACCCGGCGCCTGTTCAACATCGTGATGGGGGGGATCGCGGGGATCTCTCTTCTGGTGGGCGGCATCGGGATCATGAACATCATGCTGGCCTCGGTGCTGGAGCGCACACGCGAGATCGGCGTCCGCCGCGCCCTGGGCGCGACCCGGCGCGACATCCTGTCGCAGTTCCTCACCGAGTCGGTCCTGATCTCGCTGCTGGGCGGATTCACCGGCGTGGCCCTGGGCTTCGCCATCGCCTGGGGTGTGGCGTTCTTCTCCGACTGGCGCACCGTGGTGACGCCCCTGTCGATCGGCCTGTCGTTCGGCTTCTCGGTGGCCGTCGGTCTGCTCTTTGGCACCTACCCCGCGATGAACGCCTCCCAGCTGGATCCGATCGAAGCCCTGCGGTACGAGTAGGACCGCGCCCGCTACCGCCCCTGGGCCACCAGCGCCAGGTTCTCGCGGCGACGGGCGAGCGCTTCGGCGAGCAGCGGCATCAGCGCCGCGCCGATGCCGGCGGCCAGCGCCGCCCAGAGGGCCGCGAGCAGGAAGGCCAGCATGGGGCTGCCGGCCAGGCCGCTTCCCAGCCAGCTCACCAGCCACGACACCGAAACCGTAATCAGGAAAGTGATCACACCAATGAACCCGGCCAGCGGATGGGCGTTGCCTGCCCCTCCAATGCTGGACAGATCGGATGACCTGGGGAATAACATCGAGAGGAGTATCCCCAGCGGGATAATCAGGAAGAAGCTCGCGCATCCCGATGCCAGCGCCGCCAGCCAGAGCCAGATGGAGCTGCCCGGGATGATCAGCCAGGCGGCGGCCAGTCCCGGCAGAGCCGACGCGGCCAGCAGGAGTGCGGCGGCGAGGGCGCGCGATGCGACCAGCTGGACATCGGACAGCGGCGACAGGAACTGGAGCGTCAACCCGGCGCGGTCGCTTGCGAACTGATTGAACACCAGCGGCTGGATGGAGAGCATCGACATCACGAGAGCCACCAGGACGAAGACCTCTCCCTGCACCGCAAGACTCGAGATAAAAGGAACCTCCTCGGCCTGCATCCTTCCCAGGGCCACGGCCATCACAACGACGAACGGCGCCGTCATCAACAGCGCCAGCTTGCCCCGCACCGTCCTGAGAAACCCCCGGAACTGGGCCAGCGCCACCGCCGCCACCGGCCCCTGAAGCCCCGGCAGGACCAGCGGCAGGCGGTCCGCCCGCCCCGTCTTCTTGCGGCGCCCCTGGACCGCGGGGGTCCGCAGCACCCGGGAATGAATCCTTGCGGAGATTGAAAAGAGCAGTGCGGCCTCCGCCAGCAATCCGGCGGCGCAGGCCAGCCCCGCAGCGGGCCGTCCCTCCAGCGAGCGGCGCACGGCGCGCCCGTACAGCTCCGACGGGATCACCAGGCTGGCCACGGGGAGCCTGGCATCGAACTGTTCGATATCTGGCATGGGTGTCACATCCCGCGTCCGGCGCTCCTCCTGATGACGCCGGCGTTCCTCCGGTCCGATCATGAAGGTGGGCACGAATCCCACGAAGATGACCCCGAGCATGAACACCAGGATGAAAGCCTCTCCCCTGCGGCGGTCGCGCAGAAGCCACTGCACCAGCGCGGAGCCCAGCGCTCCGATACAGGCGATGCAGGCCAGCATCCCCAGACCAGCCACCAGCGCCACGATCGCGGCGCCGAAGCTGCCCGCTGAAAAAAAGCCGGCAGGAATCATCAGCAGCGACAGCGGCACGAACGCCATCCAGGGATCGAACAGGCCCGCCACCACGTCCACCAGATGCAGCACTCCCCTCGGAATCGGCAGCAGGAGCATCCGCGTCGTGAAGGCCCCGCTTGCCTGCATGGAGCGGCCGACCGGTACCACGATCAGGGGAATGATCACCGCGATCAGCACGATGCGCGCGGGCAGCAGGAGGAGCAGAAGATTGATGCGACCTTCTGCCGCCAGGCGCGCCCCTGCGAAGGCCAGGCTGCCGATGACGCCCGCCATGCCCAGGAATAGGACGTAGATCACCACGGGAGCCACCACTGACATGATGCGCGAGAGGCGCTCGAGCCGGTCGCGGTGCGACTTGAGCCGCATCGTGTTGCTCAGGATGCGCCACCGCAGCCAGATGGAGGCGCGCAGCGCGCGGGTCACGTGGCCAGCCAGTCCAGCCTGGAGAGGGCGGCCTGCTCTTCGCCCACCAGCTTGAGGAAGAGCTGCTCCAGGGTGGCGCCCGCGGCCCCCGAGCGCAGCTCGGCGAGGCTTCCCTGCGCCACCATCCGGCCCTTGTGGATGACCCCCACCTGGTCGCAGAGCCGCTCGATGATCTCCAGGATGTGCGACGTGACGAAGATGGTGCCCCCCGAGCGCACGAAGTGGGACATGAGGTCCTTGATCTGCCGCGAGGCCACCGCGTCGATCCCCTCGAACGGCTCGTCCAGGAAGAGCAGGCGCGGCGCGGGCAGCAGGGCAGCCGCGAGCGCCAGCTTCTTGCGCATGCCGTGAGAGTAGTCGGCCACCTGCGCCGAGGCGGCGTCCTGCAGCGTCATGAGAGAAAGCAGGTCATCGCTGCGCTTCATCAGGGTGGCGCGGTCCAGGCCGTGCACCTGCCCGACGAACGACAGCGTCTCGGCGCCGGTGAGCCGATCGAACAGCGCCAGATCTTCCGGGACCACGCCCACCCTGCGCTTGATGGCCACCGCGTCGCGGCGCGGATCCATCCCCAGGATCTCGATGTCGCCTGCCGTGGGGATGAGCAGCCCCGTCAGGCACTTGATCGTGGTGGACTTGCCGGCGCCGTTGGGGCCCAGAAAACCGTAGAAGCTGCCCGCGGGAACCAGGAGGTCGATGCCATCCACCGCGACGAAGTCGCCAAACTGCCGCCGCAGGCCGCGCGTGCGCAGGGCGGGCGACGAGGTCACCGGGCCTGCCCTCTTTCACAGGCTGCCCGCATCGCCGCCACCGAGGAGCAGGTCGACACCACGTAGGGCACCAGGACCGTAAGCCCCATGCGCCAGAGGCGGGAGGAGTCCACGTCGCCTTCGAGAAGGGCCGTGCCATGGTTGATGGCGATCAGGAGCGCTCCGACGACGATGGCGTACTTGAGGGCGCGGGCGGCGACATCAGGACTTGCAGCCATGCCCATCCAGGATCTCACGGGCGCACCTCCACGGCGCGGCAGGATAGCAGACGCCGCCCCGGGGAACGCTCCGCCGCTGGTATGATGTGGCGCGCATGGACCCCGTCACCCACACGCTGCTGGGCGTCACGGCCGGATATGCCCTGTTCCGGAAGAAGGCGGGACCTGGCGCGATCCCCATCATGGTCCTTGCCTCCAACCTGCCCGATCTGGACGGAGCCGTGCACCTGAGCGGGCAGCTGGATGCAGTCCTGATGCGCCGCACATTCGGCCACTCACTGCTGCTTGTGCCTCTCTGGGCCGCCGCGCTGGCCTGGATCTGCGGCCTGAAGTGGCGGGACCTGACGTTTGGCCGGCTCTTCGGCATGTGCCTCACGGGCGCGGGACTGCACATCTTCTTTGACCTCATCAACTCGTTCGGCGTCGTGATGTTCTGGCCCCTGAGCAACTGGCGCCCCGAGCTGGCTATCGTCTTCATCGTGGATTTCATGCTGATGGCGATCCTGCTGGCGCCGCTGGCCGCCGCCTGGGTGCGCGCGTCCCTCAGGCCGAAGCTGATCTCCATGGCGCGATGGTCGCTGGCCCTGGTGGGGGCCTACCTGCTCTGCTGTGGTACGGGCCGGGCGCTGGCGCAGCGCAGCCTGTCCCAGGTCGCCTCGACCTACTCCCCGCCGCCTGCATTCTCGTATGTGTTTCCCGAGCCGCTGGGCCCGCACCGCTGGCGCGGTGTGCTGCGCGAGAAGGGATCCTGGAGCGTCTATCTCGCCAACTCCATCACGGGCCGCGCCGGGCTGGCCGACATCATCCTGACCAGCGATGGCGACCCGCGCGTGGAGGCGGCCCGCCGCACCGAAAAGGGCCGGCGGCTCGAGCGCTTCTTCAAGGCCCCCGTCTGGCAGGTGGAGCCCGATGGCAGCGTGAAGGCCTGGGACCTGCGCTTCATGACGCTGATCGCCCGGCGCGAGCCGGTCTTTGTCTTCGAGTTCCCCACCGCGCAGGCAGGACGAGCCAGCGCCCGTCAGGGAAGCTGAGCGGTCAATCTCCTCTGCTCAACGGAGGGTCCCGAGCCAGCCGTCGATCACTGCTTCGAGATCTTCAAGCCGCCTGAGCTCCAGCGTCAGATCGCTTTCGAGCACGAGTCGGTTGTTCGTGAGGCGCGCGAGGCGATCTTCACCCATCTTGACGCGCGCTTCGACCGCGGCGAGGGCCCCTTTGACCCCTTCCGGTGACTGGCCGGCGGCGCCCAGCTCGGCCTCCATCGCTTCGAGCTGAGTCTTCACAAGCTGAATCGCCTCGCCGGCGTCCTCCTCCTCGCGCCGCGTGCGGACGATCTCGGCTTCCATCCGATCGATCTTGCGATAGCGCAATCCGAGTATCCCCACCGCCAGCTCGACCTTGGCGTTCTCGTTGTCGCTCGCGCGCAGGCTCAGGTCCTTTTCGATGAGCGTTGCGCAGCGCTCCAGCGTGATGGTGAGCCGCTGGATCGCCGCGGTCATGTCGGGAGCCGGCGCGGTCTGCGGCAGGCCGATCCCTGTGGCGGCGCCCATCACCACCGCCCCCATGATGATTCGACGCACGAGTCGCATTGTCTTGTCCTCCAGGATGTGGTCAGTGAGTCTGGCGGCCCTTTCCGGCCCAGTAGATGAGCCCGAGAATGCCGGCCACCAGCGCGAGGGAGACCACCTCTCCTTCGAGCCCGCCGAGCCGCGGCGGGGTGGACTTCGCCACCACGCCGGAGGCGACCAGGCCGGCCACCAGAATGCCGGCCAGCCCCTCGCCCGCCACAACCCCGGATGCCGCCAGGACGCCGGTATCGGTCTCGCCGGCCGGCCGCGCGGCGCCGCGCGTCACCAGCGCGCTCACGCAGCCTCCCAGGTAGATCGGCATCATCGAGGCCAGCGGCAGATAGACGCCTATGGCGAAGGCCAGCCCCGACACGCCGCACAGCATCGCGGCGATGGAGATCCCCCCTCCCGACAGCACCAGCCCCCACGGCAGCTCGCCGGCCAGCACCCCCTCGATGATCGTCTTCATGAGAGTCGCCTGCGGCGCGGGCACCTCTCTCGACCCGAATGTGTAGGCGCTGCCCAGCAGCAGCACCGTGCCGGCGACCGCCCAGCAGGCAAACGATGCCCCGATGAGCTGGCCGAGCTGCTGGCGGGCCGGCGTGGCCCCCACCAGGTAGCCGGTCTTGAGATCCTGCGCGATGTCTCCCGCCTTGGAGGCGGCCACCGCCACGATCGTCCCGACCGTCAGCACCGCGGCACGGGCCGAGGCGTCGGTCCATCCGGCCGCCGCGAAGATGCCGGCCACACCCAGCAGCGTGACCAGGGTGATCCCGGAAGTCGGCTGCGAGGTGACCCCCACGATGCCGACGATCCGCGCGGCCACGGCGACGAACAGCAGGCCGAACAGCGCCACCCCGGCGCCGCAGATCACACGCGGCACCAGGCTCATGCCGCCGGCCAGCACTCCCGGGATCAGCGCGGAGGCGGCGATCACGAAGATCACCGACCCCGCGATGAAGATCGGAGGAAGGTCGCGGTCAGTGCGCTGCGGGTCCGCCGCGCCGGCCCCGGCGCCACCTGTCCCGCGCAGCCCCTTGATCACGGCTCCCACCGCCCCCGCCATCGTAGGCAGGTTCTTGAGCACCGTCAGGATCCCAGCGACGGCCACCGCTCCGGCGCCGATGTAGCGCACGTAACGCGCCCAGATCTGGCCCGACGTCATGTCGTGGATCAGCAGCGTCCTCTCCGGAAAGAGCGGCGCGGTCATCGATCCCCCGAGCCAGGCGATGAGCGGGATGAGCGCCAGCGACGAGACGATCGATCCCGCCACCAGCACGGCCGACTGCCTGTATCCCAGGATGAACCCTACTGCGAGTAACGCGGGCGCCACTTCCAGCGCCAGCTCGGCCCTGGGCGGCTCCGGCAGGGCCAGAGAGATCTCGTTGGGGGCCAGCGCCGCCAGGGCGATCAGCAGCTTGACTCCGGCGCCTGCGGCGATGCCGTAGAAGATGAACCGGCCGGCGCCCGCCCCCTCCCCCGCCGTCGCGCGCAGCACCTCGGCGCATGCCCGTCCCTCGGGATAGGGCAGCTCTTCGTGGGCCTGGACGATCAGCAGGCGGCGGAGCGGGATCATCGCCGCCAGGCCGAGCACCCCGCCCAGGAAACAGAGCGCCACCACGTGCCAGTAGGGCGGCGCCATGCCCCACAGGAACAGCGCCGGGATGGTGAAGATGGTCCCGGAGGCCAGCGACGTGGAGGCCGAGCCGATCGTCTGGGAGAGGTTGGCTTCCAGAATGGTGGGCCGGGCCCGCACCAGCCTGAAGAGAGCCACGGTCATGACGGCAGCGGGGATGGAGGCCGAGACGGTCAGCCCGACCCGCAGACCCAGATAGGCATTCGCCGAGCCGAAGACGATGCCCAGCACCACGCCGGCCACCACGGCGCGCAGGGTGAACTCGGCCATCTCGGAGCGCTGACTGGTCATCCGGCCCTCCCGGGATCAGACGGGCCGGTCACTCTAGCATGGAAGGCCGAAAGGACGGGACCGGACGTGGACGGAACCTTCGGGCAGGTTGTCCCGTCCGGCCTGCCGTTCGGCATGACCGCGGTGGCGCTCTATTTCTCCTCGGATGTGCAGGTCCAGATCGTGGGATGTGCAGGTCCAGATCGTGGGATGTGCAGGTCCACTTCGTGGCCGACAGCGATGGAGACGGCTCACCCGACTTCGCCGATTGCGCTCCGGCGGATCCTGGCTCCTTCGCGGAGCCGAAGGATCCCGACATGACCGTCATGGGTGGCGCCATAGCCAACGTATCCTGGACATCACAGATTCCGACATCGGGCGCCGCGACGGTGCACGACGTGCTGCGCGGAGATCCGGCGGCGCTGCCGGTCGGAGGCAGCGAGACCTGCCTGGCGGCAGGGACCACGGCCAGCGCCACTCAAGATGCTCTGATGCCGGCTCCTGGCAGCGCCTTCTTCTACCTGTCGCGGGGACACAACGCCTGCGAGACCCCCGGGTACGGCTTCGAGAGCAACGGCACTGCGAGGGTCAGCTCGGCCTGCCCGTAGTCAGGCACTGGCGCCGCGGCTGATCAGGAGATCGATCATCTTCTGATCGGCCGCGGCCCGCGCCATCGACAGCGGGCTGCGCCCCTGGGCGTCCTTCGCTTCGAGATCGGCGCCGTGATCGAGCAGCAGCTGCGCGAGCTCGTGCTGGCCCGTGAAGGCCGCGTCCAGCAGCGGTGTGAACCCTGCCTCCTGACGCGCATTCACGTCGCCTCCTGCCTCGATGAGCCGCTTGACGATCGGCAGGCTGCGCGCGGCTGCCGCCGCGTGCAGGGCGCGCACTTTCATGGCGTTGCGGGCGGCGAGATTTGGATCCGCACCGCGCGCCAGCAGAATCGCGACCGCTCCTTCATGACCGAAAAACGCCGCGAGGCCGAGGGGGTAGAACCCGTCGCTCGAGTAGGCGTTCGCCAGCTCCGGCTGGCCGGCAAGCAGCGCCTCGATCCGGTCCGACCGCCCGAACGCCGCCGCTTCGAAGATGTCCAGCGGCTGCATCGCTTCCTTTCTGGCCAGCAGCAGATCGGCGGCCTCCTTTTTTCGATGATAGAGCGCCACCAGCGACGCCGACACACCCTGTCCGTCGCGCCCCAGAGCGAGCGCTGGAGTCGCTTCGAGCATCGAGCTCAGCTCGGCCTGATCTCCAGCCTTGACCGCGGTGAAGAACTGATCCTGTGTCATGAAGAACCCTCCTTTTGTTCGAGGATACGGGCCGGCTCCTCCTGTCCCATCGCGCGAGCCACATCGAGCGCCGTCTCGCCGGCGTGATCCCGGACAGATGCGTCGGCTCCCTTTGCAAGAAGACTACGAATGACGTCACAGAAACCTGCCGCTACGGCGTAGTGCAGGGGCGTCCAGCCGGTGCGCGGCATTCCGGCGCCGCCACGCCGGCTGCTGACATCCGCCCCATGGGTGATGAGAAGCAAGGCCGTCTCACGCCGGCGGCCGAAGAGGGCCGCATGGAGCGGCGTCACACCCAGGGGATGACGCGAGACGCGGCTGCCATCGGCGCCACGCGCCAGCAGCAGCCGCAGCGCCTCCGCCTGCCCGAAATGCGCCGCCAGAGCCACGGGAGTAAACCCCTCCGGCGAGAACTCGTCGAGGCGTCCGGGCTTCTCATCCAGGAGGACGGAAACACGCGCCGTGTCGCCGATGGCGGCCGCCTCGTGCAGATCCACCGGCGCCCCGGAGGCCCGCAGCAGCGCAACCACCTCGGAGCGGCCGCAGGCCGCGGCCACGATGAGTGGCGTGTTCCCCATGAGATCTCGTCCTTGCCGCAGCCCGGGGTCCTCCAGCAGGAGCTCCTTCACCCGCTGCGCGTCCCCCTGGCGGGCCGCCTGCAGGATCTCGACGACTGCCCGCGCAAAGGACGCATCGTGGGAGGGCCGCTTCACCTCCAGCTGGTGCGCGAGGCCCGCCAGCAGCACCTCCCGCGCGCGCGCCCGCGCATCGTGGAGCCGCTTCTTGATGGTGCCCGCCGGAACTCCCAGGAACTCGCCGATCTCGGCCACCGAATGGCCGCTCATGTGATGCAGCACCAGCACGCTGCGCTGGCGCTCCGGCAGCGTGGCCAGGGCCTCCATCAGGCGATCCCTCATCTGATGGCCCTCCGCGATGTCGGCTGGAGAGGGCCCCTCGAACGGCTCGTCGCCGATCGCCTCCAGCGAGCTCGTGGGCGGATCGTGCCTCCGCGTCCGGCGGTCGCAGTGCTTGAAGACGATCCGGCGCAGCCAACCGGGAAATGCCACCGGCTCGCGAAGTGAGCCGATGTGCCGCCAGGCATCCAGAAACGCTTCCTGCGCGGCATCCTCGGCAAGCTGGAAGTCCCCCAGAATCGAATAGCCATACCCCACCGCCATGTCCTGAAAGGCCACGACCAGTCGCGCGAAGGCGTCATCGTTTCCCCGCTGCACCTGGACGACGAGATCGGCGTGCGCGGGAGCGCTGCGACGATCGGTCATCCTGGCCGCTCCACCACAAGGACCCACATGGCGGGGCTGAGGTTACCCGAGAAGGGACTTCAGGCAAAGGGCCGGGACGTCCCCTCTACCCGAGAAGAACGTCCCGGCGGCTTCGGGCAGGTTTCAGGCCACGGCCCGAGGCGCTCCAGTCCGCAGTAGTAAGACACCTCGGCGACACGGAAGGCGTGCCAGGAGCCGAACGGATCGAGTAGATCCCGTCGCGCGCCACGAGCAGATCCATGACCGCCGGGTGTGGCACCACACCGCGCAGCCGAACGGGTCCTGCACGATCCGGTCGACGTAATCGGACGCCAGCCCGTCGGCGGTGGTGGTGTAGCTGCACAGCGGCAGCCGCTCGGCGCGCGCCGGAGTCCACAGTGAGAGCAGGATGAGCACCGGAGTGAGCCGGCCGCGCCGCGCCCGTTCATGGCTTTCTTATACGTGAGGGCGGGCCGGCAGAGTGATGGCGCACCCCGGGGGGACTGAACCTCGAACTGTTTTCCTTCCTGCTGTAAAGGAAGGGGAGGCGGGCCATGTGGCGCGCCCGGAGGGATTTGAACCCCCGACCTGCGGATTCGAAGGGGTACTTCATTCCAGCGGAGCGAGCGATGTGGGCGGCCTCGGACGGAAGCTGGGCTGTGATCGGGGAAGCTGCAGGGCAGGCGGACCCGATCACGCGCGCGGGGATGGCCGCCCTGCCGTGCTGCATCGAGCTGTTCCGGACGGCGCTGCGGGCGGGGATCCCCGCACCGGCTTATTCGTAGTCCTCGTTGACGGCTCGCAGGAAAGCCACCAGCGCCGCGGCGTCAGCGTCGTTCAGGAAGATGCCGCGCAGCTCCGGCGCCCCGTTGCGGGCCAGGTTCAGCCGCGCCAGGTTCGCGAAGGTGCGGTAGAGCGCCACCACATCACCGAGGCTGTCTGCGTTGCCATTATGCAGATAGGGTGCAGAGTGGCTCAGATCGCGCAGCCCAGGCGTCTTGAACAGGGCGATGGTCTGAGGGAGCACGACGAACGGGTCGCACGGCTGTCCCATTCCGCACAGCGCTTCGCGCAGGGCTGTCTGCGGCAACGGTATGTCAGGATTGGCGAACACGTTCCAGACACCCAGATCGGCATGATTCGGGTCCGCGTCCACTGCGGCGCGGAACCGGCCTGTCGCATCCGGATGCAGCGGCGAAGGCGGCAGCGACCGGCCAGGGCGTGTGATCCGCTCGGCCAGGCCGGGAACCCGAAGCCGCGCGAATGCTCCCGCGCCGTGCTGTGCGTCGTACTCAGCCTGCGTGACTCCCGTGTTGTGGAACCGGAAGTCCGTGAGGTTGGGCATCGGGTGGCAGGTGGCGCAATTGCCGATGCCGGCCAGAGGTGGCAGCCCTCCCGGAGGAGGCGGTCCTCCCGGAGGAGGCGGCACGCGGAGGAAGATTTTGAGGCCTTCCAGCTCGTCGGTCCCGAAGACGAATGTCTGCGCATGGGTCACGAACACGGAGTCGGCATCGGTCACGAACTCAGGCGCGGACAGCGCCTCCAAAGCCTGGAGCAGCCTCTGGCTGAATTCCGCGTCCGTCTCGCCATGGTCCGGCGTCATCGGCAGCTGGTTCTTTTCCAGAAAGAAATCAAATGGCGAGGCGGCCCGCGCCGGATCCTCGTCGGCGCCAAACCTGAGGCCTTCCAGATAGACCGCGATCAGGTGCCCGATCGCCGCCATGACCCGGGCATTGGTGGCGACTCGCACGTTGAAGCGCAGCTCCGGCGGCAGGCGCAGCTCGTCGGGGATTGAGTCGGCCGTCCCGGCGAAGATCTTGGCGTAGGAGCCCCCGAACTCCTGTCCCAGGTCTCCCTGTCCGTCGTCCTTGCGGATCACCGTGGCGATGTGATTGATGGCCTTCTTCTGCTCAGTCGGCAGCCAGCCGTAGTTGCGGCCGGTCAGAGTGGCGATGACCAGATCTTCCAGCGTCGAAAACTCCCCGTCGAAGTGCACCAGGAAAGCCCGTCGCGGGACCGAGGCGCCCACCAGCGGCGGTGAGTTGCGTGGCGTGTGGGACAACCCATCGCCGCGATCCGGGATCGGGCTGCGCCGCGCAAAGTCGTTGTAGGTGCGCATGCCGCCCGCCGGGTCGGCGAACTGCTCGTCCACGAGGTGGCAGGCACGGCAGTTCATCGACTGGCCGGCGAAGGGACCCGGCAGATTGCCGCCCGTCGATTCGGTTTCGTCCAGCGCCGGGTCGCCCTGCGTCAGGGCCGCATTGACGTTGCCTCCCGAGTGGGCGAAAAAGAACTGCGCGAACCGGGTCTCCAGAAAGAGCCGCTCCCCCAGGGCCAGCTCGGCCTCGGAGGGCGGGGCGAGTAGACGCTGCGAGTCGCCTGGCCGGTCATCCTTCGGAGCGAACGCGGCGCCGCACGAAGCGATCGCCAGCCCCAGCACACCAAGACGAAGCAATCCCCTGAGCCCCGAGGGGCTCATCTCTGTGCTCCTGGCTATCATGAAGTCTCCGGACAGGTTGGATTTGGGTGGCTCCGAAAAACTACGGCCATAGGCCGTCTTGGCAAGACCGAAAACATGCTGATTATGGGCCGCCGCGATGTATCCGAACGGTCGTATTGGCCTGCAGCGAGGCCGGGATGGCCAGCAGCGCCGGTCCCAGCGCCCCGGCGGCGACGCATGTCCAGACCAGCCATGCGGGGCGGATGACCTTGAAGGCCATCACGATTACGGCCAGCGCCCGTTGCAACGGACAGCGCCGACACCCCGCTGACCGCCGTCTTGAACCAGAACGCCCCGGGACCCCAGCCTCGATCTCGTTCAGGTGTGTGAGAACCGGTCGGTCCGATTCGGGATTTCTCGGTAGCGCACCATGGGGGCGCCAGAGGACCAGTTGGCCGTTCTCATCCGCACGCGAGCACCAGATCGGCGTCAATTCCGACCCTGCAGGTCTTGTCACGCGGCCGTAATACTGGTAAAAGTAGAGGGATTTCAAGGCTTCCTGGCCCGCTGCCCGAATCACCCACATCGCTGAACCTGGAGGTTCGATCCGCATGAGGACCACCGTGAAGATTGCCTGCGCATTGATGCTGCTCCTGCTGTCCGTCCCGTGCATGGCCTCGCCTCCCGAGATCCAGAACTTCACCTTCACCAACTCCCAGACGGCGTCGTGGAGCGCTGACGCCGCTGCGTCGGGGTACAACGTGTACCTGGGGACTGCTTCGAGCCCCGGAGGCCCGCGGCCGGTGGGCTGCTATCTCGGCTCGTGGCACGGCACCGACGTGGCGATCGCGAAGCTCCCGGCGCCGGGGCAGGTGGACTTCTACCTCGTGGCCGGCCTCGACCCGTCGGGCACGGGCACACTGGGCAGCGCCAGCGGCGGCGCCCCGCGCCAGCCGGCGCCCGACTGCGTCCCCAGCCGCCGCTCCTTTCCGCTGGTGGTCTCCACCTCGCCTGACGGGCTCACCGACATGGAGCCGCCGGTGAATCCCGACGTGGAGAAGTGGAGCAGCACGCGCGAGAGCACTGGCGTGGTGCTTTCCAGCGGGGAGTTCGTCTACAACGCGTCATTCGCTCTGATCCGCAACCCGGGACGGGCCAACGGCGGATTAGTCTCGCGTTCCAGCGAAGCGCCCTCGAACGGTCCGCACTACCGCAGCCGCACCAGCTACGACGGCCCCCTGGGGTTCGGATGGGACGACTTCTGGAACGCTCACCTCACGATGGTGGGCGACGACCTCTACCTGCACGACGGCACGGGCCGCGTGCACAAATGCGTCAAGGTGAGATATGACACATGGACGGCGCCCGCGGCCCTCACCGCGCTCATCATCCAGGACGCCTCCGGCAGGTTCACGCTGCGCACGCGCACCGGCCATGTGATCCGTTTCGACGACCTCAACGGTAGCAACAAGCAAGGCGCCATCACATCGTTCACCGATGCCGACGGGAACACGAGCAGCTTCCTCTACGACCATCAGGGACTGCTGCGCACCATCGTGGACGTGATGGGCCGCCCCACGACGCTGGAGTACGACGCCACCGGGCGCGTCACGCGCATGACCGACTTCACGGGCCACGCTGTGCTGATCGGGCACGACTTCGACGGGAACCTCAGCTCGATCACCACGCCGCCCGTGACGGGCACGCCCACGGGCAACGACTTCCCCGCGGGCAAGACCACGCGCTTCCGCTACGAGACCGCCTCGCCCATCCCGCAGCTGCGGCACAACATCCTGGGGATCACAGCGCCCAACCAGGCGGGATCGCAGGTGGAGTTCATGCAGATCACCTACGGGACGGCGCTCGGGACTTTCAGCCTGGATCGCGTGGCCAGCCAGATGATCGGAGGCTCGCAGCCCGGCCAGCCCCCGGCGGGGGGCAGGGTCACCTTCACCTACCAGCCGTTCAGCCCCGGACCGGATCCCAACGATGCGGCCGTCCCGCGCCGGAAAACGACCGTCGTGGACCGCCTGGGCAACCAGGCGGAGCACCAGCTCAATCTCAACGGCCACCTGCTGGAGCTGACCGAGCGGACCAACCGCGATCTGCGCCCCGGCGAGCCCGACTACACGACGCTTTACGACGTGCGCGCCGACGGACGCATCACGATGGTGACCTGGCCGGCGGGCAACAGGACGCTGCTGACCTACGACACCTCAGGGCTGGATGTCTATCGCGCCGGCAACGTGCTGGAGCTGCGCGAGGTGGCCGACCAGCCCGCAGCCGGGGGTCGCGGCGACGGGCGGGGTGGAACGCTGGCCGACAGGATCTGGACCTGGACCTACGAGCCATTGCGCAACCAGGTGGCCACGGCGACCGATCCGCGCGGCAACGATCCCACCTACGCTCCGCCCAACGGCGGCTCCTGGTCTGCCGCGCGCTACCGGACCAGCTGGATCTTCGAGTATCAGGAGGGCGATCCGAACAGCAGCGGCCTGGCGGCGCTGGCCGCCCAATACCAGATCAGCCTGGCGGGCGTCAGCTTCGGGCTGGGCGACCTCAATGGCGATGGCATCACCAACCGGACGAGCGCCCAGCCGGCGATCGTGGAGAACAAGAAGGTGCTGCTGGCCGGCGGCTCGAACCAGGCCGGGATCGAAGGCGACACGCTGCAGGACAGGCGCAACACCTTCCTCTGGGACACGCACGAGTGCCTGGTCGCCGTGGTGGACGCGGAGGGCAACCGCCACGAGATGACCTACTACTCCGAGCTGGATCCTGATGGCGATGGCGTGCCCACTCCCGCGCCGCCCGACGGACGCGCACTGGATCCCAATGGCGGCGGGTATTTGCGCACGATGATCAACGACGTGCTGGACGCGCCGGGGCGCGACAACGGCACCAACCCTCCGCACGTGAGCCAGCGCACCGACCTCAAGTACGACCCGCGCGGCAACGTCGTGGCGGCGATCGATCCGCGCGGCGTGATGGATCGCTGGACCTACAACCAGCTGGACCAGCTGGTGGAGGAGCACCGCGCCGTGGCCACCGCCGACGCGGGCACCGCGCAGGATCCGCCCACCGGGCGCGGCGAGGCGGGTCTATCCCCGCTGGGATTCCGCACGCGCCGTCTCTATGACGCCAACGATAACCTGGTGTCGGTGCAGCGGGAAGATGCGGGCGCCACGCGCGGACTGGGCCCGTTCATCGCCGTCACCCGTTCCTACGATCTGCTGGACAACCTCATCGCCGTGGACAAGCCGGTCTCTCCCGGCGTGGCGCTGCAAGATGCGTTCCGATACGACGCCAACGAGAACCTGGTGACTCGCATTCATCCGGAGACCAACACGGACACGTGGGCGTACGACGAGCGCGGCCTCCTGCTCACCCAGACTCTGGGCGCCACCGGGCCACTGGGCGGCACCGCGCGCGTCTGGCGCTGGGGCTACGACGGAAACCGCAACCTGACCAGCATCGTGGATGGCAACGGCAATCCGATGGACTTCCTGTACGACGGGGGCGATCGCCTCGTGCGGATCGTGGATCAGCTGGGCAGCACGCTGGATGTCACCAGCGATGTGGCCGATTTCGTGGTGCGCGGGGTGATACGCGGCACCTTGGGGGGTCAGCTACCGAGCAATCGCAGCGGCGCCACCAACGTGGACCTCAATGACACGCGCTATCTCTACGACGAGGCCGGTCGCCTTGCGGAGCGGCGCGATGCGCTGTTCGTGCCCTCCGGCGCCCAGCCGTTCCGCCCGCCGCAGCTGGCCGAGGGGCCGCTGAGCCCCGGCGACGGCTTCGTCAACACCCGCTTCGAGTACGACCGCCTGGACCGCCCCACCTTCACGGTGCAGGACAGCGGCGCGACGACGCGCGACGACTACGACGGCCTGTCGCGCACGGTGCGCGTGACCGATTCCACGGGGGACCCCGTGGACCTGACGGTGGACGCGGCCGGCAACCTGATCGAGAGCACCCTCACCGAAAGCTCCTCCACTCCGGGCCCGCCCGCACAGAAGTTCGTGTCCACCCACTACTACGACGCGCTGGGGCAGCCCACCATGAGCGTGGATCCTATCGGAGCGGCGCTGCGCTGGCAGCACGACAGCCTCGGCATGATGACCCGCGCGTGGGACGCGCTGGGGCCAGTCACATTGAGCATCCAGCGGCGGGCTCCGTCACAGGTCACCGTGGTCCCGATCAACAGCTTCGGCAATCTCACGAAATACGAATACGACGGGCTGGACCGCCTGGTGCGCACCGCCGTGAGGCTGAGCCCCGGCGGCGTGGGTGACGGCACGCCCGATCCGGCGCTGGACGGCAATAACCCGCAAATCCCCGACGGCGAGATCAACACAGCCTCGCTGTGGAACGGCATGGACCAGCCGATTCGGCAATCGGACGATGCCGGCAACGAGATCGACTACACCTACGACAACCAGGGGCGGCTGGTTCAGGTGATGGCGGACGACGGCGCCACCACCACCTACGGCTGGGACGGCGAGGACTGCCGCGTCTTTGCCATCGATCCCAATGGCGAAGAGCTGGCATCCGTCTGCGACGCCGCGGGCCGTGTGCGCCACTCGTACACCGTGTGCAATCCCTGCGAATTCACCCGTGCCGTGGACCAGAGTTTCGAGTATGACGGCCTGGGACGCCTCACCCGCGCCGTCGATCTGAACGATCCGATCGACCCGAACGACGAGGTGCAGGTGAGCTGGATCTACGACTCGCTGTCGCGGTCCCTCGAGGAAACGCAGACGATCACCGACGGCAGCGCGCCGCAGCGCACCGACTGGGGCTGGGCTGCCGCGGATCGCAACACGCAGATGACCTACCCGGGCGGCCAGGTGCTCAGCTACGTGTACGACGCCGCCGACAGGGTGGTGGGAGTGAACACCGGAGGCGGCGCCTCCTTCGCGCAGATGGGCTGGTTCGGGCGCAGCCGGCTGCACACGCGCAGCTTCACGGGCGGCGTGCGCACCACCACGCTGGACAACGCCGGCACGACCGACATGGGCTACGACGCCGCCGGGCGCCTCACCCGGGTGAGACACCTCAACGGGCTCAATGAGCTGCTCGCCGGCTTCGAATACGGCTATGACCGGGACGACAACCGTGTCTCGGAGCGGCGCCTGCACTATCCCGTCGGGCTGGGCGGCGCCATGGGGCTGCGCTGGTCGCACGACTCGGCGGGAAGGCTGGTGAGCTGGCGCAAGGCGGTCATGGACGCGGGCCACGTCATCGCCGGACCAGTGGCCGAGTCCCAGGACTGGCAGCTGGACGGACAGGGCAACTGGGTTTCATGGCAGCGCAGCGGCAGCGCCTTCACCGCCGCGTCCGATGACAACAACGCCTACCACGACTTCGCGGGGCAGAGCCCCACGCACGACCTGAACGGCAACATGGTCTTCGACGGGCTGCACGACCTGGAGTACGACGCACTTGGCCGGCTGGTCTCAGCCAGCCGCAGCTCGGACGGCCTCGAGGTGCAGCGCAACCTGTACGATGCCATGGGAAGGCGCGTGCGCCAGCACGTGGCCGAGGATCCGGGCGTGGCGCGCGATCTCATCTATGTGTACGGCGGCCAGGACCTGGTCGAAGAGCAGGATGGACAACGCCAGCTGCAGCGCCGCGTGGTGCGTCAGCCCGACTCCGGCATGCTTCTGGCGCAGTCCGATCGTGGCAACAAGGTCAGCCTGCTGCTGGCCGATGGGCAGGGAAGCACCGTCGCGGTGGTGGATCGCGCCAGCTCCCTGGTGCGCGAGCGGGTCACCTACGACGCGCAGGGCACGCCCTATTTCGAAGCGGCGGACAATACGCCCGAGCTCGATCCGAACGGGGCCTTCCGGCGGGACGCACTGTCCGGCGTGGAGGAGCTGTTTCAGGGGATGCACTACGACCCGGCGACCTCGGCGCGGTTTTCCTCCTTGAGCATCGACCGTGCCGGCACCTACATGCTGCTCGATCGTGTCTACAGTCCCTACATGGGGCGCTTCACATCGCGGGATCCGATCGGAGTCTGGGGCGATTCGGCCAACGCGGGCAATGGCTACGCATTCGCCGGCGGCAACCCGGGCACGATGGGTGACACAGGCGGGCTGAGGACGTACGCACCGCCGCACGTCTTCGAGCAGCGTCCCCGGCTGAGCGGCTGGAGCGGCTCGGGATGCAGCGGCGGCGCCATGCGCGCGAGCTTTGCGCAGCCACACGTGTTCGAGCAGAGCACGCGCCTGAGCGGAGGGGGAGGCGGTGGCGGGTGCGGTGGTGTGTTGCTGCGGACCTTTGTGGCGCCGCATGTCTTCGAGGGACGGGAGATCTCACACTCCCACGCGAGCGACGCCAGCGCGGGCGGCGGCTCCAGCAAAGGCGAGCGAGTCAAGACGTTTTCGTTCCCGCACGTGCTGGAGACATCCGGCAGGCTGGCGGCCTACTGGCCTCATATGCACCAGACTGCCTCGCACGCGCGCCGCGATCACATCTTCCAGCACAACGAATCCGATTTCGACTTCCTCTACCAGCACAACCAGACCGACCTGGAGTTCAAGCACCGCGCACAGATGAACGATGTGCAGTCCAATCCGATGTACAAGAAGCACCAGGGGCAGATGGGCAATCTGGGCTCCAATCCGCTGTATGTGGAGAGCAATCGGGAGGGAGTGAACCCCCTGTACCAGGACAAGGGAGTCGCGGGAGAGAATCCGTTCTACGAGGGGAACAAACGCATGATGGGCCGGTTCGGCGGTAAGTATTACATCATGGGCTGCACTCACCGCGTCGTGGATCGCTTTACCGGCGCGGAGGTGTGGAATCAGCCGACCGGATTCGCCCGCGGGCCGCGCCAGACGGTGTCGATGGACGGGTCCTGGCGAGTCATACCTGTTCCGTGGGTACCCTTGAATCCTGCCTTACCGCATGCCAGAGCTGCGGGGAGCCAGTCGTTCAACTGTATGACCAACGTACAGAAGTCGAAGCACGACGCGGCCATGGCAGCTATCCAGAACACGCGGTAACGGGCCGGGCGAATCCCTTTTATCCGGGTGGCAGGACCTGGACTTCCATGCCCGCGAGGTTCACGTCGAGAGAGCCGCTAGCCCGGACAATTCATGAAGCTCCTGCTGCGACCGCGGATCTGCTCGCCATGCCGGGCGTCCTCGCGGCTCGGCCACTCAACGTATCGTCAAGATACGCCTTGCGGCCTCGCCGCTGCGA